>OOIG01003122.1_pt1 | contig 10443 bp, 7 predicted proteins | sample 1692091 | NCBI WGS metagenome assembly OOIG01 (sample SAMN06348188, study PRJEB24527) | human gut metagenome | biome: human gut; feature: ankylosing spondylitis patient; material: feces | host: Homo sapiens | place: China | collected 2015-10
GGCGGGCTTTTTATACTGTATAAAATTCTTCTCCCGGTACAACTCAGACGGTGACCTGTTCCTCCCGGGGCCGGGCATTAGCCAGCATCAGCTTCAGGCGATTCTCCTGATTGACCCGGGTAGCGCCGGCGTCATAGTCGATGGCCACAATGTTCACATCCGGGTTCCGGGCCTTGATTGGCTTCATCATACCCTTGCCGCAGATGTGGTTGGGCAGGCAGCCGAAGGGCTGGGTGCAGACGATATTTTTAACTCCCTTGTCCGCCAGCTCCAGCATCTCCGCCGTCAAAAGCCAGCCCTCACCCATCTTGACTCCCATACTGATGGTCCCCTGGACCAGGCTGATGGTATGGGTAAAGAGAGTGGGCGGGGCAAAGCGGCCGTGGGCATTGATGGCCTCGATCATATCCCGCTCCTTACCCAGGAGGTACTGATAGGCAATGCGGTAAGCCCACTGGACCTTTTTCTGCATACCGTAGAATTTGTGGTCCAGAAGGTTGTTGTACACGCAGTACAGGCAGAAGTCCAGAAGGCCGGGGATCACCACCTCTGCCCCCTCATCCACCAGGAACTGCTCTAGGTTGTTGTTGCCCAGGGGGGAGTACTTCACGTAGATCTCCCCCACGATGCCCACCAGCACCTTGTCGGAGCGCTTCACCGGCAGCGCGGCAAAATCATCCAGGATTTTTTTATAGTTGGCCTTCACCTGTCGGTAGTTGGCCTTTCCGCCCTCGGTCATCTCCCAGGCCAGCTGTTCTGTCCACTTGTCCGCCAGAGCCTGGGCACTGCCGGGCTCCACCTCGTAGGGCTTGGTCTGGTTCACCAGAGTCATGAGGAGGTCACCGTAGAGCACACCGTACATCATCCGCCGCACCAGATGGAGGTTCAGCTGGAATCCAGGGTGCTTCTCCAGGCCTGTCATGCTCAGGGAGATCACCGGCACATAGCCGTAGCCCGCCTTCTCCAGAGCCTTCCGCAGGAGGTGGATGTAGTTGGAGGCCCGGCAGCCGCCGCCGGTCTGGAACAGGATCAGCGCCACCTTTTCAGGGTCGTACTTCCCACTCTGGATGGCGTCGATAAACTGCCCGATCACCAGGATAGCGGGATAGCAGGTGTCGTTATGAACATACTTGAGACCCGTTTCCGCGATATGCTGCCCGCTGGTCTCCAGCAACTCCACCCGGTAGCCCACCTTCTCCATCACCTTGCCGATGATCTTGAAGTGCATGGGCAGCATGTTGGGCACCAGGATGGTGTGGGTCTTTTTCATCTCCTCGGTAAAGACCACATAGCCCTTTTCCTTGTCAACGGTCATACCGCAGCGCCTCCTTTCTCCTCCAAGGCGCCGATCAGGCTCCGCAAACGGATCTTCACCGCGCCCAGGTTGGTAATTTCGTCAATCTTGATCTGCGTATACAGTTTGTCGGACTCCTCCAGAATCCGACGCACCTCGTCAGTGGTGATGGCGTCTACGCCGCAGCCGAAGCTCACCAGCTGCACCAGCTGGGTGTCGGCATGCTCACAGGCATACCGGGCCGCCCGGTAGAGTCGAGCGTGGTAGGTCCACTGATTGAGGACGTGGACCGGCACCGGGTCTGCCAGATGGCACACGCTGTCCTCGCTGACCACCGCAAATCCCAGGGAGGCCGCCAGCTTGTCGATGCCGTGGCCGATCTCCGGGTCGATGTGGTAAGGCCGGCCCGCCAGGATCATGATAGGCTTGCCGTGGGCACGGGCCCAGGCCACTGCCTCCTCGCCCTTCCGCCGGACTTCCAGCATGTGCTTTTCGTAGGCGGCAAAGGCGTCATCCACCGCCTTGCGGACCTCTTTCCTGGTGATACCCGGAAATACCGGTGCCAGGCACTTCTCCAGCTCCTTGGTCAGCTCCTTCCGGTCGTTGATGTTCAGGAAGGGGTAGAGGAAGTTGGTCTGCTGCAGATCGTCCATGTTGCCGTGGAGCAGCTCGGAGTAATAGGCCACCACGGGGCAGTTGTAGTGGTTGTCGCTCTCCTTCTCATCTACATTATAGGTAAGGCAGGGGTAGAAAATGGCATCCACGCCCCGCTCCAACAGCACCTCCATGTGGCCGTGCATGATCTTGGCGGGGTAACAGGCGGTGTCTGAGGGGATAGAGAACTGCCCCTTCTCATAGATCCGTCGTGAGGACAGGCCCGACACCTCCACCCGGAACCCAAGGCTCCGGAAAAATGCGTGCCACAGTGGCAGCAGCTCATACATACCCAGGGCCAGAGGCAGGCCGATAGTGCCCCGTTTTCCCTCGCCAGGCTCCAGGGCCATGAGGGTATCCCGCTTCCAGGCGTAGAGGTTGGGTACCTCCTCGTCCACCTTGATCCCCAGGCCCTTCTGGCACTGGTTGCCGGAGATGAACTTCTTCCCGCCTACAAAGCTGTTGATGGTCAGGCGGCAGTGGTTGGTACAGCCCTGGCAGGTAGCAGCCTTGGCGGTGTGGACAAAGGTCTTGAGTCCCTCCGCGGTAGTGATGGTGCTCTCCTTCAGGTCCATGGCGTAGAGGGCCGCACCATAGGCCCCCATAAGGCCGGCGATGGCAGGCCGGATCACGTTCTTGCCCAGCTCCATCTCAAAGGCGCGAAGTACCGCGTCATTATAGAAAGTGCCTCCCTGGACCACAACATGCTCTCCCAGTTCATCGGCGCTGCCCGCCCGGATGACCTTGTAGATGGCGTTCTTCACAACGCTCACGGAGAGGCCCGCGGAAATATCCTCCACGGTGGCGCCGTCCTTCTGGGACTGCTTGACGGAGGAGTTCATGAACACCGTGCAGCGGCTGCCCAGATTTACCGGTGCCCTGCTGTGGAGGCCCTTCTCCGCGAAGGTGGCCACATCGTAGCCCATGGACTTGGCAAAGGTCTCAATAAAAGACCCACAGCCAGATGAACAGGCCTCGTTAAGCATAATGGAGTCGATGGCTCCGTTTTTGATCTTGAAGCACTTGATATCCTGACCGCCGATGTCCAGGATGAAATCCACCTCTGGGCAGAAGTACTTGGCAGCGGTGTAGTGGGCGATGGTCTCCACCACGCCCTTGTCCACATTGAAGGCCGCCCGGATCAGTTCCTCGCCGTAGCCGGTGACGGCACTGCCGAGGATGGTCACCCGGTCGCCGCAGAGGCTGTAGATCGTCTCCAGCTGCTCCTTGACGATCTGCACCGGGTTGCCTCGGTTGGAGGCATAGTAGGTATAGAGCAGCTCCTTGTCCGCACTGAGGAGGGCCACCTTGGTGGTGGTGCTGCCGCAGTCGATACCCAGCCAGGCATCGCCCTGGTAGTCCTGGATGTCCCGCCGGACCACATCGGCGGCACTGTGGCGCTGCCGGAACTCCTGATAATCTGCCTCCGTCTGAAACAGCGGCGGCAGGAGGTTGGCCTCGGATCGGGTGGAGACGCTGTTCTCGATCTGTCGGCGCAGCTGAGCCATGGTACAGGTCTCCCCCGCCCGCATGCCGTAGAGGGCCGCGCCCATGGCCACGGCGAAGCGGCCGTACTCCGGGAACACTGCCTGGTCGTCGGAGAGCTTCAATGTCTCCTGGAACCGACGGCGCAGGCCCTTGCAGTAGTAGAGGGGCCCACCCAGGAACAGCACCTTCCCGGTAATCTTCCGACCCTGGGCCAGGCCTGCGATGGTCTGATTCACCACTGCCTGATAAATACTGGCAGCCACATCCTCGTGCCGGGCCCCCTGGTTGAGGAGGGGCTGGATGTCTGTCTTAGCAAATACGCCACACCGGGAGGCGATAGGATAGAGCCGCTGGCTGCCCAGGCTCAGCTCATCCAACTCGTCTGCCGTCACATTCAGCAGCGTGGCCATCTGGTCGATAAACGCACCGGTACCGCCGGCGCAGGAGCCGTTCATCCGCTCATCGATGCCGCCGTCAAAAAAGATGATCTTAGCGTCCTCTCCTCCCAGCTCGATAACCACGGAGGTATCCGGCTCCAACTGCTTGACCACCTCACCGGTAGCAAACACCTCCTGAACAAAGGGCACTTTTGCCCCCTGGGCAAGGCCCAGGCCTGCCGAGCCGGAGATCGCCGCCGTCAGAGGCCGATCCCCTGCCAGTGGGGCCGCCTCCGCCAGCAGCTCCAGGGTCTTCTGCCGCACCTGGGAGAAGTGGCGCTGATATTTTTCGTACAGGACCTTTCCATTGTCCACTAAAACCACCTTGGCTGTTGTGGAACCGATGTCGATTCCCAGAGCCAAGGTGTTTTCCGCATGCTGGTTCATATCTGTCCTGCGGCCCTGCAAATGCGGGCCGCCTGATCTCCTTTCCTTCTGGAAGCCGGCTCCCCGGCTAAACTACATAACATGCCCATTTTCCACGCATTATAACACATTTTTTCGCAAATGTAGATAGGTAAATCATTAACAAATTGTTAAGGTTTTCACTTAGTGGCAGAAAATGACGCCGCTGCCAGCCAATAGCCAGCAGCGGCGCAAAAATCTAAGTTCTCCGGGAGTTTTTCTCTGCCTTTAGGGAAAAACGGGACACTGCCATCAGGTCAAAGGACGATAGGGCTCCACCCGAGGATTATAGTAGCGGCCCCGATCCTCATCGGCCCGTTTCCAGTGGATGGCCTTGGTGGGACAGCGGTGGATACATCCCAGACACCGCACGCACTGGGGTTTGACCCATGCCGGCTTCCCATCCGTAAGGGCGATGGCTCCACAGGGACATATCTCCTGACACAGCCCGCAGCTGATACAGGCATCGGTGACCAGAAAGGGCTTAGTGGAGCGGCCATGGGCATAGGCACTGTAAGCCACAGTAGTCACCACTCCCGGCGCCGCCCCCTGGCAGCGGTTGTAGTCCCCTGTTCCCCGAGCACGGATGACCCGGCGGGCCTCATCAATATACTCCTCCGCAGCGTCCAGCTTTTTCTCGATCTCTTCCTGACTATCGATCTTGAAGAGAGGAATAAAGTTGTCCACCATGGGAATGCCAAACTGGGCGGAGAGGGTAATCCCCTTGGCCTTGAGAAGCTTTCCCATCTGGCCGGCAGCGTCGCCTGTGGTCTTGCCGCAGGTAAGCACCAGATAGACATACTGATCCCGATACCCGGTGAGCTTCAGCTTCTCCAGGAAAAACGTCATCACGCTGGGCAGGCCGTAGTAGTAGGTAGGCGTTACAAAGCCAATTCTCTTCTCCTGGCTGATGTCAAACTGGTAGCAGCGGCTACGAATCGCATCCCGCAGAAAGATCACATGGTCATCTGTAGCCCCAGCAATACGCTCCGCCACATATTTGCTGTTGCCTGTAGCAGAAAAGTAAAAGATCATTTGGCGTCCCCTCTCATGGTAATAATGATATGATACTCTTTTTCCTGGATTTTTTCCACAGAAAAAAGAATTTTTCTGTTCTGGAAAAAGATTCTTGCCCCACCCTTGCTATTTCTCTGAATCGGTGCTATAATCACCCAGCCCTTCGTGTAAAATTCCCAGAAAAGTGTGGTGTGTAGTCCTATGGCCCTTGAAAATGACCTGGGCAGAGACAATATCCGGCAGCTGGTGTGGCGCATCGCTATCCCCAGCATGCTTGCCCAGTTTGTCAGTGTATTATACAGCATCGTGGACCGAATGTACATCGGCAATATTCCCGAAGTAGGCGATATTGCGCTGGCCGGTGTAGGCGTATGTGGTCCGGTAGTGACTATGGTGGGCTCTGTGGCCTTCCTGATCGGTGTAGGCGGTGCGCCGCTGATGAGCATCAGTCTGGGGGAGGGCAACGAGGAACGGGCCCGCCGAATTCTGGCCAACTGTTTTGTCATGCTGCTGGTCGCCGCAGCGGTTCTCACTGCAATAGTAATCCCGCTGCGCCGCCCTATGCTCTACCTCTTCGGTGCCAGCGATGCCACGTATCCCTATGCAAATGCCTATTTCACCGTATACCTCAGCGGTACGGTATTCGCCCTCCTCTCCACCGGCCTCAGCCAGTTCATTCTGGCCCAAGGCTTTGCCAAGGTAAGCATGCGTCTGGTGCTGCTGGGCGCAGCGCTGAATATTGCTCTGGATCCTGTATTTATCTTCCTTCTGGACATGGGCGTAGCTGGAGGCGCCCTGGCCACTGTCTTGTCTCAGATGGCCAGTGCTGCCTACGGTCTCTTCTTTCTATTTGGGAAAAAGACCCGGCTGCGGATCACCTTCGGCGGCTATAACCTGCCTATCATGGGCCATGTGCTGGCCATAGGCTTTACTCCCTTTATCATTATTGCCATCGACAATGTAATGATTATCGCCATGAATGCCATTCTCCAACGCTACGGGGGAGCAGAGCAAGGGGACATGCTGGTGACCTGCGCCACCATTGCCCAGAGCTTTATGCTGGTGGTAACCATGCCCCTGGGCGGCATTTCCGGCGGCACACAGACAATTCTTGCCTTCAACTACGGAGCTCGGAATAAACAGCGGGTCCTGGATGCTCAGAAAGAGATTGTGAAACTGTGCGTGGGCTATACGGTCCTCCTCTTTATCCTGGCCCGGGTGGCAGGCCATCTGTTTGTCCGGCTGTTTACGCAGGATCCAGCCGTCAGCCAGCTGTCTCTGTGGGCTATCGGTATCTGCACATTGGCCATTATCCCACTGGGCGTTCAGTACGAGATCGTTGACGGTTTTACCGGTATGGGCCAGGTACGGATTGCCTTCTCTCTTTCCGCTTTCCGTAAGTTGGTATACTTTATTGCTCTCTTTTTGATCCCCCTGTTTTTTGAGGCCAAGATGGCCTTCTGGGCAGAACCGGTATCCGATATCATTGCCCCCGTGGTCAGTATCATTGTTTATCGCCTGACCATCAACAAGGTCCTGGACCGGCATGTACATAGTAAATGGCCCCGGAGCATATGCTCCGGGGCCATCTTTTGTGTTAAGGGAAATCACTATACATTCCAAAGGTTTTCAGGATACTCGCCACGAGCGGTTTTGTCCGCCAGTGCCTGGACCACAGACGGTTTATCCTCGCGGTAGGTCACACCGTACCACTTATCGTGGCTGGGCAGCACTTTCACCTGGGTGTGCCCCTCATGAATCATCTGGCTTACTACCAGGGGCAGGTATACCTCCCCTTTTTCCGGGTTGCTGGTCAAGATCTGATCCAAAAACACGGGGAAACGAGCCTGTGCCTCGTCAATAAAGCTGCGCTGGAACCCCCAGAAGTTCATGGATACCAAAGTATTACCCGGCAGCGGCGTCCAGGTCTGGCCACCATCCACTGTAAAGCGAGCATCCTTGCCATCTTTTTCGATCTGGGTACGCTCCACTACATCCTCCAAAATGCCATCAGCATTCATTTTACAGACACCCCGAGCCACACTGCCATGCTCTGTCACCGTATTGCCCAGGAGATAGCCTGCCATGGCATAGCAGTACCCCTCCGGCACATCCCCATGGCTGGAGAGATACTGGAAAATGGAGCAGAATGCATCGGGGCCATAGTAGTCGTCGGCGTTGATCACCGCGAAGGGCCCGTCAATAAGGTCCCGGGCCGCCAGTACTGCATGAGTAGTCCCCCAGGGCTTGGTCCGTCCAGTGGGAACCCGATAGCCCGCCGGCAGATCGTCCAGGGATTGATAGGCATACTCCACCTGGATCCCCCGGCTGATCCGGCTGCCTACCAGCTCCTTGAAGTCCGCCTCAATCTCATGCTTGATGACAAAGATCACCGTCTCAAAACCCGCCCGCCGGGCATCGTAAATCGAATAGTCGATGATGCTCTGGCCATGGCCGCCCACAGGGTCCATCTGCTTGAGACCGCCATACCGGCTGCCCATGCCGGCGGCCAGTACCACCAGTACAGGTTTACTCATATCGCTTTCCTCCATCGCTGTTGTCCGGGTCTCCTCCCGGTGGCACCAGCATACCATACTCCCCTGGAAAAGGCAACGCCGCCCCTGTCGTCAACCTAGCTTTTTTCTGTTCCGAAGGCTAATCCAAGTAAAAAAGAGCAGCGCCCTGTGCAGGGCGCTGCTCGCATAATACACATCTATTTACCGCTTCTTGGCCCGCTCCAGCAGGGCCTGCAGGCTGTCCCGCAGGTGGTTGAAGCTGATGGGCAGTTGGGATACCGTCACATCCATTTTCCGCAGTTCGTTTGTCAGATGGCCTGTGATGGTCTCAAAGGAGCTGAAGAGCGCACCGAACTGGTTTACAGTGCCCTCTACCTGCTCCTCCGTCTCTCGCAGGAGGACCTCTGCCTGGGCTTTGGCTTCCGCCTCGATGGCCTCTGCCTGAGTCTTCGCCTTGGCGATAATATCGTCCGCCTGGGTCTGGGCTCTGCTGGTGATCTCCGCGGCCTGACTGCGGGCGGCTTCCATCACGCCCCGGGCCTCCTCACCAGCCTTGGCCTCCGTCTCCTCAGAGCGGCGCTTGGCATCCAACTCCAGCTGGGTCAGACGCTCCTTCTCCTGCCGCAGATGCTCCGCCTGGGCTTCCAGCTCCTGGACACGACGGGAAAGCTTCTCATTCTCTCCGGTGAGCTCCTGGATCACATTCTTCTGCCGGGCCACATCAGCCTGGAGATCCACCGCAGCCTTGCTCTGGGAATCCCAGTTCGCCTTGGCCTCAGTGTACTGATCGGTCATATCCTTGAGCTGCTGATGCAGCTCTTCCTTTTCCTGGGTACAGGTCTCCAGGGCCTCCCGTGCCTCCGTCTCGCTGTCCTGAAGGGTCTTGATCTGCTCTTCCAGACGCTGGGCGGCCTCCGCCGCCTCCTTGCCGGTTCGCTCGATATACTCAGTTACATCCTGGCGGTTGAATCCACCCAGAGCACTGCGAAAAATATGATTATCCATGGTTTGTACCACCTTATTTCTGGTCTGTACACCACTGTACCACAAAAAGCGCGCTATGACAACTTATTTTTCTCTTTCTGCAATTTGCAGGCCTGTTTTTTAGAAATTATGGCAGCCGCCGGATTTCACAGGAACAGACACAGGAGAATGGGCAGAAACATAGCGGGGATATAATTCATGAGCTTCAGATGGGCAATCCCAAGGAGGTCCAGGGACAGCCCCAGAAGCAGCAGGGAACCCACCGTATTCATCTCTGCGATCACGCTGTCCCCCAGATAGGGTCCCGCGATGGATGCCAGCAGCGTAATGGTGCCCTGGTAAAGAATCACCGGCACGGCAGAAAACAGGACCCCCAGCCCCAGCGTAGAGGAGAAGATGCAGGCGCTGATGGTATCCATCACAGACTTGGCATACAGCGTAGCATGGTCCCCGCGGAGGCCTCCGTCCAGAGAGCCCTTGATAGCCATGGTTCCTACGCAGAAAAGCAGAGTGGCTGCCATAAAGACCTGGGCAAAACCGGTGTCTCCCTGCCGGGCAAAGCGGTGTTCCAACTTTTGACCAAGGGCGCGAATCTTTCCATCCAGATCCAGCCACTCCCCCAAGATGGCGCCAAAAACCACAGAGAGGATGGTTACCAGGGATTTGCTGCCGTCCAGGAGGCCGGTGGCAGCGATATAGATGGTGCAAAGTCCGATGCCCTTCATCACCATGTCGCTGAAACGCTCCGGTACACCCCGGCGCATAAGGCGGTGGACCAAAAGCCCCACGCCGCCGCCCACAAGAATCCCTGCGGCGTTGACCAACGTACCTGTCAGCATCATCGTACCTTCTCCTCCTCCGGCAGAAGTCCCGCTACCAGATCCATGACAATGGCCCCGCCCATCATAAGTCCCGCTACAGAGGGAACCCAGGGCACACTGGCGGGAACGCTGCGCCGTCCAGGCGGCGGCGCCTCCAGCGCCGCACAGGGGGCCGCCTCCTCAGGGCTGTACACCACCTTAAGATGACGGATTCCCCGGCGGCCCAGCTCCCGGCGCATGACTCGGGCCAGGGGGCACCCCTTGGTCTTGCTGAGATCCGTCACCTCGATCAAGGAGGGGTCCAGCTTATTTCCGGTACCCAGAGCAGAAAGAATGGGAATTCCCCGTTCCATAGCCTGACAGATGAGGTCCACCTTGCAGGACACCAGGTCAATGGCATCGGCAATATAGTCATATGGTCCGAAAAACCGCTCCCGATCCTCCGCCGCATAGCGGCCTATCACTGGGTGGACCAGACAGTCTGGATTGATATCCCGCACCCTCCGGGCCAGGACCTCTGCCTTGCTCTGGCCCAGGGTGGAGTACAGAGCTCCCAGCTGGCGGTTGAGGTTGCTCTCACCGTACACGTCCTGGTCCACCAGGGTCAGTTCTCCCACACCGGCGCGAGCCAGGGCTTCCACAGCGTAGCTGCCTACACCGCCCAGGCCGATGACACAAACATGGGACGCGGCCAGCCGTTCCATGGTCGCAGCCCCCAGCAGCATCTCATTGCGCAGAAATCGTTCGCTCATACTCACACCCAGCGGCGGCGGTCGCCGCTCATCCTTTCGTCGAAATATCGGAAAGCTGGTCATAATGCAGAAGGG
>OOIG01003123.1_pt1 | contig 10439 bp, 6 predicted proteins | sample 1692091 | NCBI WGS metagenome assembly OOIG01 (sample SAMN06348188, study PRJEB24527) | human gut metagenome | biome: human gut; feature: ankylosing spondylitis patient; material: feces | host: Homo sapiens | place: China | collected 2015-10
TTCTTCTGAACAAGGGCGTGAAGCTGGAAGAGGGATCCCCGAAGCAGATGGTAGATATGTACAAGCAGCTTCTGGTCGGGCAGGACCCGACGAAGCAGCAGGTGCAGGAAGAGAAGCCGAAGGAAAGCTGGAGTGAAGAATTCCAGGTCAATCCGAACATGCTGGAATATGGCAGTAAGCTTGCGGAGATCACAGACTTTGCCGTGATCGATGACAAGGGCAGATCCACGAATACCATCGAGAAAGGAAGTTCCTTCCAGATCCGCATGAAAGCTGTGTTCCACGAGGCGATCCAGGAGCCGATCATGGCATATACTTTCAAGGATATCCGTGGAACAGAGATTACCGGAACGAATACCATGTTTGAGAAAATGCATGTAGAGCATTCTGACGCCGGGGATGTGTGTACCGTAACCTTTACACAGGACATGTTTTTGCAGGGCGGAGAATATCTGCTGTCTCTGGGAGTGACCGGCTACAATCAGGACACCTTCGAGGTCTATCACAGACTGTATGATGCCCTGAATATTACAGTAGTATCCGATAAAAATACCGTAGGCTATTATGATATGGATTCCAACACGAAAGTGTGGGATGCGGAGGAGAAATAAAGAATGACAGAGACCATCGGCAAAGTAACACTGAATCTGGATAAGTATCCCGGAGAGGATTATTATTGTGACGGCAGTGTGGAAGACGAGATTCTGGAGATTGTAAAAAAATACAGTACCGTGGAATATGACCGGATCATCGCAGAGAGAAAAAGCTGGCCGATCCTGTATCATCTGTCGGCTCTGCGGGAAAATATCGTGGATTTTCTTCCGATCAAAAAGACGGACAAAGTGCTGGAAGTAGGCAGCGGCTGCGGAGCCATTACAGGAGCCCTGTCCCGGAAAGCCGGATCGGTGACCTGCGTGGATCTCTCAAAAAAGCGCAGCCTGATCAATGCGTACCGGCACAGTGAAAGTGAAAATGTGACGATCCACATAGGCAATTTTACCGACGTGGAACCGAATCTGCCCGCAGATTATGACTATATCTGCCTCATTGGTGTCTTCGAGTACGGCCAGGCTTACATAGGCGGCAGCACACCTTATGAAGATTTTCTGAAAATTCTGCAAAAGCATCTGGCATCGGGTGGACGAATCGTTATCGCTATTGAGAACAAATACGGACTGAAATATTTTGCGGGCTGCAAGAAAGATCACCTGGGAGACTGGTTTTCCGGAATTGAAAATTATCCGAACGGCGGCGTCGTGTGTACTTTTTCCCGGAAAAAACTGGAGAAGATCTTCGATGCCTGCGGTGTGGGAGAGCGGAGCTTCTATTATCCGTATCCCGACTATAAATTTATGACCACGGTCTATTCCGATGCGTATCTTCCGGGACGGGGAGAACTGTCCAATAATCTGCGGAATTTCGACCGTGACAGAATGTTGTTATTCGATGAAAAAAGTGCTTTTGACGGAATCGTGGAAGAGGGGCTTTTTCCTGTATTTTCCAATTCTTATCTGGCAGTGATCGGCAAGCCTCTGGACCTGAAATATGTCAGATATTCCAATGACCGTGCGGAAAGCTTCCGCATCCGTACGGAGATCCTGCGGGATGACCGGGGGAATCGGATCGTGCGGAAATATCCGCTGACCAAAGAAGCCGAGGCGCATGTGCGTCACATGGCGGAAGCGTATGAAAAATTAAAAGGACGTTATGCCGGAAGCCGGCTGGACGTTAATGTCTGTCATCCGGGAGAAGAGGACGGCATCCCTTATGCGGAATTTGAATTCGTATCGGGCAGACCGTTGTCGGAACTGATGGATGAATGTTTGGACAGACAGGATATCGAAGGATTCCACAGCCTGTTTGCGGAGTATCTGGAGAGGGTAGGATTCGGGGAAGAAGTTCCGGTAGCGGATTTTGACCTGATCTTTGCCAATATTCTGGTGGACGGGGATCACTGGACACTGATCGATTACGAGTGGACCTTTGACCGTGTCATAGATACGAAAGCACTGGCGTTCCGGGCAATTTACTGTTATGTTCTGGAGAATGAAAGACGCAATGCGTTGGAACTGGACCGGATCTTAGATCGTCTGGACATCACGGAAAATGAGGCAAGACAGTACAGAGAGCAGGAGCGGGAATTCCAGAAATATGTCACCGGACAGAAATTGTCCATGGGTGAGATCCGGAATCTCTTAGGCGGTGAAATCTATAAACCCACCGAATGGATCGGGCGTTTTCGTCAGTCAGAAGGAGAACTGCGGGTACAGATCTATGAAGACAAGGGACAGGGATTTTCCGAAGAGAAATCTTATTTCCCGGAAAATGTCTATGTTGCGGAAAAAGAGGCAGAGTTTACCGTGAAATTCGACGGTAACGTACATTATCTGCGGCTGGATCCGGCAATGTGTTCCTGCATCTGTAAGATTCGGGAACTGTCCATGAACGGACAGCCGGTTCCTCTGCAGGATAAGAAAGTGTTCACTACCAACGGAAAAATCCTGAAATCCGAAGAGGGAGCGGACCATCCCAGCGTGATATTTGCCACGGAGGATCCCAATATGACGATCCGGGCAGATGTGCTGAACCGGCAGGCGGAGAATACGTTGTCTGTGAAAATGGAGATCGTACAGATCCCTCAGGCAATGGCAAAAGATATGATGGGAGTGGAGAAGAAGGGAGCGGCAGCTTGGGTATTCGGACAGCGGTGAAGCAGGTGCTGATCGCACAGCAGGATAAAAAATACGAAAAAGAACTGGCGCAGCTTAAGGTCACCTATGAACAGTGGGCATCGGAGCAGGACCGGGAAATCGCGGAACCCCGGGAAATCGCGGAACTTGTGGAATTCGTCATTTTCCGACAGGCGGCGGGACGGCTGGCAGATAATGCGACAGAGTGGATCAACGCGTATTTTGCAAAGCATCCGGAAGCAGAAATCGTCTACGGTGATGAAGACCTGATGAATGAGAAGGGAGAGCGTTGCATTCCCTGGTACAAACCCTGTTGGTCACCGGATCTGTACAGAGCCTTTTTCTATGTGGGAAGTGTCGTTGCGGTACGGAGCAGTCTACTGCAGAGAATGGGAGAAAATCCGGTCGTGACGGAGAACGAGAGCACCGGAAAGGAAATTCTTTTTACAGATGCCGGAGAGATCCGGTCGCTGATGGATCGCCTGTTTTTGGGAGCCGGAGGGTTCGAGAGAGATTGCCATTCCATCGGTCATATGGAAACCGTGTTGTTCCATGGAACTTTTTCTGTAGACGGAATAGGAATCCAGGGACCGGATGCACGTGCAGACCGGGACAGCCGGGAGTGCACTCCCTGGGAAAATTACCAGCTGACGAAGGAGTCACCGCAGCTGGCGGTGGAACTGGCCTCCAGGGCGGCGGAAGGTGCCAAAGAGTTATTCGCAGGAGAGCTTAAAGTCTCGGTGATCATTCCCTCCAAAGATAATCCGGAGGTACTGGAGAAGTGCCTGCATTCCCTGACGAGAAGGTCTGAGGGCAGGATCCCTGTTGAAATTTTGTTGGTGGATAACGGAAGCAGTGCGGAAAATAAGCAAAAAACGGAAGAACTGATCGGACGGATCCGGGAAAGCGGTGTCCCTGTCCGTTATATTTATGAACCGGCGGAATTTAATTTTTCAACGATGTGCAACCGGGGAGCTGAACTGGCGGAAGGAAAGTTTTTGCTGTTTTTAAATGATGATATAGAAGTGTGCGGCAATGGCTGGCTGGACAAAATGGTGATCCGCGCTATGCAGCCTTATGTGGGAAGCGTGGGCCTAAAGCTGTATTATCCGGATTCCGTGAAAATACAACACGACGGTATTGTCAATCTGCCGGTGGGACCGGTGCATAAGCTCCAGTTCATGGAAGACGATAAGTCTTATTATTTTGGCAGAAATCGCTTTGATCTGAATTGCGTGGCAGTGACGGGTGCCTGTCTGCTGATAAGGACAGAGGTATTCCGGGAGACGGGTGGATTCCGGGAGGCACTGCGGGTGGCCTATAATGATGTGGATCTGGGATTTTGTCTGGTGGAAATGGGATATTACAATGTGGTGCTGAATGACTGTTTTGCATATCATCATGAATCCCTGAGCCGCGGAAGCGACGAAAGTCCCGAGAAAATGCGACGCCTGACGGAAGAGAGAGAACTGCTTTACCAGATGCATCCTCAGTTCCGCGGAGTGGATCCTTTTTATCCTATGGGACTGAACCGGGAAGGACTGGACAGCCGTGTGGTTCCGGCATATCTTACAGACCGGAATATTTTACAGGAGCCGGCATGGAGATGTGAGAGCTGGCAGGAGCTTCTGGAAAATGCAAGACAGGATGACTGCCTGATGGCACGGGTGGAGACTGCAGGGCCGGAGCGGATCCAGGGATACAGTGTGATCCTGGGAGATGATAACGCATGTTATGATAAACTTTTAGTATTGCTTCCCGAAGATACGCAGGGACAGCGGGAGGCGGACCGGAAGGTATGGTCCATGAAGATTTTACCTGCATATCGGCAGGAACTGGAGGAGAATCTTCCGGACCAGAAAAATGTGGCGCTGGGAGGTTTCTGTGTGAAACGGAAAACAGGGCAGCTGCCTCCGGGGAATTATGGAATCGCCGTTCTTGCGGTCCATCGGATCAGTAAGCTGAAACTGTGGAATACAACGGGAAAATATTTGACGGAGGAAAAACATGTCAGAGAGCAACACCGAGATCAATTATAAGGAAGCCTACGAGAGAGAGCACGAGAAATGTGCGGATCTGGCAGACAAGATCGTAGTGCTGGAATCGGAAAAAGAGGACCTGCAGTTCAAACTGGACCGGATCAAAAAGAATAAATTCTGGAAAGCCACGGGTCCGGCGAGAAGTCTGATCCATTTCGCACAGAGACAGAGGGATCGCTTGTCCCATTGTGGCGGACCGAAGGATATCCTGCGTAAGATCCGCAACAAGAGTCGCCAGAAGAGCCTGATGGAGTCCTACGGAACCGGAAGCTTTCCTGATGCGGAGCAGCGGAAAAAGGAAGAAGAGACGATATTCCCTTATATGCCGAAGATCAGCATTTTGGTTCCGCTGTGGAACAATAAAAGAGAATTCCAGATCCAGATGCTGGACTGCGTCATGAATCAGACGTATCCCAACTGGGAACTGTGTCTGGCGGACGGTTCCGACGCGGAGCACTCCTATATCGAGGAACTCTGCAGGGAGTACGCGGCGAAGGCGAATGGTCGTATCGTCTATAAGCACCTGGATCATAACGGCGGTATCTCCTATAACACCAACGAATGCTACAAGCTGGCTACCGGAGATTATATCGGCCTGTTTGACCAGGATGATATTTTACATCCTTCCGTACTGTATGCGTATGTGAAGGAGATCAATGAGCAGGGTGCGGATTATCTTTATTGTGATGAGACCACTTTCAAGGAAAATGATATTAATAAAATGCTGACCATGCATTTTAAGCCGGACTATGCACCGGACAATCTGCGGGCGAATAATTATATCTGCCATTTCAGCGTTTTTTCCCGAAAACTGTTAGAGGGAGAGGAACTGTTCCGCACCGCATTTGACGGTGCCCAGGATCACGATATGATCCTGCGTCTGACCGACAGAGCGGAAAAGATCGTTCATGTTCCCAGACTGATGTACTACTGGAGAAGCCATGAGGGCAGTACCGCAGCTAGCATTGACGCGAAGCCTTATGCCATTGAGGCGGCAAAGGGAGCTGTGGCAGATCATCTGAAAAAGCATGGTTTTAAGCATTTTCAGATCACCAGTACCAGAGCCTGCGCCACGATCTTCCGGATCCGGTATCAGATCCTGGGAGATCCGAAGATCTCCATCGTGATCGCCAATAAGGATCACGTTGAGGATCTGAAGCGTTGTATTACCTCGATCCAAAAGAACAGCACCTGGAGCAATTACGAGATCATTGTCGTGGAAAATAACAGTACCACACCGGAGATCAAGGACTATTATTCCCAACTGTTGGGATTGTCCGGCGATGATTCTTATGAAGAAAGATGCAAGCTGCATACAGTCTGCGGCCATGACGGCGGTATCCTGCACAGCGGGGACGGACGGATTTCCATTGTGACATATCAAGGTGACTTTAATTATTCTGCGGTCAATGATCTGGGAGCGTCTTATGCTTCCGGTGAGTATATTTTACTGCTGAACAATGATACGGAGGTTATCACAGCCAACTGGATGGAAGAGATGCTGATGTATGCCCAGAGAGAGGATGTGGGTGCCGTAGGTGCCAAACTGTATTATGCGGACAAGACGATCCAGCATGCCGGCGTGGTCATCGGACTGGGAGCACACCGCACGGCAGGACATACCCATTATCGCATCCCGGTACAGAACTTAGGCTACATGGGACGTCTGTGTTATACCCAGAACGTTACAGCGGTGACCGGTGCCTGTCTGTTGGTGAAAAAGAGCCTGTATGAGCAGGTGGGCGGTCTGGATGAGAGCTTTGTGATCTCTTTAAATGATGTGGATTTCTGCCTGAAATTACGTAAACTGGGACTTCTGAATGTGTGGACTCCTTTTGCGGAGCTGTATCATTACGAATCCATCTCCAGAGGACTGGACGATCAGGGAGAAAAGGCAGAGCGCTACAACAGAGAATCCGGGCATTTCCGTGAAAAATGGAAGGCTGAACTGGAGGCGGGAGATCCCTATTACAATCCGAATTTCTCTCTGGATCGCAGCGATTACGCACTGAAGGATCCGGCAGTTAGCGGACGTTAAATAATTCTTTTCAGTAGAGGGAATCTATGGTAAAATATCACCGGAGAGCGTTTACTGAAGATATTGAAAGATAGCGATAAAACAGGAGGATAGGAAAATGAGTTATATGGACGAACTGAATTTCTGGTTAAATGATGATTATTTTGACCAGAAGACCAAGGAGGAACTTCTGGCAATCCGCAATAATGAAGCAGAAGTGGAAGATCGTTTTTACAAGGAACTGGAATTCGGTACCGGCGGCTTACGTGGTGTGATCGGTGCGGGAACCAACCGTATGAACGTATATACCATTCGTAAGGCAACTCAGGGTCTTGCCAATTATATTATCAAGCGCGGTACACAGAGTAAGGGTGTGGCAATCGCATTCGACTCCCGCCGCATGTCTCCCGAGTTTTCCGATGAAGCAGCAAGATGTCTGGCAGCCAACGGCATCAAGGCATACATTTTTGAATCTTTAAGACCTACCCCGGAGCTGTCCTTTGCCCTTCGGACGTTAGGATGCACTGCAGGTATTGTAGTTACCGCCAGTCACAACCCTCCTGAGTACAACGGCTATAAGGTATACTGGGAGGACGGCGCACAGGTAACCGCTCCTATCGATAAGGACATCATTACCGAAGTACAGTCCATCAAGGATTATCATACCGTGAAGACCATGAGCAGAGAGGATGCTGTGGCAGCAGGACTCTATGAAGTGATCGGCAAAGAGATCGATGACAAGTACATGGCAGAGCTGAAGAAGCAGATCATTCATCCTGATGTGATCAGGGAAATGGCAGATGACATCAAGATCGTATATACTCCGTTATGCGGTACCGGTAACAAGCCGGTAAGGCGTATCCTGTCTGAGCTGGGATTCAAGCATGTCTATGTAGTTCCCGAACAGGAGAATCCGGATCCTGACTTTACCACACTGGATTACCCGAACCCTGAGGATCCCAAGGCATTTACCTATGCGCTTCGTCTGGCGAAGGAGAAGGATGCGGATATCGTTCTGGCAACCGATCCCGATGCAGACCGTCTGGGTGTGTATGCAAAAGATACCAAGACTGGCGAGTATGTGGCATTTACCGGTAATATGTCCGGCATGCTGATCGCAGAATATATCTTAAGAGAGAAGACTGCGACCGGTACCATGCCCGAGAATCCCGCACTGGTAACTACCATCGTTACCACCAACATGACCAAACCTATTACGCAGGCTTACGGCGTAAAGCTGATCGAGGTACTGACCGGCTTCAAGTTCATTGGCGAGCAGATCAAGCTCTTCGAGCAGACCGGCAGCAACAACTACGTATTTGGCCTGGAAGAGAGCTACGGCTGCCTGGCAGGTACCCACGCAAGAGATAAGGATGCGATCGTAGCAGTGATGTGTCTGTGCGAAGTAGCAGCTTACTGCAAGAAGCACAACATGACTCTGTGGGATATGATGGTATCCATGTATGAGAAGTACGGTTACTTCAAGGAGACCCAGTATACCATCACCATGAAGGGTATCGATGGCGCAAGACAGATTGCCGAGATCATGGAGAAGCTTCGTAAGAATCCTCCTAAGGCATTCGGAGATCTGAAGGTAGAGAAGTTCCGTGATTACCAGAACGATGTTATCATCGACATGGAGACCGGAGAGAAGACTACCACAGGACTTCCCAAGTCCAATGTTCTGTACTTCGAGCTTCCTGACAATGCATGGTGCTGTGCACGTCCTTCCGGAACCGAGCCCAAGATCAAGTTCTACATGGGCGTCAAGGGGACCAGCTTAGAGGATGCACAGGCTAAGGTAGAGAAGCTGACCGAGGATGTAAAGGCAGTACTGTAAGGCAGTGCTCCATAAATCATATTAGTCTTCAAAAGAGCGAATCGCCCGTGCAGGGCGGTTTGCTCTTTTATGAAAAGCTGGAGGTATCTGTGGCAAAGCTAAACAAGGCAAATCTTAAGAAAACTCTATATTATCTGCAACGTAACGGCCTGAGGGAAACCTGGATCTCTGTGAGGGAGCGCCTGACAGAGACAGACCGCTATTTTTTTGTGCCCTGTTCGGAAGCAGAGCTGGTAAGGCAGAGTGATAGAAAATGGGAGAAGCCGATTACGTTCAGTATTGTGGTACCATTATATCGAACGCCGGAAGCATATCTGAACAGAATGATAACAAGTGTTATGCAACAGAGCTATCCCCATTGGGAACTGATCCTGGCAGATGCCACGGAGGATCACAGTGTGGAGGAGGTACTGAAGCAGCAGGGATTCCTGAAGGAGCAGCCGACGGATGGCGAGACAGAACCTGTCGCAGCAGATCCCAGGCTCCACTATGTGCATCTGAAAGAAAATGCGGGAATCGCTGCTAATACCAATCAGGCGCTTCCCTATGCGAAGGGAGAGTATATCGGTCTGCTGGATCATGATGATGTATTGACACCGGATGCGTTGTACGAAATGGCTGATGCGATCATCAAAGCATATGACAGAGGTGTCAAAGTCGCCTTCGCTTATTCGGATGAGGATAAGTGCGATGGAGAAGAGACCAGATACTATGATCCAAATCATAAAGAAAACTTTAATTACGATTTAATTTTAAGTAATAACTATATCTGCCATTTCCTGGTCATGGATGCGGAACTGATGAAGAGGCTGCGATTCCGACCGGAATGTGACGGCGCCCAGGACTATGACTTGGTGTTACGGGCTGTGGCAGAAGTGCTGACGACGGACGGGCAGGCCGGGGAGAAGAGCATTCTTCATATCCCCACAGCAAAAAATACGCTTACGAGGCGGGACTTCGGGCTCTGCGGGATCATGCCGCACTGCGGGGGATCCCTGCGACTGCCTGTGAGACCAGGCATGTGGGATTTTATCGTTTACAGTATACCGATGTATTACAGAACCGCCCGGATGTGGCAGCCGTGGGAGGCAGAGTATTGTCCGGGAAGACTGGCAAGATCATCGGCGGCAGAATGACTGCGGAGGGAAAGGTGTTCTACGAGGGGTTGCCGCAGGGATTCGGAGGATATCTTCACAGAGCGGAATTGTCCCAAGATGCGCAGGCGCTGGATCTTCGCTGTATTCGTATTCAGCCTTCCTGCCAGGAAGTATTCGAGAAAATTGTGGGAGTTCCGTATACTGAGATACGAAGACACCCGGGAGAGCAACCGGTATTCGATGTAACTGTACTGCCGTCAGGAGTGGACATCCGAACCTTAAGTCTGCGATTGTCCGAAGCGTTACGGCAAAGAGGAAGATTACTCTATCTGCCGGAATATCCGGAGGAGTTTAAACCATTATGAGTGAAATAACGGTTGTTATACCAAATTACAACGGAATGAAATATCTGGCAGAGTGCATGACTTCTCTGTGCAGAGAGCAGCAAAATGCCCCCGGATATGAAGTGCTGATCATCGATAATGCTTCCGTGGACGGCAGCGTGGAATATCTGCAAAAGGAATGGTGTGGGGAAGGTGTGCGCCTGATATCTTTACCGGAAAACACCGGATTCTGTCATGCAGTGAATCTGGGGATACGGGAAGCGAAGACACCATATGTGATCCTTCTGAACAATGATACAAAGGCAGAAGCCGGTTTTGTAAGAGGCTTATATGATGCTATCCGCGAAAATGAAAAGATATTTTCCGTCAGTGCGAAGATGCTGATGTGGGACAGACCGGAGCTCATCGATGA
>OOIG01003127.1_pt1 | contig 10431 bp, 19 predicted proteins | sample 1692091 | NCBI WGS metagenome assembly OOIG01 (sample SAMN06348188, study PRJEB24527) | human gut metagenome | biome: human gut; feature: ankylosing spondylitis patient; material: feces | host: Homo sapiens | place: China | collected 2015-10
TATTATTTATATACATTTGTCAATATAAGACAACATAAGCAGCCCGTTAAGAGCTGCTTATTTTTACAAATTTGGATTCGGTCTGTGAAACCACAGACTTTCCGCTTTGATATATTGTATTTTTATGACTTTTTTCTGATTATGGTCAACTATCAGACACTCGAATGACAGAACTGGCATATTTACGCCCTTTTCCCATTCGTCAAAAATACGCCGGTATCCAAGGACCTTGTATTCCTGCAATACTCCTTCATCATCAGCCATACGAAATTTTATGGGGATGATTTCCCCGTCTCTTGTAATTTGACATATAACATCCAACGGCTTGTCGCCCCGGATTAATGGCATGATCCACCTTCTTTCCTGTTAATTTTGACTTTTATTACTTAAAATTAATATTTTCTCTGATTATAGCACATCTTCCGCTTTAGGGCAAAAGAAAAGACACTGACATACGCTGCCAATGCCTTTGTTATTGCCAATAAGCATCATCTGATCCGATGATAAAATACCGGATAGGAATTCAATTTCTGCTTTTCAACTTTTATGCCCCTTAATGTCAATGTTTCAATTAGTGACGGTTGATAATAATCATAGAATACAGCTTCATATCCCTTGAGTGGCCACTCTTTGTCTACATTTTTGTCTGTACCGGAATAGTGGTATCCTGTTCCATCTGCTGTAAATTCTATTCTCTTTGATTTTTCATCGTATTTAACATTTCTGATGGTGTATAATTCAAATACAAAAATACAGCCGGATGAATCAGCTTTCCTTGAAGTAAACCCGGACGCAAATGATACAAAATGATACAGCAGATATTCATCAATTTTCAATCTTTCATTAAGTCTGTCCTGTATCCAGTGTGAGGCAAGATTTTTTATTGCAGCGAATAATATAAGTGCAGCAATAAGAGATATTGCAAAAACAATTCCTGCTGCTGCCAGTTTTTTGAATCCACTGTGTAATGCCGCTGTGATTCCTGTACAGAATGTGGCAGCAGATATAATTAATAATACCCCAATCACAATTTTCGGAATGAGCCACTTTTTTTCATTATGTATTCTGATTTTCCTTGCTTTATTTTTAGCATTGTTCGTTATGGTAAAATTAAAATTCATTACACTTTTCCTCTGTCTTACGTTATCCTCGTTTACCCTTTAATCTTTAATCTTTCCATTCGGTTTGAGAATTCATCGATTGCCACCTTGGTCTAGTAATATTTCGTAGTCGTCCGCTTCCGCCTGATACACATTGAACATGTTGTAAAGCGGATAATATTTTGATTCAAAACTATTAATACTGGTAAAAATTTCATTACATGTGAGATAGACATAATTATTGTATACCCTGCTTGTAGCTGCCAGATAATAAATATCTGATATCAGCTGCTTGTCACTGTTATGATCTAAAAAGGAGCCATTACCAAAATCCAACACAAACATTACATTCATCATACGTTCATTCTGTTTTACATCACCTACATCCTGTCTAATTGCTGAGGCATACTCTTTAATTTTTTCAATTTCTTTTGTTTCTTCCCATACACTCTGCCTTTCATCACTGCAGAATACAATAACGTTTTTACCATTTTCGTCTGCTACATTTGCTATATTTTTTAGCATTAAAGTATTTTTATCGGCATCATTGCTGGCTAAGATTACACTTCTTAAAATGTTATCACCCTTTTCATTTTCAGGGATAGCATTTTTGAATGTATCCAGGTTGAAATATCTGGGATGATGTGAATCGTAAATGTCTTTGTTCTTAGAAACAGAATTCTCTTCTCTGGGAGCAGCTTCCTTTGATTCTGAAGACTTATTCTCAGATTTTTCTCTTCCGCAGAACTCATTTAACTCAGTTACCCATTCAATAGGAACTTCCATGTCGGCATCAACATAACGTTTAATCGCCGCTTTAAGCTCCTTAATTCTTTTCTTTTCCCATATATTGCGTGGTTCTATTCCTATTGGTGGTTTCTTTAACATATTTCCCTCCTGATTTATATTTTTATATTGGTATCCTCTTCCAGAAGCCTTTCTTTTTCTCTTCCTACCCCTTTTTCTTTCTCATTGTTAATTTCATCATCCGCACTTAACGTCATTAATCATCATTTCAATAATTCGTATATCCCAGATTTTTCCTGATAAACATCGTAGATTCCATGGTGGAGAGGTTTATATTTTGATATGAACTCCTCAAAACTTGTGAAAAGTTCATTACTTGTAAGATATACATAGTTATTGTGTAGTCTGCTTATTGTTGATAAAAAAAGAGTATCTTCTTTCAGATTAAAATTATTATCATAATTTAAAATTGAATCTTTGCCAAAATCTAATATAAACACTGTATTTGCTATGACCGTATCATTCATTAGATTATTTTTAATTGTTAATACGTAATCTTTGACTTTAGTAAAATCTTCTGTTTCTTCTTTTTCCCAGGCGTTCTTTCTTTCATCGCTGCATAACACAACCACATCTTTACCATTATTGCGGGCAATATCTGCTATATTTTTTAGCATCAATGTGTTTTTATCAGCATTTTCGCTTACTAAAATCACACTTCTCAAAATAGCGTCACCCTTTTTTTCATTTTCTAAGATAGCGTTTTTGAATGTATCCATGTTGAAATACCTCGGATGATATGAATCGTAAATGTCTTTGTTCTCTTTATTATCAGCTACAAGGTTTAAAACTGTTTCAGCTAGCCCATCAAGCAGCATTGGCACCGTTCTGCCTTGATAATACTCCTTATATGCATGAGGAATCCGAAACGCTTCACTATCCAAGAGTACTTTAAACATTTTTTTCTTGTGTTTTTTGTATTGTCTTTTATTCATAAACAACCTCCTGATTTACATTAATCATTTTGCTATTAGTTTTTTCTTATCTCAAATTCACCATCAGAAAAATAGTTGTAAGATTCTGCAATAGCAATTAAATCTTTTTTCAGTTTTTCTACAAGTTCTGTTATTTCCTTAATATCATCTCCGAGAAACAGGCTAAGGTCAACATCTAAACGCTTTAACCATTCTTTTCTGAGCGGCATAAATGGCATTTTGTTCTGATTGGCTGTCATGATATTCAGTAGAATACTTCTATATTCCTGATATATGTATATCGTCGCATTTTGTGTGTTAATCTTTCTTTTAATATTCTCTTGTGCATTCGTCTTTCTTTTAATAATATTCATATTGTTACAATTCTCCTTTTTACTTCTTTATATGTTAAAGCTTACTGTACTACCAAAATGACATTTGACCGTTTTTATCTTCGCCTAGATTAGTATTCTCTTCCAGAAGCCTTTCTTTTCCTCTTCCTGCCGCTTTTTCTTCTTCATCGTTAATTTCCTCATCCGCGCTTAAATCCTCGCTGTATGAGCCTGCATCGCCCTGGGACGGAGTATGTGCAGCTGAATCATACCTTACTCCCCAGGAAGCATTATAGCCGGAAGATTCTATTATTTGCTTTACATTCTTGTATACTCCCAGTTTGTGATCGTCTGTGAGCACCATGATTACGCTGGATTCTGTGATAACTTTATATCCCGGTTTTCTTAATTTATCTATTAATGCCTGTTTATCCATGACTGCATACCTCTTTTTTACATTAACATCTTTTTCGTTACAACACAAATCTAATTTTCAGGAATCTGAAACACTGCAACACATTCATTTTCTCTTTCTGTCATATCACTGAATATCAGGTTTTGTAGACCACATTCTACAGAGAAATCTTTCTTTACACCGGTGCATATTCTATCGAATTCAGCCTTACATTCATCAAATGTTTTCCCACTTATTACTACCGAATGTTTTAATTCTTTTGTTTCTACCATGCTTATGTCTAGCAGCAGGCCGTGTTGTATGTCTGGAAATACCGCGAATCGGGTTTTTGCCAGATTCCTGTCACAACACTGTCTGCTACGTTCTCCTTTCTTCTCTAATGAGTCATTAAAGCAGCTGCATCAGACTTTTTGTTAACTATTGACTTTAACGTATATTTTTTCCTTTTTTGCTTCATCCCAGCTCATAAGAAAAATTATTTTGCCATGTTCCAAATATTCATGGTCTTTGTCACATTCTACTCTTATTATTAAACTTTCACGGCTTATAGGTTGAATGCTTTTTCATTCAGCTGTATGTATGCGTTCTTGTCTTTCTGAATGTATATTGCGAAGCCGTTTTCAAGTAATTTATTTCCTAATTCTTCTGACATATCCTTAAATTTCCCTGTTGAACGTGAGATTTTCCGATACCACTCATTACCATCCCATGAGTATCCACAGGATTTTACAAGTGCTGTGAATTCTGCATCTTTCTTATACTTTAATGATATTCTGTAATCATACATGTTTTTATACTGCTCGATAATCTCTACTATACCATCATGTTTAAGCTCTTTTGGCCATACAGCATTACTTTCTACCATTTCTTTGTGCTGCTGCCTTTCCTTGATTTTCTCTGAGTACTCTTCAATGAAAGATGAATCGAGATAGTTTCTGTTGTCAATCCAGAATTTCGCTTCTGTTTTATCGCTGATGATTGTCTCTATGTCATTTTGACCATTGCTGTACTTTTCATAGAACTTCATTCTTATAGTATTCGCCCATGCAATCTGCTTCTCGCTTCCGCTTAACTTGGGGAGATTGTTTTCTGCTGCTTTTTTCTCTGCTTCTGCATTTTCTTTCGCATGTTCCTCGTCTTTCTGTTTTTTCCTGCATTCCGGACATAATCCGGCAAAAATCTCATCCAGCCTTTGCATTCTCTCCTCTGTTTTGCCTGTGACATTTTCCCTTCCTTCGTGTCCGCAGGCATATGTTCTGTAATACCATGCCATAATAGTTTTTCTCCTTTACTGATTAATTTATTATTTTTTCTTCCTGAATTATTGACATTTTCCGGTGTTGGAACGTGAACTTTTAGAAAATCTATCCCAGCATTTCCTCTGCAAGTTCTCTGCCTTCTCTTAGTGTCATGCATGTGCACAGTGTACGCCATGCGTCATACTTTGGATCAAATATTCTTACTGCGTACTTCGGGTTAGACCTGCTTATTTCTTTTCCTTCATTGAATCTGTCCACTATAGATACCTTTATGCCATTTACTTTAAAATCTCTCATATTTTATTTTTAGTAGCAGGCTGTGTTGTATGTCTGGAAATATCGTGAATCGGGTTTTTGCCAGATTCCTGTCACAACACTGTCTGCTGCATTCTCCTTTCTTCTCTAATTAGTCATTAATGCAGCTGCATCAGACTTTTTGTTAACTATTGACTTTAACGTATATTTTTCCTTTTTTGCTTCATCCCAGCTCATAGGAAAAATTATTTTGCCATGTTCTAAATATTCATGATCTTTGTCACATTCTACTCTTATGTGTGCGTTGTAGATATCTGTTGCAATGAAATTGACATATTTCTTACCATCTTTCCAATACAGACCATTTACATAGCCTTTTCCCTTTACTGGATAGCCTCTTTCTTTAATCAGAATATCTTCCAAAAGAATGTCACATATGTCAGATTCAACCATATTGTCAGTGTTAAACGTGCTGTAGAATGTTGTAGGACTCCACTTGTTTCCTGTATTAAAGAAATATGTAAATTCAATCCCTCTCTGCCACTTAAACCATGTCACTCCTGTAAACTGGAGTAATTTCCCCTCGCATTCTCCATACTCGCCCAGCTCGCAAGGCATATATATTTTCATGACTTATTACCATGCCCTTTCTTTCGCTAAATACTTAGTGTCGTTCTGTTTTAACATCCCGTCTTAGTTGTTCTTCTATACACTCTATCACGAATCTGTTAAGGCTCTGCCCCCTCATCTGTGCTATCTGCTTATACTGCTGGGCTTTTTCTTTGGTAACGACCAGCTTAATCACATGCTTGTCCTGCATGTATTTTTCTGTCGCTTTGATCTGGCCTGCTGTATACTTTGCTCCCATACGTAAGTTTCTCCTTCTTAATATTTGTAACTCACACCCGACTGATATCGGGTGGAGTTTTAACAGTATTAATTACAACCTGCAATATCGTTTTAATTAATCCTTTATGTAATGCTCTTCCCTGGCTAATCTCACATAGCTATTGTGCATTCCTTTTATGCAGCGAATATTTGAGTTTTCAGTTATTTCCTTATTTTCAATCCAGTACTTAGAATCATGGATGCCATAAACAAGGTAATCACCTACTTTTTCTTTGCCATTCTTATGACATTTTTCCCAGTATTCCACTCTGATGCTGTTAGCCCATGCTATCTGCTTAGGTGTTCCTGTAAGCTCCGGGAAGTTATTTTCTAAAGCAACCTCTCTGGCACGCTCATTGATTTCCTCATTTGATGGTATATCAATAACCCTTGTTTCTGTGGTAGGTTCATACAGCACCGGAATATCCGTTATATCATCACGGCTGCTTGTATAAACAAATTTCAGGTCATATTTTTTAAACTTCTCTTCTAGCTGATTTAATGCTTCTGACAGGTCCCTGATCTCTGCCCTTGCTGCAGTGGTTTTCTCAATGTTCAGATTAATTTTTCTCTTCTTGTCCCTTATATTGTAAAACTCTTCCAACAACTCCTCTGGCACATTGTACTCTGCAGATACTTTCTTAATTGTTTCGCAAATCACATTATTCATGAGTTATATCCTCCATTCTTATTTAGCTTTGATTTATATATGTTTGTTTTCATAATGCTATTATAGTATATTGTACCATATATGTAAACTAGCATAATTCACAAAGATATTTAATATATTTGTGTATATTGTCCAATATATACAAAAAGGAGAGCTTCTTAGAAGTTCTCCCTGTTTCTTAACTTTCTCGTTATTTAATTGCACACGGCGGCAGGTTCTGCAGCAACAGTTTAATTCATTTCTATGTTGTTCTCAGTGATTTTAAAAATATTGTCATACTCGTCCTGAGATACCTGAAGCTCTATCTGTTCATTGTATAGTGGTCCCCAGCTCCTTCTTGTACTAACGACTGCTGATTTTGCATTTGATGTATCTTTTACAGACACATTTATAATCTGGCTTCCATACCACGCTGTTCTTTTGATGTTCTTATTGTTATTGTTAATAGTTACAGAAATATAACGTCCGTTTCCGAAAGATGATGTTGATACAGGTTCGTAGAACTCTGCGCTAACTGTCATTTTCCCATTCTTAACTAGTATACTTGAAACGAAGCATACTGCGGTCAGCATGGCAACAGCTACTATGGGAACGATCAGAACTTTTTTACCTAATTTTTTTATTAATACAAAAATCAAACTAAGTGTAATGATGATTACTGCTATTGTTAATATGGCTATGAACTCTCTTAATGGCATGTTTTCCCTCCGATTGTATTTAATTAATTGTTTGCAGATATTTAACTCAATATTTGTTGAATGGATACTGTGTAATTGCTGCATGGCAGCAGCCATTCGATTATGTATGGATTCATGGCAGCAGGTTCTATAGCAACAGTTGAAACACACACATTTCAATCCAAATCGTAGCTGCCACCGCGGGGATTATCATAAATCTTATTTTTAATTTATTGATAGAAGAAATGACTTCTCCAAAAGCAAAAATAATTATTATTGTGGCTAATACAGCTGCTAACACTTTCATTTTAATTTGTTATTCTCCTTAAATTAATTATCATTTACACATTCTGGACCTGACAGCATTCTTTAACGCTTCATCCATTTCTTTGTCATAAGTACAAATTAATTCTTCTGCCTCTTCCTTCGTTATATCCAGCTCTTTTATCAAATTCACAGCTGTTTCATTGTCTGATGCCCCATAATATCTTGACATCTTTATAATTGCCTTTATCGTTGCTTCTAAGGTAGTCTCCTCTTTTTTTGTATGATTCCCTTGTGTCATGTAAAACCTCCTGATAATCACTATAAATCCAAATTTATTTCTTTCTCAACAGTATTTTGGGGTATATACAGCTTGGTTTCGCTTGTATATCCGGTTGTAATAATTTCAACATATGGCTGTTCGCCTTCAGCTAATGTATCATAGATGATTACCTTCTGTCTAGGCAGTTTGTAGTATACTTTGCCGCCATCTTCCGTTAAGCGATAGGTTACAATATATTCTGTTTTATTTAATCCACCAGAACCTAAAACAAATTTCCCGCTGTATTCATCATCAGTACTTATGCTGTATATTGGTATTATTTCTGTTTCCGTATGTTCGGAATACTTTGTAATTATGAGCAAAAACCCTATGCAAAGTACCGTCATAACTAATAATATTATTGCATAAGTAATGCTGCGAATCCTATTGAAATAATTTTCATCTTTTTTACTATCCATAACTTGTCTAATCCTTCTTTCTTATTTAGTTTTAATTTTTACGACTGCTTTAATTTTGCCGTCTTGCAATAAGCATATACGTCTTCTTCTGATTCTCCCCGGCAGAGTCTGCCAAACATCTCAAACCAGATTCCATCCTTATCGTTTTCTGTAAGAACATATGTGGATTCCTTCCTGAATCTTTCCTCGATAAACTTAAGAAGATTGTCTGCCGTTTTTTCTGCACTGGTATCGTTCATTGCAATTTTCCTCCTAGTTGTTTTTTAGCCTGTAACCATATCTTGGACTTTGTTTGGGCTGGTTGTTTGATTCTATTAAACCCTTGTCTGTAAGCTCCGTTATAGCCTCTTTTCTTATCGTTTCTCTTGAACCCGTCTTATAAGAGCAGCCATAATATGTATTCAGAAAGTCAATGATATCCTGAATTCTTATGTATTCATTATCTGTATTCTTAACAGAACCATCCGGTAGAATACGTCCTATGGCAAGATACACCAGTTTTGTCAGCTTATTCTCTGATATATCTGTTTCCTTTAGTCTTATTGCTATATCCTGTGTTTCTGGCTTATATCTGGCTGTTGCAATACATTCATTGAAATTTACATTGAAGCCTGTCTTTGTAATATCAAATGTATTGCTATCTACCGTTTCCACATTGTGATCCGTCCACACTGATATGCTTTCTTCTCGGATATCTACAATCACACCTTTTCCAAAATATCCTGTTACAATATCACCTGTTGTATATCTCATGCACTTCTCCCTTCCCGATACAGTTTTTGCATTACTTCTTCTAGGTTGTTATAGCGATTCCTTATACATGCATTTTCATTGAAGTCATTGAACATATGCAAAAGTGCTTTTTCTGCATCAACATATCGTCTTCCTATTGTCTCGTGTGTTCCCTCTTTTTTCCCTGTTAAACTGAACTTTAAAGGGTCATAAATTTCTTCTTCTTTTTTCAGTGTAAGCAGCCATCTACCAATATTTTTAGTGGCGTATGTAAACAACACACAGTCTCCTGACTTCCAGTTTTTACTGTCATTAATTATATCTGCCAGTAATGTTCTGTTCATTTCATTTTCATACACATATGGGAGCTGAAACCAGTCTATTTTTTTCCATGATGCACTAATCTCTACGTTCTTTTTCTCCCAGCGGTTAACTCCAGTAAGTCTTATGCAGCCGTTTCCATACAAAGTATCGTGCAGACTTTCCAAACTGGCATCAGCCCTTGTAAGCAGCTTATCACCCGCATATGCCAAATACCAGATGTCGTCATTTTTCACCTCAATCTCTATTAATCTGTGATTAATAATTTTTCTCCAATGCTCTATTGTTTTCATGATGTCACTCCTCTATTACATTATTGTCTTTCTGCTCTATTCTGATTACCTGATCGCCTGATACCCACAGGGAATCAGATACCTTAAAAGGTATTCCAAAGCCCTGAGCATCGTTCCAGTTTCTTACGGCTTCCGCAATATCAATACTGCTCATGAATGTCCTGCCATCTTTTAACGCAATCTCAACCATGATTAATCATCTCCTTTCAGCTGTTTTTCCAGGGCATTTATTTTCATGTTCTCTGGCAGTAATAGGTACAGCTTATGTCCGTTAAAAACCTGACTTTTTAAGCATTCGCTATTTAGCATCTGATTTCTCATTTCAAAAAGTTCAGGACTCTGATCAAACTGGCTCGTTTGCATGAATCTTTCGTATGAACCACTAAACTTGATGTCTCCTCCTACAAAAAATGTAATCTCATCGATGTCATATTTGCTCATACATCCTTTAATCACATTTTTTACAAGCGGAAACTTAACTGGTGAATCAGGGTCCCTGACTATTGAAATGTTGTACATTAACAAGTCGCCTGACTGGTTGTATATATTTCCAGTTCCATTCATTTTAAAAATTTTTCTGCCGGCTTTTAACTCGCTTACAGCAAAGAGAAGCCCTCTTATTACTGCTTCTTCAATAGTAATCTCTGTAAATGTTGTGTCTTCTCCCCATCCGTTTTTCCGGAATTCTTTTGCTATTTCCTCGGTGTTTTCGTATATTCGCATATATTATTTAATCACCCTTTCTGTATATATTAATGATTTA
>OOIG01003128.1_pt1 | contig 10430 bp, 8 predicted proteins | sample 1692091 | NCBI WGS metagenome assembly OOIG01 (sample SAMN06348188, study PRJEB24527) | human gut metagenome | biome: human gut; feature: ankylosing spondylitis patient; material: feces | host: Homo sapiens | place: China | collected 2015-10
CCTTTACCAAAGAGACCGACACGCTGGACGGTTGGTTTGACTCCGGTTCGTCGCATTTTGCGGTTCTGCACGACAACCCCGATCTGAAGTGGCCTGCCGACCTCTATCTGGAGGGCGCTGACCAGTATCGCGGGTGGTTCCAGTCCTCGCTCCTGACGGCTGTCGGCGCGGGCAAAGAGCCGATTGCCCCCTACAAGACGGTTCTGACCCACGGTTGGGTTGTGGACGGAGAGGGGAAAGCAATGCACAAGTCGCTCGGCAACAGCGTTTCGCCCTCGGATGTCATTCCGAAGTACGGCGCGGATCTGGTGCGCCTGTGGGTCGCTTCCTCGGATTACCGCGTGGATGTGCGCGTGTCCGACCCGATCTTCAGGCAACTGTCCGACGCATACCGCAAGGTTCGCAACACGGTTCGTATCCTGATTGCCGACCTCTCGGATTTCAACCCCGATACCGACGCGGTTTCGTTTGACCGCCTGCCCGAGATCGACCGTTGGATGATCTCCCGCATGAACGAACTGACCAAAGAGGTTCTCGAATCCTTCAACGACTACGAGTTCCACGCGATCTATCATGCGATCAACAATTTCTGTACGACCGACCTTTCCAAGCTGTATATCGACATTACCAAGGATCGCGTGTATACCGAAAAGAAGGACGGCGAAGCCCGCCGCGCGGCACAGACCGCCATGTATTTCGTGCTGTCGGGTCTGATCCGACTGTTGGCGCCGATCCTTGCGTTTACCGCCGAGGAGATGTGGCAGGCGATCCCGCACAAGGCGACCGACCGCACCGAAAGCGTGTATCTCAACCCCATGCCGACCTACGACGAGGCGCTGACCTACCCCGCTGTGCGTGAAAAATGGGATCGTCTGTTTGAGATGCGCGACGATGTGATGAAGGCGCTTGAACTGGCGCGAACCGAAAAGATGGTCGGAAAGTCGCTCGACGCGAAGATTACGCTCTACACCACCGATTTGGAAATGACCGCTCTGCTTGCGAAATTCGGCGACGAGCTGAAAACCGTGTTCATCGTTTCGGGCGTTGAGGTTCGGAACGGGGAAGCGCCCGCCGAGGCGCATACCGAAGGCGCGAGCGGCGTTGGCGTTCTGGTCTCTCCCGCAGACGGTTGCAAGTGCGACCGTTGCTGGTCCTACTCCGTAAAGGGTCTGCATACCGAGGACGGCGGCTTCCTCTGCGAGCGTTGCCGCAACATTCTGGGGCTGTAACGTGCCGCGTAACATTCCCCGAATCCCCCTTGTCGAAATTTTGGGGGATTCGGGGGAAAGTCCTGTTGATGGCAACTTAGGTTGATAAAAAATATCCCCCCTCATCAGTCGCTCACGCGACAGCTTCCCCCCGAGGGGAAGCCTGCCGTACAGAGTGCTCCTGCTCAAAATGCAGCTTTTGTTGTTCGTTTGATCCAGCTTGTTACAACACTCGAAAGGGTTTTTGCAAAAAAGGCTTCCCCTTGGGGGGAAGCTGTCGCGTTAGCGACTGATGAGGGGGGATAAATTTGCACTTACGAAAGGCATACTCTCTCCCTACGCATCCCGCCCGCAAATCGGGGGCGAAAGCCGCACTTTTCAAAGCATAAATACCTCCCCAAAACGAAGAAAAACTTCCCCACAAACACCCGCCACCGTACAAAGCGAAACAGCATTTCACCGTGTACAGGGCGGGTGTCTGTGGGGAAGTTCTCGGGAGGGTTAGGGAGGTTTGGAGGGTAGGTGACAGATTTTGCAACGCAAAATCTTGTCAATAGCGGCTTTGCCGCGTTGAGAACATCTGCGAAAGAGTCCTCCCTGCGCCTCCAAGGCCTTTCCCGTCCCCCCAAGTCCATTCCCATTCAGGAGGGTGGTTGTGTGTGCCGCGAGGGGAACAACACCCTGCGCGGCGTATCAGAAATTCCGTTTCTGCCGGATAGCGGGCAGACGGAATGCTTCTGCAAAAACAGGTCAGTGCGCGCGAACCGTCAAACGGGAGAGCGAACGATGCCTGCCGTAGGCTTCGCGGTAGACGCGCGTGCACTTGCGGTAAAGTGCAAATTTCTTTTGAGCCGCCGCTTCGTCACCGTAAACCTTCCATGTGCCAACGCACTTCGCGCCTTTTGCACCGTTCGTGATGAAACCGCTCACATCCTCGGAAGGGTATCCGAGAAACAGTCCCACCTCGTGCGGGAAAGATCCGTCTGCGCGCAAACGGCGCATCAGCTCGGCCACACAGCGCTCGGAATCCTCGGCGGGGTAGCCTCGCGACGTGAGAATCTCCTTCGCCACGCCGTTGGAAAGATCCTTCCGCAACCGCGCGGGGCGGTAGAGATAGATCAGAATGCGCTCTTCCAGATACCGGACGGGCAGAATCCGCACGCCGCGCGGGACGAGAACCCGATTCAGCCGACGCAGACTTTCCCGCAGACTGCCGATGTCCTCGGCAGGGCAGGCGAACAGATTTCCGGTTTTCAGACCCGCCAACGTTGGCGAGGCATTGTCGATGAGCAAGGCTTCGGACATGGCGGCTCCCTTCTGGTTAGTCTTAACTAACTGATGATAGTATACCATACAAAAAACGGTTTGTCAAGAGGTTTTTGCAATTTTTTTCGGAGAAAATTCCGATGTGCGAAAAAAGGTTGACTTTCCGGGGAGAGTATGGTATACTATAGGAAGTAATCGTATGGGAGGAAGCATGAAAAAACAGTCTTTTGCAAGAGCGGCGGAAGTCTTTGCACGCTTCTATCCTCCGTATGCGTGGATTCCGTCGGCTGTGATCCCGATTTATAATTACTTTGTCTTTTTCGGAACCAGACTGTTGGATCGTCGGGTAGTGACAACCTTTTTTCAGACCCCGCTTGACCGCCTGATTCCGTTTGTCCCTTTTTTTGTCCTGTTTTATGTTCTCGCGTATCTGCAATGGGGTTTGGGGTACTTCCTGACCCTGCGCTATAATCGGAGGCTCTGCTATGAAACGCTGTCGGTCAACCTCATTGCCAAAACCGTTTGCCTTGTCTGTTTTCTGGCGTTCCCGACCGTAATCGTGCGCCCCGAAGTTACGGGCGGCGGGCTGTGGAACGCACTCGTGCGGTGGATTTACCGCGTCGACCGACCCGACAACCTGTTTCCGTCCATCCATTGCATGGCGAGTTGGCTTTCCTTCCGCGCCGTGTGGAAGGTGCGGGAACTGCCAAAGTCCGTGCGGATTTCCAACGGGGTGCTGTCGTTTTGCGTGTTCGCCTCCACCGTGCTGATCAAACAGCACTATCTGCCCGACGTGCTCGGCGGGATTCTGGCAGTGGAACTCGGATATCTGCTGACCCGATTGTTTTGCACGGAACGCCTGTTCCGCGCTCTGGAGCCGTCTTTTGCAAAACGCGTGCCCGACTGTTATCCGGACGTGCGCCCAACGCTTGATTGAGGAATTGTGAATGAATCAGAACCGTGACCCGCAAACCGAGCGGGAACTTTTCCGGGAAGAGCCGACCGTAAAGGAGGCGACCCCCGCAGTGCCGACAGGGAAGAAGAGTTGGCTCTTTACCCTGCTGTTTGTGCTGATCGCCGCCATGACTTTCTGGGCGGTCACCGCGCAGATCAAGGACTTTTCGTTCTCCGATTTCGCGGCTTATATCGGCGGTGCGAATCCCGCGTGGCTGATTGCCGCCGTTGCCTGTATGCTGGCGTTTATCCTGTTGGAGGGGGGCGCCCTTCTGGATATCACGCGCAGTTTCGGCTACCGTAAGAGTCCCGCGAAAGGGTTTCTCTGGTCGGCGGGGGACATCTATTTTTCCGCCATTACGCCCTCGGCAACGGGCGGACAGCCCGCAAGCGCGTACTTCATGATCAAGGACGGCATCCCGGGGATGGTCACTGCCGTGGCGTTGGTGGTCAATCTGGTGATGTATACGTTGGCAATCCTCGCCATTGCGTTGATCTGCCTGTGCCTGCGCCCGCAACTGTTTCTGCAGTTCGGAACGTTTTCCCGCATTCTGATCGTTGTCGGGGTCGTGATTCAGGTGGTGTTGGCAACGTTCTTTGTGATGCTTCTGAAAAAGGAACGCACCCTGCACCGCATCTGCGACACGTTTCTGCGCCTGCTCGCGCGTCTGCACCTGCTCCGAAAGCCCGAAGAGAAGCGCGCAAAGCTGCGCAATTACATGGAGGACTATGCCCGCTACGCGCAGGCGCTGAAGGGGCGCGGGAAAATGCTGTTCAGCGCGTTCCTGTTCAATTTCTTTCAGCGCGTAGCACAGATTGCCGTGACCTCGTTTGTATTCCTTGCGGCGGGCGGCGATCCCGCGCAGGCGTTTGACATCTGGGTTCTGCAGGGCTTTGTGGTGCTCGGTTCCAACTGCGTGCCGATTCCCGGCGCGATGGGCGTTTCCGACTATCTGATGCTGGATTGCTACGGCAGTGTGTTGAGCGCCTCGGAAGCAGGTCATCTGGAGCTGCTCAGTCGTTCGGTGTCGTTTTACAGCTGCATTCTGATCTGCGGCGTTTCGGTGCTGATAAAATTTGCAATGATAAGAAAAAGGAGAAATCGGCTATGATCGGCGTTTACAATTATACCGTGGTGCTCACTTACCTGTCGCTTCTCTCGGCAAGCTCGGGAATCATGGTGTCGCTGTGGGGGAAGGGACATCCGTTCATCGGCATCTTCTTCCTCCTGCTGTGCGGTCTGTTCGACGCGTTCGACGGCAAGGTCGCGCGCACCAAGCAGGACAGAACCGAGAACGAGAAGAAGTTCGGCGTACAGATCGATTCGCTCTCCGATTTGGTCGCGTTCGGCGTTCTGCCTGCCTGCATCGGAGCGTCTCTGATTAAGAACGAGCTGTTTCTGAAAAAGGTTGTGCCGAGCGGCGCGCCGATCTGGCTCGGGAAGCTTCTCTACGGTCTGCTGTTTGCCTGCCTGATTCTCTATGTCCTTGCGGCGCTGATCCGCTTGGCATACTTCAACGTGGAAGAGGAAGAGCGGCAAAAGACCGAAAGTTGCCCGCGTAAATACTTCACGGGTGTTCCTGTGACCACGGCGTCTCTGATCTTTCCGTCGGTTATGCTGCTTCAGTACATCTTTTCGCCCGCCGATATCGCGGTGCTCTACTTTATCAGCATTGTGATAACCGGATTCCTGTTCGTGTCGCGCATTCAGATTCCCAAGCCGGGGACAAAGGGTGTGCTCCTGATGGTGGGAATCGGCGTGATTGAGGTTGCGCTTTTTATTCTCTATTACTTCATTTTCAAGCATCGGGTGGGATAATGGAAAAACAGAAAACAAAGCCGGCGCGCGAGAGTGCGGGACTGCGCTTTCTCTACCATACCGTCTCCGGACGGGCGATTCTGCGCCTGCTCAGTGCGCGGTGGGTGTCAAAGGGTTGCGGCGCGCTTCTGGACTCGCCGCTCTCCAAGCCCATGATCGGGCGCTTCTTCCGCAAAAACGGAATTGACCGCGCGGACTATCTGCCCGAGAAGTATCGGTGTTTCAACGACTGCTTTTGCCGTCATATCCGACCTGAACTGCGCCCGATTGACCGCTCGCCCGAGCACCTGATTGCGCCGTGCGACGGGCTTCTCAGCGTTTACAGGGCAACCGACGACACGGTTCTGCCCGTCAAACAGAGCCTTTACCGACTGCCCGCATTGCTCGGGAGCGCGGAGCGCGCGGCGCGTTACCGCGACGGGTGGGTGTTCGTATTCCGTCTTTGCGTCAATCACTACCACCGCTATTGTTACGCGGAGGAGGGGGATAAGGGAACGACCCGCTTTATCAGGGGGCGCTTGCATACGGTGCGTCCGATCGCACTGGAGCAGGTGCCTGTTTTCACAGAGAACTGCCGCGCCTGCACGGAAATTGTGACCGAACGGTTCGGAACGCTGACCCAGATTGAGGTCGGCGCGATGTTGGTGGGGCGCATCTGCAATCTGCACAGCGGGGAATGCCACGTCCTGCGGGGCGAAGAAAAGGGGTGCTTCCAATACGGCGGGAGCACGGTCATGCTGTTGGTCGAGCGGGATGCAATCGCCGCCCCGGAGGCGCTTCTGGATGCGACCGCAAACGGCGTGGAGACTCCTGTCCGGATCGGCGAAGCGGTGGCAATTGGAGATAAGGGCGGAATAAAGGGATAGACCGCACGGGGCTTGGGTTTCCTGCAACTTGTTCCGCTTTCACGATGTGCGGGTGGATTCTGGAAAAGGCGTGTGTTTACCTTCTTTTTATCAAATTTATCCCCCCTCATCAGTCGCTTACGCGCCGGCTTCTCCCAAGGGGGGATAAATCTGTACCAACCAATCATAGTTTCCCCAAAAAGGAAAGCATTTTGCAAATCTTCTTTCGCACTATACAATAAGGCAATGGGTGAGGGTGGGGAACCACTCAACATCGCGTTTGTTTGTTGGGGCAATGCCCCAAGTTCTCAGGAGGTGATTTTTTGAAACGAACTAACAGTCGGCTGAGGTTGGTGTCGTCCTTTCTGGACGGCTCGAAGCGGTGGTTTCTTGCCGCGATTCTGTCCACCATCGGGCTGGCGCTGACCAATATGCTCACGCCGCAGATCGTCCGCGTGACGGTGGATTCTGTCCTCGGAAGCGAACCGTTCGATCTGCCGCCGTTCCTTGCCGACCTGCTCAACCGTCTCGGCGGGGCGGAGGTTCTGCGGGAAAAGCTCTGGATGATCGGCATTGTCATCGTCGGCATTGCCGTGTTCGGCTTCGCGTTCTTCTACGGCTCGCGCGTGTTCAATACCAAAGCCGCCGAAACGCTGGTCAAAACCATGCGGGATAAGGTGTTCCGCCACCTGTTGGCGCTTCCCGACGATTGGTACGGCAAGAACCGCACGGGAGACATCATTCAGCGCTGTACATCCGACATCAACATGGTCAAGGACTTCCTTTCCGAACAGCTTGTCTCGGTGTTCCGCATTGTCGTGATGCTTGCGCTGTCGCTGTTCTTCATGTTCTCGCTCCATGTCGGGCTGACCCTGATCGCACTGGCGGGCGTGCCGGTTCTGTTGACAACCTCGCTGATTTTCCATAAGAAGGTCAGTCCCGAATTCGAAATCTGCGACGAGAACGAGGGCAAGCTTTCCGCCATCGTGCAGGAGAACCTCACAGGCGTGCGGGTGGTTCGTGCGTTCGGGCGCGAGGTCTATGAAAAGGAAAAATTCGACAACCAGAACCGCTACTACATGGGGCTGTGGGATCGCGTGAACAAGATGTTCTGCCGCTACTGGAGCGTTGCGGATCTGATTGCCAACCTGCAGATCATGCTGTTGGTTGTGTTCGGCGCGGTCTTTGCCATCCGGGGCGAGCTGAGCGCGGGTGCGTACATCGCGTTTCTTTCCTATAACAGCTACCTGACGTGGCCCATCCGCCAACTGGGGCGGGTCATTTCCGAAATGAGCAAGGCGGGCGTGTCGCTCCGCCGCATCGAGGACATTCTGAACGCCGCGCCCGAGCGGGACGAGGACGGGGCGGAACACGTGACAACCGACTACCGCGGCGACATTGCTTTCGACTGCGTCAGCTTCTCCTTTGACGGCAAAACGCCCGTTCTGGAGGATGTCAGCTTCACCGTTCCCGCAGGCAGTACCGTCGGCATTCTGGGCGGTACCGGCTCGGGCAAATCGACGCTTGTGCGCCTGTTGGATCGCCTTTACCCTCTGCCTGAGGGGAGCGGGACGATTTCGGTTGGCGGAATCGATATCCGCCGCCTGCGCGCTGCGGAGCTGCGCTCCAACATCGGCTTTGTGTTGCAGGAGCCGTATCTTTTCTCCCGCACCATCGGCGAGAATCTGCGCCTTGCCAAGCAGACCGCAAGCGACGCGGAACTGCGCGCGGCGGCGCACATTGCCTGTCTTGACAGCGCCGTGGAGGGCTTCCCCTCGGGGTACGACACCTTTGTCGGGGAGCGTGGCGTAACGCTTTCGGGCGGGCAGAAGCAGAGAGCCGCCATTGCGCGGACGTTGGTGCAGGACACGCCGATTCTGATCTTTGACGATTCGCTCTCAGCGGTTGACACCGAGACCGACGCAACCATCCGTGCCCGTCTTGCGGGACGGGAGGGGCGCGCGACAACGCTTCTGATCTCGCACCGCACCGCAACGCTCATGCACACCGACCGCATTGTGGTTCTCGACCGCGGGCGGGTGGCGGAGATCGGAACGCATGAGGAACTGCTTGCGAAAAACGGCATTTACCGCCGCATTTACGATATTCAGAACGGAGGGGAGCGGCAATGAGCGAAAAGAAAACCGAAAAGCAGACGCATCTGAAGTGGTTCGGCATTCCGCGCCTGCTCCCGTTCCTCAAGCCGTACAGGCGGCTGTTTCTGCAACTGATGGTATTCGGGCTGATCAGCAGTCTGGGGGAGATCATTTACCCGCTCTTTCAGCGCTACGCAATCAACCACTACATTGCCGAGGGAACGCTTGACACGCTTCCCGTGTTCATTCTGCTGTACCTGTGCGTGATGGGACTGTCGGCGCTTTCGGTCTACCTTGCGCACGACGGTTCTGCAAAACTGGAAATCCGCGCGGCGCACGACATCCGCGAGACCTGCTTCCACCATTTGCAAACGCTGTCCTTCTCCTATTTCAATCAGAACAGCGTGGGCTACATTCACGCCCGCGTGATGAGCGACACCTCCCGCATCGGGACGTTGATTTCGTGGTCGTGCATTGACGGAGTGTACAATCTGACCTACATCACCGGCGCGGCGGCGGTCATGCTGTCGATCAACTGGCGCTTGGCGCTTCTGGTGCTTGCGGTGATTCCGCTGTTTGCGCTGACCATTGTGCTGTTCCAGAAAAAGGTTCTGCCGCTGAACCGCCGCGTGCGGGAAATCAATTCGCAGATCACGGGCGATTTCAACGAGGCGATCACGGGGGCTGAAACGGTAAAGACCATGAACGCCGAAGGGCAGATGGAAAAGGAATTCACCGCGCGAACCTCGCAGATGCGCAGAACCGCGACCACGGCGGCGCGTTGGCGGGCGATGTTCGGCTCGGCAATCACTTTTGCTTCCTCGCTTGCACTGGCGCTTGTGCTGTGGCGCGGCGGACAGATCACGGCGGCGGGCGTGATGGAGATCGGCACGCTGTCGGTATTCATTTCCTATGCGCTCGGCATTATGGAGCCTGTGCGCTGGCTGATTGACGCGCTCTCCGATCTTGTGACCACGCAGGTGAACATTGAACGTGTGACCAATCTGATTGCAACCGAATCCGACGTTGCCGACCGCCCCGAGGTGGTGGCGAAGTACGGCGACACGTTCCACCCGAAAAAGGAGAATTGGGAGTCGCTTCACGGCGACGTGGAGTTTGACGACGTGACCTTCCGTTATCCGGACGGCGAGGTGAACGTTCTGGAGCACTTCAGCCTGAAAGTTCCGCAGGGAACGAACGTTGCGATTGTCGGGGAGACGGGGGCGGGGAAGTCGACGCTGGTCAACTTGGTTTGCCGCTTCTATGAGCCGACGGCCGGGCGGATTCTGATTGACGGGCGCGACGCGCGGGAGCGGTCTCAGCTTTGGTTACACAGCAACATTGGCTACGTTCTGCAAACGCCGCACTTATTCTCGGGGACAGTACGGGAGAATCTGCTTTACGGCAACCCGGCGGCGACCGAGGAGCAGATCATGCGCGCGCTCCGGCGGGTATCTGCGGATGAGATTGTGGCGCGGATGGACAACGGGTTGGACAGCGAGGTAGGCGAGGGAGGCGACCGACTTTCCACGGGCGAGAAGCAATTGATCTCGTTTGCGCGCGCTCTGCTTGCCGACCCGAAGATTCTGGTTCTGGACGAAGCAACGGCTTCGATTGACACGATCACCGAGCAGAAGATTCAGAATGCGATCGGAGAGGTGATTGCGGGGCGGACGTCGTTTGTGATTGCGCACCGTCTTTCAACGATCCGGCACGCGGATGTCATCTTGGTGGTATCCGACGGCAAGATCATTGAGCGCGGCACGCACGCCGAGCTGGTGGAGAAGCGGGGTGTGTACTACAAACTGCTGCAATTGCAGACCAAGGCCCTCGCCATGCGGGGGATCGAATAGGGATGGAAGCCGAATATGGTCTATTTTGAGGATGCCGGGCTCCTCATCCGGTATATGGAGCCCGGGGATGTCCGGACGATCGTTCGGGAAGAAACGGCAAGGGGGGATGCCGTTTCCGTGGAAAAGTACGATATGCGGCTGCGGGATCAGGCCGAAAACCGCTCCGTCGCGCTGGTGGCGGTATATCATGGGGCGGTGGCGGGCTATATCCATGTGTACCGGGAAGCGGGACAGGGCCCTTTGCCGGTACGGGCATCCCGGAGATCGTGGATTTCGGCGTGCTGGAAAAATACCGCAAAAACGGGATCGGCATCCGCCTTATGGACGTGGCGGAGCAGCTCGCCCGGGCATACGGCCCGGCCGTCTGCCTGGGCGTCGGCCTGCACAGC
>OOIG01003129.1_pt1 | contig 10427 bp, 5 predicted proteins | sample 1692091 | NCBI WGS metagenome assembly OOIG01 (sample SAMN06348188, study PRJEB24527) | human gut metagenome | biome: human gut; feature: ankylosing spondylitis patient; material: feces | host: Homo sapiens | place: China | collected 2015-10
ATGCCTAAGTGACTGGAGTTCAGACGTGTGCTCTTCCGATCTCCATGTCCTCGTAAATCTGCTTCGCCCGCTGGGTACCCTTGAAGACGGCCGCCCGGTCGATCTTCACGCCCTCGGTGTAGGTGGTGAGCTTGCCGGTGATCAGGTCGTACTCCGTGCCGCTGTAGGGAGCGTCGGCGCGGTAGCCCATGGACTTCAGGGTCGCGCAGAAGGCTTTGCAGCTGCTGTCGTCGCCATGGTTCACGAACACCATCTTGGGCTTTTCCCGGAAGCCTGCCAGCCAGGCAAGCAAGCCCTCTTTGTCCGCGTGGCCGGAGGTGCCGTGAAGCATGGCGATCTCCGCATTCACCGCGATGTCCTCGCCGAAAAGCTTTACGGATTTCGCCCCGTTTTCCAGCTTCCAGCCGAGAGAGCCTTCCGCCTGATAGCCTACGAACAGGATAATGTTTTCCCTGCGCCAAAGGTTGTGCTTCAGGTGATGGCGGATTCTGCCCGCCTCGCACATGCCGCTGGCGGAGAGAATGACCTTGGGCTGGGGGTCGGTATTGATAATCTTGGATTCGTCGGAGGAAACGGCCAGCTTCAATCCGTCAAACCAGATGGGGTTGACGCCCTGTTTCAGAATGGCCCGGGTCTCGTCGTCAAAATCCGCGGGGTCGCATTGCAGGAAAATTCCCGTCGCCTCCACGGCCAGGGGGGAATCCACGTACACCGGAAAATGGTCGTGTCCCGTCACCAGCCCCCGCTGCTTGATCTCCCGGATGGCGTAGAGCATTTCCTGCGTCCGCCCCACGGCGAAGGCGGGGATGACCAGATTGCCGCCCCGATCCAGCGCCCGCTGGATGCAGGCGGCCAGCTCGCCCACCACGTCGCCCCGCTCCTTGGGGTGCAGACGGTCGCCGTAGGTGGACTCGATGACCAGGTATTCCGTCTCCGCCACGGGCTGGGGATTCCGGAGCAAAGGCTGATTGACATTGCCCACGTCGCCGCTGAACACGATTTTCCGGGTCTGCTTTCCCTCCGTCAGCCACATTTCGATGGCGGCGGAACCCAGCAGATGGCCGATGTCCGTCATGCGGATGATGATGCCCTCCGCAGCCTGAACGGCGGCGTTATACTGGCAGGGGCGCAGAAGGCGGAGGGCTGCCGCCGCGTCGTTGGTGTCGTACACCGGCTCCACGGCCCGTTCCCCGGCACGCTCGGCCTTGCGGGTGCGCCACTGGGCTTCCGACTCCTGAATGTGCGCCGAGTCCATGAGCATGATGCGGCAAAGATTGCAGGTGGCCTCCGTGGCGTAGATCTGCCCCCGGAAACCGTCCTTGCACAGCTTGGGGAGCATTCCGGAATGGTCGATATGGGCGTGGGTCAGGAACACCGCTTCAATGGCGTTCGCCGGAACGGGCAGCGGGACATTCTGGAAGATGTCCTCCCCCTGCTCCATGCCGCAGTCCACCAGATAGTACCGGCCGCTTACCTCCAGCAGCGTACAGCTACCGGTGACTTCATGGGTCGCACCGATGAATTGAACTTTCATGTCTGCACCTCCAAGATTGACGTGACGCCCCGGAAAAACCGGCGGGTTCTTTGACCATACTATACCACAATTTGCCGCCCAGCGCAAGGTTCTGACATTTTGGGATACACAAACACGCCCGACTCTTTGCAGAATCGGGCGTGTTTTGGGGCTTAATACTCGGTGGGCTTGATGTGCCAGATATCCTCAGCGTACTGACGAATGGTGCGGTCGGAGGAGAATTTCGCGGCGGAGGCCACGTTCATCAGGCACTTGCGGCCGAAGGCAATGCGGTCGGCGTAGTCCCGGTTGGCCTGAAGCTTGGTGTCAAAGTAGGAAGCATAGTCCAGCAGCAGGAAGTAATGGTCGGCCTGATGCCAGTCGGTGCCGTCCAGCAGAGAATGGAACAGCTCCTTCTGGGCGTCGTCCGTGGGCACGGTGCCGTCCACCAGTGTGTTAATGGCGCGGCGCAGGTCGGCATTGGCGTTGAAAATATCCCTGGCGTGGTAGGTGGGCTTCACGGCATTGATCTCATCCACGGTGTGGCCGAAGATATACTCGTTCTCTCGGCCGGCCTCCTGCGCGATCTCCACATTGGCGCCGTCCAGCGTACCCAGGGTCACGGCGCCGTTGAGCATCAGCTTCATGTTGCCGGTGCCGGAGGCCTCCGTGCCGGCAGGGGAAATCTGCTCGGAAATATCGGCGGCGGGGATGATATGCTCGGCGTAGGAGCAGTTGTAGTTCTGAACGAATACCACTTTCAGCTTATCGGCCACGGCGGGGTCGCTGTTGATCAGCTTCGCGACCCGGTTGATATAGCGGATGATGGCCTTTGCCCGGGCGTAGCCGGGGGCGGACTTGGCGCCGAAGAGGTAAACCGTGGGATGGAAGTCCGGCAGGCGGCCTTCCTTCAGCCGGAAGTAGATGTCCACGATGGACAGAATGTTCATCAGCTGGCGCTTGTACTCGTGCAGACGCTTGACCTGCACGTCGAAGATGAAGTCGGGGTTCAGCGTCACGCCCTCGTGCTTGGCGATGACGGCGCACAGCTGCTCCTTCTTCAGGTGCTTGATATCGTTGAATTCCACGATGGTCTCGTCGTAGATCTGATTTTTCAGCTCGCCGATGAGGTCGAGGTTTTTCAGGAAGTCGCCGCCCACCTTTTCCCGCAGCATGGCGGTCAGCTCGGGGTTGCACAGACCCAGCCAGCGGCGGGGGGTGATGCCGTTGGTCTTATTCTGGAACCGCTCGGGGAAGGCGTAGTACCAGTCCTTGAAGCAGTCGTCCTTCAGAATCTGGGTGTGGATCTCCGCCACGCCGTTGATATAGGAGCCGACGTAAATGGACAGGTTCGCCATGTGGGCGGTGTTGTCCTTCACGATGAACAGACCCGGATGCTCCCACTTGAGCTTCTGGTCAATGCGGCAGATGATGTCCACGATCTCGGGAACCACGCTGCGCATCAGATCCAGCGGCCACTTTTCCAAGGCTTCGCCCATGACGGTGTGGTTGGTGTAGGAGAAGGTCTTCTGGGCGACGTTGAAGGCGTCGTCAAAGCTCATGCCCTCCGCCATCAGCAGACGGATCAGCTCGGGGATGGACATGGCGGGATGGGTGTCGTTGAGCTGCACCGCGTAGAACTCGGCAAAGCGGCTCAGATCATCGCCGTGGGCAATTTTGAAGGTGCGCAGCATATCCTGCAGGGACGCAGAGGACAGCACATACTGCTGCTTGATGCGCAGGCGCTTACCCTCCCAGGTGGAGTCGTTGGGGTACAGGACCCGGGTGATGTCCTCGGCCTTGTTCTTGGCTTCCAAAGCCCGCAGGTAGTCCTGATTGTTGAAGGCGTTGAAGTCCAGTTCCTCCTCGGCCTCGCACTGCCACAGGCGCAGCGTGCCCACGTTCTCGGTGCCATAGCCGATGACGGGAACGTCGTAGGGAACGGCCAGAACGGTATGATCGGGGAATTTGACCTTCACGGTGTGGTTATAGCGGCGAAAGGACCAGGGATCGCCGAACTTCGTCCAGTCGTCGGCATTCTCCACCTGGCTGCCGTCGGCGTCAAAGCTCTGCTTGAACAGGCCGAACTTGTAGCGCAGGCCGTAGCCGGACAGGGGAATGTCCGTGGAAGCGGCGCTGTCCAGGAAGCAGGCCGCCAGACGGCCAAGGCCGCCGTTGCCCAGAGCGTCGTCCACGATGTCCTCGAGAACCGCCAGGTCGACCCCGTGCTCGGCAAACAGCTCCTTCATCTCGTCCAGAATGCCCAGGTTGAACAGGTTGGAATACACCAGACGGCCGATCAGGTACTCGGCGGAGATGTAGTAGGCCTTGCGATTGGGCATACGGGTCTTCTTGGAATGGCTCCAATCGTCGGAAATGGCCATCATAACAGCCTGACCCAGCGCTTCATGCAGCTCCTGAGGGGTGGCCTCCTGCAAAGAAACGTCGTAGGTGTACTTGAGCTGTGCCTCCGTCCATTTCAGGATGTTCAGACAGTTGTTGTTCATGTTAGCTCTCCATTCTTAAAGCGGGCGCGCCGCCATGGCTTATTGATACGGTTCCTTCCAGACAGACTTTTGATAGTATATCATATTCCGATCAGCATGTCCAGTTGAAACCGCCCCGAAAACGGCAAACAGGAAACTTTTTGCCGGTATCCGTCTGAGCGTGGGTTCTCCGGAGGAACTCCGGGGGAAGACACCCCTGCGGCAGCGGAATAACGGCAGTTTCGGAAATTTGAAACGTTTCCAATTCTTGCAGATTCCCACTTAGAATAATACCATTTTCCCATTTTGTCAAGTAAAACCGGATGAAAACCGGATGAATATTTTTCCTGGGTTCCCCGGGTTCTATGTTTTACTGCGCCGCCATCCCCTGCCCACCCCCGGCGGACGGAAATGCCCCGAACAATGTTAAAGGCGCGTTCACATTTCGTCTATTTACTTTTCCACGGAAGAATGGTATAATGAGAAGCCGTGATGGGAAGGAGGCGGTTATTTGAGCCGGTTTTTTGATGAATTAAAGGATTTTTGGAAAAAAGGCGACATCTTTCTGCTGGTTTTGTGCCTGATTGTATCCGGCTTTGGCTGCGTTTTCATTGCCAGCGCCACTTCCGCCGACAAGTTTGGCGGCAATCTCAAATATATTATCATTCAGCTGGCGGCTACCGGTCTGGGCGTCATGATGTACGCGCTGGTGTCCTCCGTCGATCTGGACTTTCTTTCGGAACACCGGATGGTGATGGTGGCTTTCAACTGTGCGCTGCTTCTTATGCTGATAAGCCCTCTGGGAACCGACCACGACTCCGGCAACCGAAGCTGGATCGACCTGGGCTTCATCAGCGTTCAGCCCGCCGAGATCTGTAAGATCACCTATGTCGTTATTATGGCGTCGGTCATGTCGGCGCACCAGAACCGGATATCCAGTCTGCCGTCCGTCATACACATGTGCCTTCACCTGGGACTGCTGGTGGGACTGAACATGGTGCTGTCCGGCGACGCGGGCGTTTCCCTGATCTTCGTGTTTATCTTCATCGGCATGGCCTTCGGCGGCGGCGTCAGCCTGTGGTGGTTCGTCCTGGCCATCGGCCTGATCGTGGCGGCGTTCCCGATCCTGTGGCAGTTCCTGGGCGAATACCAGCAGAACCGGTTTCTGATTCTGGTTGACGACACCATCGACCCCATGGGCATCAACGAGCGCTATCACTCCATGATGAACCTGCGTTCCCTCACTGGCGGCGGCCTGACGGGGCAGGGGCTGTTCAACGGCAACCGTACCCAGAGCGGCAGCCTGTTCGCCCAGCACACGGACTATATTTTCTCGTCCATGGGCGAGGAGCTGGGCTTCGTGGGGTGCCTTGCGATCATGATTATGGAAATGGCCATCATCGCCCGGTGCATCTATGTGGGTATGCACTGCCAGGACTATATGCGCCGGCTGGTATGCTACGGCGCCGCGTCCGCGCTGATGTTCCAGGTGATGATCAACACCGGCATGTGCATCGGCGTTATGCCCGTTATCGGCCTGACCCTCCCGCTGATCAGCTACGGTGGCTCCTCGGTGGTTTCGATCTACGCCATGCTCGGCCTTGTTTCCGGCGCCCACGCGCGGCCGCAAAGCCTGAGCCATGAACGATACGTGCAGCCATACAGGTAACTTTGCCGCGCCCCACCTTTTTCAAGGTGGGGCGCAAAAAGAAAAAAGGAAATTCCGAAAAAGTGGTTGACTTTCCGGAAAAACGTGGTATAATAATCCCTGCTTCGGTATGGAGGCATAGCTCAGCTGGTTAGAGCGCATGCTTCACACGCATGAGGTCACAGGTTCGAGTCCTGTTGTCTCCACCATGTGGCCCCGGGTCACATATAGAGGATTTGTGTAACGGTAGCACACCGGACTCTGACTCCGTTTGCGGGGGTTCGAATCCCTCATCCCCTGCCAGATGAAAAATCCGTAATCCAAAAGGATTGCGGATTTTCTCTTTGTGTATCATTATATCACGAAATATCAAACAAGATCCTTTCTGCAAAACGCCCGGCAGACAATCCGAATGTCTGCCGGGCGCTCTGTATTTGTGGTTATCTCGTCAAAACCGTGCCTGCCATGCTGCCGGTGAAGGCGCCGTTCAGAATGGCCGGGCGGCCAGCGACGAAGACAGTATCCATACCGGCGGAGAACTGCGCAGGATCGGAATAGGTTGCGCAGGTATGGACGGCGGAAAGATCAAAAATATTCAGGTCTGCATCCATGCCGGGCGCGAGAATGCCCTTTGTTTTCAGGCCCATGATCTTTGCAGCACGGCCCGTGCATTTATGCACGGCAGATTCGATGGAAAGCGCCTGCTTTTCGCGGACGAAGTGCTCCAGGAGCATTGTATACGTGCCATAAACGCGCGGATGGAGCATCCCGGTGGTGGGATAGGTGCTGTCGGAGATCACGCAGCTGTGTGCGTCGCGCAGGATATCGCAGATATCGTCCTCGGCAGCAATGAAATCGATCATGGTCACGTCGCAGTGCGCAGCCTGCAGCAGATCAAACAGTGCGGTAAAGGGGTCCTTCCCCTGCTGCTGCGAGATGGCGGCGATGCTCTGCCCCTCATACTGCCGCAAATCCTTCCGCGAGATGCTGGACGCGACAATATTCTCAAAGCCGACGAGAAGCGAGATATTTTCAAAGTCGCTGCCGGTCAGCATACGGTCTTTCAGCGCTTCGCGGAACGCGGGATCGGCCAGATTCTCGGTCAGCGCTTCCAGACCGCCCTTCTGGCTCTCTGGCGGCAGAACGTGGACGAGCTGGGTTGAACCGGCGGTATAGGGATAGACGTCGCAGGCGATCTCAATACCGTCCTGACGGGCCTCGTGCATCAGGCGGAGCATCTCCGGCGTGCAGCGGTGCCAGTTGGCCTTGCCGATGGATTTAAGGTGGCTGACCTCGACGGGGGTATGCAGTGCCTTTGCGACGGTGATCATTTCGCGGAGCGCGTCGACCACGCCGCTGCCTTCCTGCCGCATATGGACTGTGATGGGAATGCCGGAATTTTTAAGCGGCTGAAGCGCTTCGATGAGCGCTTTGGTCGAATAGAAGCAGTCCGGCGCGTAGCCGAGGCCCAGCGAAACGCCGAGCGCGCCTGCAGCAAGCTCCTGCTCGATCAGGCGGTGGATCTCAGCCATCTGGGCCGCGTCAAGCTCGGGCGTGCCGAAGCCTGCCGCGCAGGCGCGGATGGTGCCGCTGCCCGCCAGCATGGCGGTGTTGATGGGGCTGGGGGTCTTTTTTGCAGCGCACAGATAGGAAGCGAGGCTGGAAAAATCGGCGTTCTCCGGCAGCGCGCCCGCAACCGGGGTCAGATATGCCTCGATCTCTTTTTTGTATGCCCCGGCGCAAGGCGTGACGGACAGGCCGCAGTTGCCGTTGACGGTCGTGGTCAGGCCCTGTTTCAACTCAAGTTCGCCGAAATGCGGGCGGAAGAGCGCCGCGTCGGCATGGCGGTGGATATCGATGAAGCCGGGCGTGACGTACTTCCCTGACGCGTCAAGAACCGCCCCGGCAGAGGCGCCCCTGAGATCGCCGACTGCGGCGATTTTTCCGTCTTTAATCGCAACATCGCCTGCGGCCGCCGGTGCGCCAGTTCCGACGATCAGAGTACCGTTTTGAATCAAATAATCAAACATCTTTCTTTTTCCTTCGTATAGACGCAGAGCGCAAGACCGGTTCTCCGGCCCTGCGCTTTGCTTTTTTATTTGACAGGTTGGATGTGCCAGATGTCTTCGGCATACTGGCGGATGGTGCGGTCAGAGGAGAACTTGCCGGCGGAGGCGACGTTCATGAGGCACTTGCGGCCAAAGGCGATGCGGTCGCAGTAGTCATGGTTCACGCGCAGACGGGCCTTTTTGTAGCTGTCGAAGTCGTAGAAGATGAAATACTGATCCGGCTTATGCCAGCTTGCACCTTCGAGCAGGGACGTATAGAGCTCGTGCTGCTCCTCATCGGTCGGGACAGTTCCGTCGATCAGGGTGTCGACCGCGCGGCGCAGGTTCGGGTTCGCCTCGTAGAAGCTGCAGGCGTTGTAATTGGGCTTTACCATGTTGATCTCCTCGACGGTCGCGCCGAAGATATACTCGTTCTCGCTGCCCGCCTGCTCTGCGATCTCGACGTTCGCGCCGTCAAGCGTGCCGAGCGTCACAGCGCCGTTCAGCATGAGCTTCATATTGCCCGTGCCGGAAGCCTCCGTACCGGCCGGAGAGATCTGCTCGGAAATATCAGCGGCGGGAATGATGTGCTCTGCATAGGAGCAGTTATAGTTCTGCACGAAGACGACCTTCATCACGCCGTCCATAGCAGGATCGCTGTTGATGAGATCGGCCACGCGGTTTATATAATGAATAATTGCCTTTGCACGGCGGTAGCCGGGGGCAGCCTTTGCGCCGAAGATAAAGGCGGTCGGTGTGAAATCCTTGATGCTGCCGTCCTTGATAGACAGATACAGGTCCATGATGCTCAGCGCATTGAGCAGCTGGCGCTTATACTCGTGCAGGCGCTTGACCTGTACGTCGAAAATAAACGACGGATCGAGCGCAACGCCCTCGTGCTCTTCGATCACGCGGCAGAGCTGACGCTTCTTTTCCAGCTTGATGGCGTTGAACTGCTTGATGGTCATTTCGTCGATCCCGGCCTTCAGCCCTTCCAGCTGGTCGAGGTTTTTAAGATACCCGGTTCCGACCTTGCTGTCGAGCAGACCACAAAGCTCCGGATTGGACAGGCCCAGCCAGCGGCGGGGCGTGATGCCGTTGGTCTTGTTCTGGAAGCGGTCGGGATAGACGGCGTACCAGTCCTTGAACAGAACGTCCTTGAGGATCTGGGAATGGATCTCTGCAACGCCGTTGACGGCGGTGGACATATAGACGGACAGATTCGCCATGTGCGCCTGCCCATCCTTGACGATAAAGAGCTTCGAATGCGGGTGCTCCTGCTTGAGCTTCGCATCGATGCGCTCAATGATCTCGCAGACCTCCGGCACGACGGAGCGCAGCAGCTCCAGGTCCCACTTTTCGAGCGCCTCGGTCATGACGGTGTGGTTCGTATAGGCGAACACGCGGCGGGTCAGCTCAAACGCGGCGTCAAAATCCAGTCCCTCGGCCATCAGCAGACGGATCAGCTCCGGAATGGACATAGCGGGATGCGTATCGTTCAGCTGGACAGCAATAAACTCCGGCAGGCGGTAATAGTCCGTGCCGTGCTGCTGGCGGTAGTCGCGCAGGATATCCTGCAAAGACGCGCTGGAAAGGACGTACTGCTGCTTGACGCGCAGGCGCTTGCCCTCCCATGTGGAGTCGTTCGGATACAGAACGCGGGTGATATCCTCGGCCTTGTTCTTCTTTTCAAGCGCCTTAACGTAGTCCTGCGCGTTGAAGGCGTCGAAGTTCAGCTCCTCCTCGGCCTCGCACTGCCAGAGGCGGAGCGTACCGACCGTCGTTGTTTCATAGCCGATCACGGGCATATCATACGGGACGCAGTTGACGGTCTGGTCGGCAAATTTGACCTTGACGGCCAGCTTGTCACGGCGGTGGCTCCACGGGTCGCCGTATTTCGTCCAGTCGTCGGCATTTTCACGCTGGCAGCCATTGACGAACGACTGCTTGAACAGGCCGAAGCGATAGCGCAGGCCATAGCCGGTCAGCGGCAGGTCGAGCGTCGCGGCGCTGTCAAGGAAGCAGGCGGCGAGACGGCCAAGTCCGCCGTTGCCGAGGGCCGCGTCCTCAATGTGCTCCAGGCACGCAAGATCGACGCCCTTTTCAGCAAAGGCCGCTTTCATCCCGCGCAGAATGCCGAGGTTGAAGAGGTTGCTGTAGACCAGGCGGCCGACGAGATATTCCGCGGAGAAATAGAACGCGCGGCGGCCCGGCGCCTGACGGCGCTTGGTCTTCGTCCATTTGTCGCTGATCTCCATCATGATGACCTGGCCGAGCGCCTCATGCAGGCGCTCCGGGGTCGTTTCCTGCAGCGTCTCGTCATGCTGGAAATGCAGCAGGGCCTCGGTCTGTTTTACGATTCGTTCTGAAAATTCGCTCATAGATTACTCCTTCCTGGGACTCCGCCGGGCAAAGCTGCCGGCGGCCTTTAAAGAAGCGTCCACCTATCCGGCAAGGACAGGTGGACGCCAGATGACTGTAGGTATTATACACGATTTGACCGCTCTGTCAAACCTGCAATTTTTTGGGCCAGCGCTTCGTTGGCCGCGCCGGGCAGCATACGCCAGCGCCAGTTCGACTGCAGAAGCCTGCCAGGTTCGTTCATACGCGTTTCCCGGCCCAGACGCAGATAGTCCTGCATCTGCATGATAAACAGCTGTGCCTTGGACAGCATGCCGGCCTCGATGATGGCGTCGGCATCCCTTCGCAGCGTTTCGTTCATCCTCATGTCC
>OOIG01003131.1_pt1 | contig 10422 bp, 7 predicted proteins | sample 1692091 | NCBI WGS metagenome assembly OOIG01 (sample SAMN06348188, study PRJEB24527) | human gut metagenome | biome: human gut; feature: ankylosing spondylitis patient; material: feces | host: Homo sapiens | place: China | collected 2015-10
TTTATATTAACTCCCATTTCATTAGCTATAATTCCAGCAAGTGTTGTCTTACCAAGTCCAGGAGGTCCATAAAATAAGACATGGTCTAGTGAATCTCCTCTCTCCTTTGCTGCCTTTATATATACTTTAAGGTTTCTTTTAACCTTTTCCTGTCCTACATAATCATCAAGCTTTAATGGTCTTAACGAATTCTCTATCTTTGCATCTTCCGTAAGGATTTCTGTGGATATTATTCTTTTTTCCACGTTGTATTTCACCTCCTCATAATTAAATACCCTTTTTATAACTAAGCACTATTTTATAATCAAATGCTCTCTTATATTCAAATATTCTTTTATTTTACCTATAAAGTTGCAAGGCTTTTAAGAGCCTCCTTAAGTATTGCCTCTGAATTCTTCTTATCAATATCATCAACCTTCTTGACAGCCTTAATCGCATCCTTACTGCTATAGCCAAGTGATACAAGTGCCTCAACAGCATCATTCATAACAATAATAGAATTATCCTGCTCTGCTGCCGCATTTGCCTTATTTCTGTTATTAAGTGCCATCTCAAAGGCTTCCTCAACCTTTAACTTATCCTTAAGTTCAATAATAAGCCTCTGTGCTGTCTTAGCACCAACACCCGGACAGCTCTTTATAAGATTAACATCATCTGACAGTACTGCAAATCTTAAATCATCTGCTGTGATATTAGATAATGCACCAAGCGCTGCCTTAGGGCCAATACCATTGACACAGATAAGCATTTTAAACATGCTTAAATCATCTCTTGTAAGGAATCCGAACAGACTGCATTCATCTTCCTTGACATTCATATATGTATATATCTTAACCTCACTGCCAACTGATGGAAGCTCACCAAGAACTGAACCCGGAACATATATATTATATCCGATTCCATTGGCTTCCACAACGATTACATCTGGCAGGATTTCGGCAAGTTCACCTTTAATGTATGAAATCATTCTCTACCCCCAAGACAGTAATTGATAAACTGCTGTGCTGTTCTTCCTGATATTCCACCATGTGAAAGTTCCCACTTGTTAGCCTCTGCCATAAGCTCTTCATCTGTCATCTTAACATTATTCTTCCTTGCAAGACCAATAACAATATCAAAGAATTCTTTCTGTGATGGCTTAGAGTAGCTTATCTGGCATCCAAATCTGTTCACTAATGAAAGCTTCTCCTCAATAGTATCAGATCTGTGAAGGCCGTTATTGCTCTCTAAATCATTTCTGTCATTCCATGTTTCCTTGATAAGATGTCTTCTGTTAGATGTTGCATAGATAAGAATATTATCAGGCTTAGTCTCAACACCACCTTCAATTACAGCCTTTAAGAACTTGTATTCAATCTCGAATTCCTCGAAAGATAAATCATCCATATATATTATGAACTTGTAATTTCTGTTCTTAATGCTTGCTATAACATTAGATAAATCCTTGAACTGATGTTTGTATATCTCTATCATTCTAAGACCCTGGTCATAATATTCATTGACAATAGCCTTGATAGAAGTTGACTTACCTGTTCCGCTGTCACCGAAAAGAAGCGCATTATTAGCTTTTCTTCCCTGAACAAATGCCTCTGTATTCTCCACAAGCTTCTTCTTCTGGATTTCATAACCTATAAGATCATCTAACATAACCTTATCCATATTGTTAATTGGTGTAAATGTAACGCCATTATCACCGCCTATTACTCTGAATGCTTTATTAAGTCCGAACATTCCTACACCATATGCTTTATAGAAATCAGTAACATAATTAAAGAACTCATTCTCGTCCTTTGCTGTCTCAAGCTTAAGGCTTAAAGCCTGTACCTTCTCACTTACATTCTTATTGTACATAAGCTCTTTCTTAACAATTGCCTTGTAATCAGATATAAGTGAAAAACAGTTGATTCCAAGTGCAACCTCAATAGGTCTGAAATCATAATTAAACAGATTCATAAACACCTTGAAGTCGTTCTTAGCAAATTCATTAACGCTTCCATCATTAGCGCCTACCTTTTCACATGTAAGGCTGAATGGATTCTCATTAGTTATAAGATAGAATGTAAGGTAATTATGCCATAAATTCTTATCAAAGCCATAATCTGTGGCAACCTCCAATATTCTCTTAATCTGCTCATATATATCACTTATAAGCTTGTCAGGAGTCTCCTCATCCCTGTCAAATTTTTTGAAAATATCGGACATTTTCATAAGAATAGTGTCCTCATGATTACCATATATAATAAGTTTCGCAACTTCTCTGTACATTATTATTCCCTCTTCTTTCTCTTATTAATTACAAGCTGCATGGCAAAGATGGCCACACCTGCAAGTGACACCAACGCTCCCTCTTTAAGAAGCGGCGTAGAATACTTAAGTGTTACATTATGCGTTCCACCCGTAAGATATACAGCCATATACTGACCATTAGCATTATATAGCTTTTGTCTTTCCCCGTCTACATATACCTTCCAGCCCTTTGAATAAGGGATTGTAAGACACAGATATTTATTACGGTCAAGTGTTATCTGTCCTGTAACCTTATTATTTCCAAGTTCTACATCTTTTAATACATTTTCTTTAAGTGTATTAATCTCGTCAGTGTAACTGTCCATTGGCTGGCATACAATCTGTATATCATCATAAGAATACACACCAATCTTCTGGAAAGTCACTGTAACTGATGTCACATTTTCTTCCGAATAGCCCATATTCACACTGAAATCATGCTGGTTACTATAATAGCTGTAATCAGATGTAAAGTAATTCATTGACTTGGTTACTCCTGTATCAGTCGTAATCCCAAGCTTAACACTGCTTGTAGACTGTGTCCAGTATATGAAATTCTTAAATATCTTCTTCTTTTCATTATGTGAAAGCTCTTTCCAGTCTGCCTTAGAGTATAAGTCTAATGGATCAAACTTCCTCTTTCCAAAATACAGCTGAAACTGTGCTGCGCCTTCATAATCAAGACCATTAATATTAAAGTATGTCTCACCTGCACCACTGCCTGTAAAGTTAAATGTTACCGTGGCACCTGCCTTAGTTACTGCAAATGTATTGTCAGTACACTGTACCTCTTTGGCATCATAATCCATTGTATAATCTTTAATCTGGCTGTCATAACTTAAATCTTTAACAGATACCCTGTCAGGAAGCGCCTCCCTGGTATCTTTCCCACTCCTGTCAATAACAACAGCCTGAAGCATAGCTTTCTGCTTATCTACTGCACTTAAGCCTTCCCATTCCCTCTTATTAACAGCTTTGTCATAGGTAAAGCCTAATGGAAGTGCATTGTCGTTATTATACATTACATAATCATCATTTTCTGATTCATAAGTAAATCCATATGGAACAAGTCCGCCGGTCTTACTCACCAGATACTTTGAGGCAGATGATAAAGCTATAAGAGACGACCTGTCATCATAGCCTGTGTATTTGTGCGGAAGCAGCGTATCAAGCCTGATTGCACAATCATATCTGAACTTCGATACATACGGATTAGTAAGTGTCCAGTACAGATTAGAGGATGATATTCCTGTTATGCAGTTCATATTGTACGAAAGTCCAGAGCCTGAATATCTGATAAAATCTGTATCTTCAGCATCTTTACTTATAAGCTCCTTCTCGCTTCCAAACACATCTTCCTGTGCCATTTTAACGCTTATGCACTGTGCCGCATAATTTTCCCCAAATGAAGCATTTTTCCATATACCATTAGCTAATGCCGCCAGCATAACCGCTACTGTCACCATCATGCATCTGTTATATTCATTAACATTCTTTATGCTAAGTCCAATTAGCAATATTACTCCAATTGCAACTGCACTTATAAGCTTGCCATTTCTTGAATACTTTACGCACATACATACCACAAAATATATTGTAAGTGCAATTCCAATAAAGCGGATTTCTTTTCTTTCCAGTGTTATAAGACGCGGCATCATGCACACAAGTATATATGCACATAATAATGCAAATGAATATATCCACCTGTTACACATATATGAAAATCCGTTCATTGCCTGTCCGAAAAACGGTATACATATCATCACCGCACTTATAATAAAATAAGTCTTAAGCATTGTGTACTTACGTCTGCTCTTAAACATTAAAAGCACTGCAAGCAACACAGGTACTGCAAATCCCATGCATGTCCAGAAATTATCACCCTCAACGATAAAAAGTCCCGGAAGCTTTGCATAGTATGAAAAAGGATATACCAGTCCCATTTTGTTAGGTGTATTAAATCTGCTGTCACTTAAGAAAACGTGAAGCACAGGGAGAAACACTATTGCCGCCATACACAGTCCTGTAACCGATGAAACTGCAAGTCTTAATATTCCTTTGCCCCACATTTTTACATTCTTTCCATAACAGAATATGAATCTTACAATAACATATATAATTGTTGTGAACACAAGCATGTAGAAGAAATAAAAATTACTCATTGCAGCAACAGCTACTGTTATTGTAAAGAGCCACATTTTCTTCTCTCTGATTATCTTCTCAACACCCAATATAAGCAGCGGATAATACAGAAGCGGGTTAAGAAAGAACGGATGTCTTACCGCATTGTATATTGCCCAGTAGCAGAATGCATAAGCTACTGCTCCTGGAAGGACATATCTTTTCTTATGTCCTGTATAAAAGCAAAGCATTGAAAATGCTATACCTGACAGATATATTCTTAAAAGAATCATTGCTTCATAGAATATATACATGTACTTTGCTGGAAACAGGAAACATAAAAATGTAAATGGGTCGCCAATCACATAATAGTGAAATGTTCCTATAACATCACTCCCCTCACCTATTGCAAAATCCCACTGTGGTATTACAAACTGATGATTGATAAATATATTTTTAAAGAAATCCCTTAAATACTGTGAATAATATATGAGTGACTTATAATGCTGTTCCCAGCCATCAACCTCCCATATGAATGTCTTTCTAGTGAAAAAATAAAAAGAAAACACACCTATAGCAAGGATTGCAAAAATAACTGAATAAGCCAGAAAATATGTTGATTTTCTGGAATCAAGTCTTTTATAAAAATCTTGTAACTTCGATTTCATCTCTGCCATAGGTGTATCTTCTCTTTTCTTAAACTAGGAAACTGCCATAAGCATAAGCCTACGGCAGTTTCTTATTATAACTTATTGTGATTAAATTATCAATGAAGATGTATTATCTTCTTAGGGCACTTCTCAGCACACTTTCCACAACCTGTACACTTTGAATAATCAATATGTGCAATATTGTTTTCTACTGTAATAGCACCGAACTCACACTGCTTTGTACATAACATACATCCAATACATCCAACAGAGCATGCTGACATAACATCTTTACCCTTATCGTTAGATGAACAGTTAACTGTATAGTTACTCTTGTATGGTATGATTTCAATAAGGTGTCTTGGACATACAGCAACACATTTACCACATGCTTTACATTTGCCCTTATCTACTACAGCAATACCATTAACAATATGAATTGCATCAAAAGGACATGCCTTAACACATGAACCATATCCCATACATCCGTATGTACATGCCTTAGAACCGCCGTTAGGAACAACGTTCATTGCTGTACAATCCATTGCACCTGAGTACACATAATTTTCTTTTGCTTTGTCGCAGTCACCAGCACATTTAACAAATGCTGTCATTCTTACTGATTCTCCAACTTCCTCACCCATGATTGCACCAATCTTTGCTGCAACCGGTGCGCCACCAACTGGACATGCGTTAGCTGGAGCTTCTCCTGCGGCAATTGCCTTAGCAAGTGCATCACATCCTGCATATCCACAACCACCACAGTTGTTTCCAGGAAGCTCTGCTCTTACATCTATCTCTTTCTGATCTACTTCAACATAGAACTTCTTACCCATTACTCCGAGGAAAAGTCCGAGAAGAAGACCAGTGCAGCTTACAACAACTGCAGCAATAATTATACCTGACATCTTGTCGTCCTCCTCTTAAATAATACCTGAAAATCCAAAGAATGCGATAGCCATAAGTCCTGCAGTAAGTAATACAATAGGCATTCCCTTAAAGCTTTCCGGAACATCATTGAATTCGTTTCTTTCACGTATACCAGCCATGATTATGATTGCTATTGTAAAACCAACAGCTGTTCCTAATCCACTGACTACAGAATCTAAAAGCTTCTGACCAATATTAAGTCCTGCTGCTGTGTTATAGTTCTGTACGTTAGTAAGTGCAATACCAAGTACTGCACAGTTAGTTGTAATAAGTGGAAGGTATACACCAAGTGCTTCATAAAGAGATGGTGATGTCTTCTTTAAAAACATTTCAACAAACTGAACAAGTGCCGCAATTACAAGGATGAATACAATTGTATTCAGATATGTAAGCTTAAGCGGTGTAAGTATACAGTCATATATAAGACTGCAGACAGCTGATGAAATAGTGATAACGCCGATAACAGCGCCACCCATTCCTGCTGCTGTGTTTATCTTCTTAGAAACTCCAAGGAAAGGACACAAACCGAGGAACTGGCTTAAAACTACATTATTGACAATTGCTGTACTTACAGCTATCAATAATAACTGTGAAAAATATCCCATATTTACCTCCCTTAGTTATTCTTAGCCTCAGCCTTAGCTTCTTCTATCTCTTCTGTGTAGTCAGGAACTTCTGCAGGCTTCATGCCTTTATTTCTCTTAATTCTGTTCATAATTGCAATCATGAATGCAAGAACAAAGAACGCTCCTGGTGCAAGGATAAAGATACTTGCTGGTGTGTAACCGATTGTTGAGAGATCAAATAATGCGTTAGTACCATCTGAGAAAATTGTACCGCCACCGATAAGCTCTCTTATTGCTCCAAGGATTGTGATAGCAATTGTGAATCCAAGTCCCATACCTATTCCATCAAAGAATGAAGGAATTGGAGGATTCTTAGAAGCATAGGCTTCCGCACGTCCAAGGATAATACAGTTAACAACTATAAGAGGAATATATATTCCAAGTGAGTCGTACAGACTTGGCAGGAAGCCCTGCATAAGGAACTGTACCATTGTAACAAATGATGCAACGACAACGATGAACGCTGGCATTCTTACACCATCTGGAATAGCCTTACGAAGTAATGAAATCATAAGGTTTGATAATGCAAGTACTACTGTAGAAGAAAGTCCCATACCTATACCATTGATTGCTGATGTAGTAACCGCAAGTGTAGGACACATACCAAGTGTAAGTACCAGGGTAGGATTCTCTTTAATAATACCATTATAAAGTCTTTCTATACATTTATTCAAAGTCCGCACCTCCCTAGTTTCCTGCCACAAGCTTGTAAACTGCAAGCGCATAATTTACACCCTTTGTGACTGATTTAGAAGTAATTGTAGAACCACCGATTGCATCAACATTAGCATTGCTTTCTGATGCTGAACCATCTGTTACTACTGAAAATGATGCAACTGCATCAGACTTAGCTGTAAACTGTGATGTAAATGATGGATCCTGTTTAGCTCTCATACCAAGACCAGCAGTTTCGCTGATTGAAAGGAATGATACTCCAAGTACCTTTCCATCTGTTGAAATACCAACTGTAAACTTGATATCTCCGCCGTAACCGTCACTATCTGTAACTGTTACAACATAACCTGCTGTCTCGCTGCCTTTCTTTCCTATAGCAACTTCATTGACCTTATCCTTAGAGAAGTCAATGTCTGATGAAGCATTAATATCATCATCAGAAGGAAGGGCATTTATTGTCTCGAAGCTGTCTGCTTCTGCAAGAACTGCTTTGTAAGCCTTTTCCTTGGCATTCTCGTTAGCCTTTGCAATAGGATCAAGTGTTATCTGATATACAACACCAAGAAGAATTCCGGCTACAAGTGTTATAGCAAATAAAACTAATGCATCTTTAACTATTTTCTTCATCTTATGCAGCCTCCTTTGCTTTCTTCTCTGGCTTCTTCTTACCAAATGACTTAGGAACTGTTACTCTCTCAATAAGAGGAACTAAGAGGTTACAGAAGATAATTGCATATGAAACGCCTTCTGCTGAACCACCATACATTCTGAAAATGAATGTAAGAAGACCTAAGCAGCAGCCAAATACAATTTTACCATTAGGTGTAATTGGTGAAGTTACATAATCTGTCGCCATGAAGATGGCACCAAGTAAAAGTCCACCACCACATACTTCCTCAAGCATGTAGATTACATCAAAATGATGTCCTGGTGCAAAAAGGAATATAAGCGCTGCAAATACACCTACATATATTACAGGTATTCTCCAGTTAATAACCTTTCTTGCAAGTAGGTAGATACCACCTAAAAGAAGACAGATTGCTGAAGTCTCACCGATAACACCACCTGTTGTACCAATAAACATCTTAGCTAATGAAACAACGCCTGTTGATTCTGCACCAGGCTTAAGGAGTGCAAGAGGTGTTGCTCCTGAATATGCGTCTAAAAATCCGTTAGATGTAACAAAATTAGTCATCGGGCCTGTATATGCAATAAGAAGGAAACATCTTGCTGCAAGAGCAGGGTTCATGAAGTTCTGTCCAAGTCCTCCAAAAAGCTGCTTAACTACGATAATTGCAAATACACATCCTACGATTTCAAAACCAACATTTAATGTTGATGGAATATTTAATGCAATAAGAAGACCTGTTACTGCTGCACTTAAATCTGTAACAGTAACTTTCTTATGCATGAAATACTGATATAATGCCTCACATGCTACACAAGTAACAATACCGATTACTATACGAAGCAGTGCATCGAGGCCAAAATTAACTATACCAAATATGCTGGCAGGAGTTAAAGCAATAAGAACATCTCTCATTATTGTCTGAGTAGTATTCCCGCTTCGCACATGAGGATTAGTCGATACATTAAAAATCTCACTCACTTTGATTGCCCACCTTTCTACTTCTTTCTTCTGTTAGCAAGTACTGTACTTCTCATAGCCTTAATCTGCTGTGTTAATGGTCTCTTGGCTGGACAGACATATGAACAGCTTCCGCACATTACACATTCCATACCATCGAACTTAGTAAAGCCTTCTTCATCATTACGAGATGCAAAACCGGCAAGTTTTGCTGGAAGAAGGTGTTCCGGACATGCCTCACCACATTTACCACATCTTATACATGCAGAAGACTCTATCTTAGATACGATATCATTCTGGAATACAAGAAGTGATGAACTTCCCTTAACAACAGGTACATCAAGACTGTACATGGCAAATCCCATCATAGGACCACCGGAAATATATTTCTCTGGTTCTCCTACAGGACCACCGGCAGCATCAAGAAGCTGTCTGTAATTAGTTCCTAACCATACATAGAAGTTGCCAGGCTCTTTAACTCCGTCACCTGTTACAGTACATATTCTCTTAGTAAGAGGCTTACCTTCTATAACTGAAAGATAGATTGAGAATATTGTATCAACATTATGTACGATACAGCCTGCATCAGCTGGAAGCATGCTTGAATTAATAGCTCTTCCTGTTGTTGCATATATAAGACTACGCTCTCCTCCCTGTGGATACTTAGTCTTTAATGGCTTAACTTCAATATCAGGCTCAGAAGCTGTAGCTTCCTGCATGATTCTTATTGCCTCAGGCTTATTATCTTCAATACCGATAATTCCCTTAGCATGGTCAAATATCTTAAGAGCAATCTTAAGACCCATAACAACCTTGTCTGATTCTTCTAATAATCTTCTGTAATCAGATGTAAGGTAAGGCTCACACTCTGCTCCATTAACGATAATGTAATCTATGGCTTCAGGATTCTTTGGAGAGAGCTTAACATTAGTTGGGAAACCAGCTCCTCCCATACCTACAACACCAGCAGCCTTGATTCTTTCTAAGATAACGTCCTTAGTAAGATCCTCGAACTTCATAGGTGTATATTCAACTTCTTTGAATTCGCCATCATTCTCGATAATGATAGAATTGCACTTACCGCCTGTAGCCAATGTTCTTGGCTCAATAGCTTTAACAGTACCTGATACAGATGAATGAATGTTCGCAGAAACAAATCCACCTGCCTCGGCTATCAGCTGGCCTGCAAGGACATAGTCGCCCTTGGCAACAACTGGCTTAGCAGGTGCGCCGATGTGCTGTGAAAGCGGGAACACCATCTCTCCTACGGCTGGAAAGAGTTCTTTGATTGGTTTATCCTTAGAAAACTCTTTACCGTCATAAGGATGACATCCACCTTTAAATGTACACTTTCCCATGACATATTTCTCCTTATAAAGTTTTTATTAAATAGTATTTTATCTCAATAAATAGCAAAAATCTACTTTTTTTTGTGTATATATTAATATATAATAAACAAAAGCTGATACATTTTTAACATTTCATGACATATTTTTAACAGTATCTGATATTTTTTTAACAGTTTTTCACAAAAACAGGAGTTTGT
>OOIG01003133.1_pt1 | contig 10419 bp, 8 predicted proteins | sample 1692091 | NCBI WGS metagenome assembly OOIG01 (sample SAMN06348188, study PRJEB24527) | human gut metagenome | biome: human gut; feature: ankylosing spondylitis patient; material: feces | host: Homo sapiens | place: China | collected 2015-10
TGGACCTATTTTTTTATTTTATTTCAACTTCATTTTACAACGCGCGTCAAAATATTTTTTGACGATTTGTTTGTCTTCTGCTTTTTCGTTTAAAAAGTATTTGTTGGTATTTTCATTCATATAAGCCTCTTCGACTATTTCAATCTCTGTACCACTAAATTTGAAACGAGCAATTATTCTTTCTCCAGATTTAAGTTTAGGCTCAAAACTTCCATCTGTCTTAAACTTTTTAACATCACCTATATGTGTATAATTATAACCATAAACTTTTTCGCCTTCATAGCGTAGAATGAGATAACAAGAAAGTTTAACGTCTAAAACGATCATTTCATCAATGCCATTTGTATCACAATCTACAAAGGTATAATATGCTGGGTTAAATGCATAATAGGCATTATCAACTGTCGAAAAATGATACTTCTCAAGTAATTGCTCGGACGTCTTATCAGAAACAGCTGAGGTCTTTGCTATAAAAGGTTTCTTTTTCTCCAAGACATCTATTAGAACATTTTTTGCGTCTTCATTTTTTGAAATACTTGCATTTTCGTTGCATCCTGCAAATGTAATACAAATGACTATAACAAAAAAACAGAAAATAGATTTTTTCATAACAATCATCCTTTCTTGATATTGATTCAAATTGCATGAGAAAACCGATAATAATCAGTTCATTATAGAAAACCGCCTTTCATATAAAATTATTCATTCCAATTGTTAATAGCATTGACCCTTTTTTCTAGCTCTTTTATTAGCAGCTCAGAATCAAATGGTGAATTATTTTTTTCTTCAGTCGCAGAAATTAACAGACTGCCAAAAAGCAAGAAAGAAAAAATCAAAGCAACGCGCATTGCTGTTTTATCTATAAAAAAGGCTAATAGAGTGGATATTAACATTAGTGTCGAATATATAATTTTGATAAAATTATTCGCACTACTATACATTATTTGAAAGGTTACGAACGTTTTTTCATCTCTTTCTATAATCTTGCCGAAAAGCTTGGTAGATATTTCTCTTGTAACAAGAGTTGTCGGTGGATTTGAAATGGCAATTTTTCCGGTTTTTGTACAATAAAATTCAATAGGCTTATCATCACTAATTTCTTCTCTGCAAACTCCTGTCAATTGCATAAATTTATTTATTGCATCTTTTTTTGTTGTGTGAATTTCAAATTCGCCTTGTGCAATTTTTTTCATTCGCTTCACCCCGAGAAATTTATTTTTAATTAATTATACCATACTTTTATGATAATGAAAAGAAAAAGTTGTAGCCCTAACACTCGTTGTCAGGGTTAATTTTTATAATACAGGTGCAGCTGCAAATAAGGTTGTTAAACAACCAAAAAATCTTTTATTGAAAGGAGTTCCACAGATGGACAAAATTAAGAATGGTGCAGAGCAAGAAATTTATCTTGAACCAGAAATAGAAAAAATTGAAAATGCAGATCAGATTGCAAAAATTTCTTTAGATGTGGAAAAGTATCCATTTATTATTGGATGTGATGCTAATGAAAAGGAAAACATCGTAACAGAACTTGAAAAACTGGGCTGTGATGATGCAAGGCAATTGGATTTTGCAAACTGTGTAGCGGTGTCAATGAGTATGGCACAGCTTAAAGCTATTAAGATGCTTGCCGGAGTAGAAATTGTTGAAAAGGACTACGAATATAAATGTCTTAACAATGGCATGAATGAAAGCGAATATACTATTTATTTGGCAGGTAAAAATCTTGATATTAACAATAGAAAGGAGGTAAAGCTTGCAGTATTTGATACCGGTGTATCACATGTTTCGATGAATGGATTTGTTAACTTTGTTAATGATGTTTCTACAGACGAAAACGGTCATGGTACACAAATGGCAGGAATCATTTCCGCTGTTGTTACAAACGCAGAGAATAGAGTTGCCTCACCGAGCATTTACTCTGTTGTTGTCGCTGATCACAGAGGATTTGCAAAAACATCTACTATTATGCAGGCACTTGATTGGGCAATCAATAACGGAATTAATATTGGTTGTATGAGTTTTGGTGATTATCATAAATCTAAACTATTAGAAAACATGATTAACCGTGCATCGAGTTGCGGAATTGTTATGGTTGCAGCTACTGGTAATGATGGTGGATTTGAAGATGAAGAGCGAATTATGTATCCTGCGGCATTTGATAATGTACTATCGGTCGGTGCAAAGAATGGTGATACTATTGCTAAGTATTCTAACGGCGGAGAAAAAGTAGATTGTTTTGCCAACGGTTCACAAAGTACAACGGATATTAACGGTAACGCAGTAAATGTAAGTGGAACTTCAGGTGCTAATGCCTTTGTTGCGGGAACAGTTTTGAAAAATTGGTGTGTAAATCCAGAAAAAACATCATTAGACATTATTTCAGATATAAAAGCAGAAATGTCTTTTTCTGCAAGTATGGATACGGCAAAAACATTGACATTAACCAAAGAATATGATATAACATTTGATAAAAAGGACAATATAATGTCGACCATTGCAGAGCTTAACGCAAGGTCACTGGACGAAGGTGTATCGGTGCTTTGCGTTGGGGATGATTGTGATGACGGATGCTATTCTAATGATATGGCATCGGCGATAAGTCTCCCTTTTCTTAATTGGCGAAGTGGCAGTATTACTTGCCCGGGCAATGAAGTTTGGTACAAATTTACCGCAAATGCAAGTGGAGTTCATCCCAATGGTAGTCCCGGTTGGTATACTGTTCATACACAAGGTTCTTTAGATACTGTCGGTTATCTGTATGATTCTTACGGTAACCAAATTGCATATAATGACGATGGCGGTAATGGGTTGAACTTTAATTTCTGGGCTCAACTTGAATATTACGAAACATATTATATTAGAGTTAAAGCATACGGTAGTAATACGGGTAACTTTGATATAAGAGTATCGTATTTTGATGATGATCACGGTAATACTATGGATTCAGCAACCGAGGTTATTGGTGTGTATTATCAGGATAAATCTATAAATGGCGAATTGCACAGCCAGGATGATGTTGATTATTATACCTTTGTCCCCGCGAGGAACTGTGTAATGGAAATTTACACGGAGGGCGATACTGACACCTACGGTCAATTATACTGTGCATCCGGCGGGTTGCTTGATTCTGATAATAACAGCAACGGTAACGGCAATTTCAAAATTACAGCACACCTCGAAGCCATGAAACGATACTATATTGCTGTTAGTCACAATTCTTCAACCGGTTATGGTGATTATACGCTAAGGTTTAAGTTTGTAAAGGATATGTTGCCAGCCTATTCAAATCCAAAAGGTGCTGTTTGGATAAACGATAATAGAAAAATACGGAGAATTCGATTATAGCAAATATGATGAGAGCGGAAATTATTTATATGCCGAATATGTAGCGAGTCATTATAATTATCCTAAATATACACCTGGGCTTATAAGAAAATGGTACATTATTGAGTTTGAAAACGATATAGCAACAAATGTTGAAATACGTGAAGGTGAATATATTCAATAAATTATAATTTTTAAAATTTTTCTTCTTTTCATTAAAAGAGTGGTTAGTAATCTAATCACTCTTTTTTTGTAACAACAATTTCTTTCAACCCCGACACTCGTTGTCAGGGTTATTTTTTATACTATGATTGCAGTTGTAAAAATAAAAAATCGGAGGTGATGTAAATGCAGTCTGTATTAGGGGAGATTTCAAAATTGAGGAGAGGTTCCCCAATCATTATTGATTACCATAATAGCAATCGTTACAGGTTGGTTGTTCAGGAAAACAACGGAACAAAGACCGCATATTATTTCAGTACACCAATCTATAGCAGAAGAACGCGAAAAATGATTGATGTAAAATTTCAGTCTAACGGTGGTGCGATTTTTTTGAACGGCAGTAACACCAATATTACTGTTTCGAGAAATGTGTTAATAGAAAATGCAGAAGGTTCTTGTTCTATAGAATTGTCGCAAAACTGCAATTTGATTTCATCACAAAAGGTTCGTTGTGGAAGTATGGTACTAATCCCTACAACAAACGGCGTGGCTTTCAAATGCGCACTAAAGACAAATGAGAAGGCGACATTTACTATTGAGGTCGGACAACCGTTTTTGAATGTGAGAGCGAATGATAGGTGCTTTGCTCTGATGAAGGAACGTTTTAGGCCGTTTGTTGTATTCTCTTGCATTGGTGCAGTTGACACAAGCGGGGATGTGATTGCTCCTGTAAAAATCGAGTATCAGAAGCTTACGGATAGACGTTATAGAATCGCAATTTTTTCCACGAGTCCGTTGGCTCAAAGTGTACTTTTTGAAGCAAATCTCTATGAGAACAAATTGTTTCAGGACACAACGGTTGAAAGTATGAATCCATCTACAAATAACGCATTTGGCAGTGTCGGTTTTATCGGCAATTCTTCTGCTTACGGTGAACAGTGGTTGTATTCACGGCTTGATTGTTCAAGAATACCCGAAATTATGGATAAACGAATTCAAAAAGCGGTGCTGCATATGCCTAAGCTCAATCAAAGTAAGGTTGAATTTAGTGCGTATAAGGCTTCGGCACGTTTCTGTAGTTTCGGTTCGAACTGGGACAATAAGATCCCCGGAGAAACACCTGTTTCTGATTCGTCTTCCCAAAATGGCTATCAAAGTTTGGATTTTACATCCTTGCTGATTGACGGCAGGACGAAAACCATTACGAAATCCGAAGGGCTGATTTTAAAGCCTAAAGTTAAGGGGTCAGGTTTTTCTGTAATTGCAACGGGGGATAGTTATTTAGCTCCGCAGATTATGGAAATTAATTTTAGGTAAATTTTTTTGATTTTTATAAATGAAACTTACATCTGATCGCTTGGATGCTAACAAAATTGAAAAACTAACTATTAACGGAGCCTAAGCTTAACGGTATGCCGGAAAAGTGGGCGACCTGACAATTATCGTTTATCCTGACAATACAGCAGTAAACTATGCATATGATGCAAACAACAGCCTTGTCAGCGTGACAGATTGGGCAAACAGAGTGACATCTTACACATATGATGTGAATAATATGTTAGTGGGTGTAACTAAACCGGATGGCAGTGTTACCGCAACTGTTTACGATAACGCCGGACGCATAACCTCTACTGTTGAAAAAACGGCTTCGGGTACGGTTATTACAGGATTTGAATACACCTATGACAATCTTTCGAGAATAGTCGAGGAAAAACATCTTGCTAACAGTACCAAAATATGTTATACTTATGATAATTTAAGCAGAGTAACAAACCGCACGGTGAAAAATGCGTGTGACGAGATTGTTACAAGTGAGAATTATACGTATGATGCGGCAGGCAACATTACCGATGCACCGAACGACTGCTTCCAATATGATACTAATAACCGGCTTGTTGTATTTGACGGAAGCACCGTGTCTTACGATATGGACGGTAATATGCTCTCAGGCGGTTGTATCAGCTGTGAGTATGACAGCGGAAACAGACTTATTAAAGCGGGCGGTCACTCGTATACCTATAATGCAGAGGATGTGCGGATAAGAAACCTTTGCTCCGATGCAGATACGGTTTATACCTACAACACCAACGCAAAGCTGAGTCAGCTGTTACAGAAAACAACTAACGGCATTGCCACAAAGTATGTGTACGGTTTGGGTCTTATAGGTGAGGAAAAGAACGGAGAATTCAAAACCTATCACTTTGATTTCCGCGGAAGTACTGTAGCGATTACCGACAGCTGCGGCAATATTACCGACACTTTCAAGTATGATACCTACGGCAGGCTTGAGTCAAGAACCGGCAACAGCTTTGTAATCTTCGGCTACAACGGCAGGGACGGAGTCGTGACAGACCGCAACGGACTGCTCTATATGCGTGCCCGTTATTACTCGCCTGATATGCACCGTTTTATCAATGCTGATATTATCCCGGGTGAAATCTCAAATGCCGTAACCCTTAACCGTTATGCTTATGCCAACGGCAACCCTGTTTCCAATATAGATCCGTTTGGATTGGCGGCTGAAGAGAGAGGGAATGCTCAATATGATATTCTTCAATATATTATGAGAAATATTACTTTTAGCAATAAACTAAAAAAGTCTAAAAAAATCGGATATGGTAAAGTTGTATATTTTTCCATGAAAAAATCATCTGGAACAGGTAATATTGACTTTGAATCCGTTTTTGATGAGCAGATTGAACTGTTAAACACTATGAGTATCGCTGGTGATAATGTATCTTATTCTTTCTCACAAGATGGTGCAATAGGTGTTGGATGGTCTACAGAAATTAATGAACAAAACAGCATTTCTACCTCCATCTCTGGAATTCCTGGTTTATATACAGAATATGAATATACAATTACTACTAAATTAAAAAATGATACAACTGTTTCCACAACTTTCGGATTGAAAGATAATTCTGACCAGAATAATAAACCGCCATCTTTACCGCAGGTAGATACTGCATCAGATAATTTAGGTATGAAATTGGCGTTATCTGCTTTGCTTATTGCAACACTGGCGGAAGATGTGCTTACTGCTGGTGCTGGCATTGCAGATACAATACCAGTTGTGGCAGCATGGTTAGCGGCATTTGGTCTATCTTAATTTTCCAAGGAGTGATAAAACTGTTCTTTTTTAAAAACCGTAAAAAAATAAAACTGTTTACCATAGTTTTATTTTCTATGTTCATACTGTGGGCTGTTGTACCGAGGAAAATTACTTTAACCCCGGAATTATCTCAATTGGTCTTTGTGTATGATAACGAGGATTCTGTTGATATAAAAGAACAGGTGTCGTATACCTTGGGTAATAATGTGGCTCGGACAGTCAGTATTGAAAAAGAAAGTGATAATATTGTTTTCTTTGCAAATAAAGTCACTCTTTTTAAATGGTTAAAAGACTGTAAAAAGAATTGTTCCTATGCTGATACCGACGGAATAGAGACAGGCAGATCTTATGTAAAGGTGAAATGCTATAAAGAAGAAGTTCCCGAAAGAATGATTGACGCAGATGAATTTATAAGATATAATGCTGTGAAACAATTGTTTTACGGGAACAAAGCTCAAAAAATCAATATCAAGGTTGAATTTATTGAAAAAACAACCGAAAAAATCTTGATCTCAGCCGAGTGGCCGAAAGAAGAATACAATATTGACAGGGATACTTTTTTCAATGAAAATTGAGCCGAAAACACGCATAAGAGGCGTTGTCTTATGAAAAGCAAACGCTTTAATCATTTATTAATTATAACTTCTGCAATAATGTTGCTGTTTTGTATAATAAAGGGTGATAGTTGTGTTTGAAAAAATTAAATCACAAGCTAAAATAACCGTTATGAGAAAGTACAAATATTTTTTTTGGCTGATTTTCTTGTATGAAATACTGTCGTCATTGATTATTAGAATTTTCGGCTTTCGTTTTTCAACCGATTATTCACTCTTTATTGCGGTAATTATTGTTGCATTGTTAGTTGTCGTTAAGTTCGTTTTACTTCCTGTAATAGTTGTAATTTTCTTTAGAACAGGTATTTGCATTTTAGAGAGAAAAACTGTTTCTGTAAATGATACTGTGCGATTTTTAACCGGTAATAAGGTGTTAAGGATAATGGCGGTAAATTTTGTGCCTACCTTGGTTAATTTGTCTTATTCGTTATTAAGATGTTTCAAAGCTGCGTTTAACAGTTCTATGCTATATTATGTAATCGCTTCTGCTCTGCTGATAACCGAGTATTACACGGAATATAAATTCTTTATTTGTAATTATAATTTGGCTCGTTTGAGTTCTGGAACAAAAGAAATCATAACTTTTTCTTTAGGTACTATGAAACATAAATTGTCCGATTATATAAAATATGAGCTGTCGTTTATACTTTGGTATTTAATAATTTTAATTGTTGAATTTATCGGATTGTATTTTCTGAATTTGATAAATATTGATGCAATGCAATTAAGATTTATTACCTCATCGGCGTTCGGAGTTATGTTTTTCTTTCTTCCGTATAAGCTTTTTTCAAATTTGTTATATGCCGAATATCTGACAAATAACACGAATAATGAGCTTATACACTGATGTGAATATGGTTGTTACTTCTGTTAAGGGCTGTTGCCGACTGTATCTATATCTTTAGATAGTGAAATGATTCACTTGGTTAAGGCTGCAGCTGCCGCAATGGTGGTTGCGGCGATATATGCACCACAGGTCCTGATTGTCGCCGCACCAACAGCAGACGAATTTCTGCAACAGTTAAGCAATATGACACCTTCATTTGCACATTAAATATTTAACACAAAAGATTGGTTGCAGGGAGTAATTATATAATGAAGAAAATTGTTTCATCGTTATTTTTGTTGGTTCTTCTTAGTTTGGTTTTGAGTTCTTGCGTGACTTTTGATGGATATTATTATGATTAGGAAAAGGCTCGTAGTCAAAAAAATGTTATCAAAATTCAGATTATCTTTTCACAAAAGATCTTGACAAAACGATTATTGATTTCGTTATCAAAGAACATGTTTTGCATATTGTTGAAATTAAAGTCAAGAACGAAAAGGGGAATAACAAATATCAAGTGAAACATAGTTCTTCTTATGCAATCGAAGAGGCAATTCTAAAATTTGATCAAATTAATGATTACCATTGGACAATGATGTCAAATCTATCGCTTAATATTTTTTCGTGGTGCGTTGTAAGCAAGGCTTTCAATTGTAACAATGATAATTTTACCTCATTTGAATTTCTATATAAAGATATATCCTATTGCTTGTGTTATAATATGGATTCTTGAGGTAAGACAAAGTATGCTTTTCTTATATCGGCAAAATCATTAAAGTTTTCATGGCTTTTTGTACTGACGCTATTGGAATAGTTATTGATGACCCAATATTTTATGTTAATAAATATACAACGAACCGAATATGTACTGCCTCCCAAAATATCATTAGCTTTGCTTGGAACTGAACCTGAAGAATTTTTTACAACCTATCGTGAATTGTATGACTTTCCGTTGTTCCAATTTGTATGATTGCATGAACAAATAGAGGTTTCGGATTGCTTGAAGGGACAGCAGTATTTTTGCCTTGTTCTGCCGTTACCGTCCTTGTTCATGGCAAACCCCGCTTCGCAAAGGGGATGACCGGACGGAAACTTTTCAGGGTTTTTGGTATTTCTTTTGTTGAGCGGAATAGCGCAATCGCCGTTATACACGGTTTTAACGGTGTTGTAAATTTCTTTAATATCATAAGCCTTATCCGCAATGAGGGTGCAATCGTTTATAGGCAAAAAGCTATTGGTTGGGCTTAGAATATTAAGAGCAACGGAGCTGTCGTGAACATCGGCAGCGGAAAGTATGCAGAGTGCAGAGTTACGGTCAACCGACCTATAGCGGTTACGGATATTGAGGTTTGCCCGACAAGTCTTACAATGAATGTGGGTGATGTCGAGTATCTCTGCACAACAATTATACCGTATAACGCAACCAATCAGTCGGTAACATGGTGCAGCAGCAATGAAAATGTCGCAACTGTAGGAATACACAGCGGCAGAATCACCGCAAAGCGCGCAGGAACGGCAACTATCACCGCGACTACGGCTGACGGAGGTTATCAGGCGTGCTGCATTATAAAAGTAACGGGTTATTGTCGTTTTGATAATTCAAAGACAAATACAATAATTGATGATTTTGTCAAACTGTTAGGAGACAAAAAGGTTGATATTCCGGTTCTTGATTTATTTTATACACATTCGACGAAAGAATGTGTAAAAATAATAATTGACAATGACGCTGTAATAACAAAAATTGCGAACGAATTGTCAGTACATAAAGCTTTTATTCAAACCATATTGATGAGAGAATTATGGTGTCTGAACTTGGCTGATATAGCGGGTGATGAAATGGTTCAAAACTATTATACTTGGAAAGAATCTTGTGAATATTGGGAAAGCCAGGACACATTATATCAGGCTACCGTTCCATATCCGTCGCCTCCGGTTCCGTTAAAGGAAGATTCAAGTGTGGGATTGGGTCAAATATTTGCAAAAGTGGCTATTGCTGCATATAATCATGCCATTGATTTTGATTATATTTGCGGAGTAAGAAAAAATGCTGATGATTGGCACGAATGCAAAAATGTATGGTATTCACTAAAGGACAATGAAGAATATAATATCAGAATGTCAACTATCAATATTTTAAGCTGCATAGACGAATTTGGTTATTCGCATGCATATAATTTATATTCTGCAGAGCAGTGTAAGCATGTATTTACAAGATATAATGCAAATACAAATGTAATTAACGACTACGGCGAGGAATGTTATCAGTATTATCTCATATTTGAAAAGTACATTTAGCATTAAAGGGAGAAGCGGTGTGAATAAAATTTTCAAATTGATTAAAGCAACACTTAGTTTTGTATCGGGCTACTTTTTGC
>OOIG01003134.1_pt1 | contig 10410 bp, 13 predicted proteins | sample 1692091 | NCBI WGS metagenome assembly OOIG01 (sample SAMN06348188, study PRJEB24527) | human gut metagenome | biome: human gut; feature: ankylosing spondylitis patient; material: feces | host: Homo sapiens | place: China | collected 2015-10
CTTTGACGACAGCGACCGGACCTGACCTGACAAATACAGAGCAATGAAAGGAGCATACCATGATGGGATTCTTTTCCAACCTGTTCGCAAAACAGAACTGCGCCGTCTGCGGCAAGGAGTGCGGCACCATGCACCGCTCCAAGCTCCGGGACGGACAGTTCCTCTGTGATGACTGTGGCAACAAGTGCTCCAAATATATCCGGCTCAGTGAGCTGACGCTGGACGAGGCCAAGGAGCACATGGAGTATATGGCCCGGATGAAGCGGGTGTTCGACGAGGTGTTCAACAAAACCGAGTTCCGGGTCAACGCATACCCCTCCACCCCATCGCAAATGGGGCTGGTGTTCTGCGATGAGCTTGGAATGCTGTACATCGACGACCGCACCGGCGGACGGGGCAAGATGCCGGAGCTGATCCGCTACGACCAGATCGCCAGCTATGAGGAATATCTGGACGAGACCCCCGCCAAGGAGCCGGGCCAGAAACCCACCCTCAACGGCGGCGGTCTGAAGCTGAAGCTGGTGCAGCCCCGCAGCATCACCGAGGCCCAGACCCAGCGGGGCATGCGCCCCCACCCCTACATCAAGCAGGAGCTGGTGATCTGCTTCAGCAAGCGGGACCGGCGGGAGATCGGCTATGCCCACATCGCACGGCAGCATCTGGACCACATCTTCGGGGTCCACGATAATGAGACCAGCATGTTCGGCCGCCGGATGTCCACGGCCGAGGAACGGGAGCTGAAGGGCCAGATGGGCATGATCGGTGCCATGGGTGCCGTGGCATCCGCCGCCATGAAGGGCGGGCAGCTCTCTGAGCAGGAAAAGGCCCGCTTTGTGGAGAACATCAACCTGGCAAACGATGCCCAGACCGGCGGCATGGCATTGTACAGCCGCCGTGCTGACGAAGCCTTTGCAAAAGTGCAGTGACCCCAAAAGGAGGAACGGATATGAGAAAGATCCAGCGCAGAGATTTTCTCAAGGCCATGGGCCTTGCCACAGCCGCCCTCGGGCTGACTGCCTGCGGCGGCTCCGGTGCTGCCAGCGCTTCCAGCGTTTCCAGTGCACCAGCTTCCAGCAGCAGTGCCCCGTCCGCTTCGGCACAGCCGGAATCAGCAGAGGACAAAGCCGCCCCTGCAGGGCCCCCTGTGACCCAGTTCCAGACCGGGGAACTGACCATCGGCGACTACACCTTCAAGGCACAGTACATTCCCTTTGACATCCGCCGCGAGGTATGCGGTGCCTATCATTTGATCAAAGCGGACAGCTACCGGGACAATTACTTCTTCAGTTTCTACAACGAGGACGATGAAGAGCAGTCTGCCAAGATCTTCGAGTATGCCATCCAGGACGACCGGCTGACCCCGGTGGAAGAGTACAACATTGACGGCAGCGACGCCCTCAGCATCGACCGCAATGGCATCCTGTATGCCCTGGAAACCTTTGATGTCTACTGCTACGATCTGAACAGCAGCGACCCGGAGGAGCCCGGCGACGCACTGGACTACTGGGGCCGCTGCTATTCCTCCAAGGACCGGGATCTGACCGTGCTCTACCGGACCAACTCCGCGCCGGTGCTGGTGCAGGACGGCGAGTACACCGAGCTGACGCTGGAGGGTGATAACGAGATCGGCCCCTTCTACAGCATGTCCTCCCTGAACCTCAGCGGGGACGAGCTGCTGACGGTGGGCGAGCTGGAATCCAACGGCGATGATTACTTTGCTGCCTTTGATCTGGACGGCAATGAGCTGGCCCGCAGCTCGCAGCCGGTGGGCAGCTTTAACGCCGTGATGATGAAGCGCCCCAACGGCTATCTGCTGGACACGGGCTATATGTGGGAGCTGTACGCGCCGGACGGCACTTTTTTGGAAAAGTCCTTTCCCGTGGGCGAGCGCGAGACCCTGTGCCAGCTGTGCGGCGACTTCTGCATCTTTGATGTTTTCCTGCCGCTGGAAGAAAACGCTTTCCTGGCAGTGGGCCACCACGGCAAAGCCACCGAGCCGGACGAACCGGTGGTGTTCCGCATCACTACGGATTTCTGAGCCGACCGCTTCGGCGGGAAGACTGACGCAAAAACAGCGGGGCCGGGGAAGAGCCCCCGGCCCCTTTTGAAACAACAGGAGGAAACGCTATGGCAGGAATGCTGGAATACAAGTGCCCCTGCTGCGATGGCGCCATCCAGTTTGACAGCGCCACCCAGAAGATGAAATGCCCCTACTGCGACACCGAGTTCGACGTGGATACCCTCAAGGGCTATGATGAGGAGCTGAAGGACGAAAAGCCCAGCGAGATGGAGTGGGCGACCCCCGGCGGCAGCTGGGCAGAAGGGGAGACCGCCGGTCTGCATACTTACAGCTGCAAGAGCTGCGGCGGCGAGATCGTGGGCGATGACACCATGGCGGCGTCCGCCTGCCCCTTCTGCGGCAACCCCATCGTCCTCACCGGACAGTTTGCTGGGGCCCTGCGGCCCGACCTCATCATCTCCTTCAAGCTGGACAAAAAGGCCGCCAAGGCAAAGCTGCAGGAGCACCTCAAGGGCAAGACCCTGTTGCCCCGGGTGTTCCGCAGCCAGAACCACATCGACGAGATCAAGGGCGTGTATGTGCCCTTCTGGCTCTTCGACAGCGACGCCGACGCTCAGCTGCGGTTCACCGCCACCCGGACCCGCTGCTGGTCGGACAGCAAATACGACTATACCGAGACCAACTACTACTCCGTCCGGCGGGACGGCACCCTCGGTTTTGATGCCGTGCCGGTGGACGGCTCGTCCAAGATCGAGGACGACCTGATGGAATCCATCGAGCCCTTTGCCATGCAGGACGCCATCCCGTTCCAGACCGCCTATCTGGCGGGCTATGTGGCGGACAAATACGATGTGAGCGCCGAGGACAGCATCGAGCGGGCCAACAAGCGCATCCGCCGCTCCACTGAGGAGACGTTCCAGCAGACCGTTACCGGCTACGATTCGGTCAAGGTGGATAACAGCAGCATCCAGCTGCACGGCGGCAAGGCAAAGTACGCGCTGTTCCCGGTCTGGCTGCTGAGCACCAGCTGGCGGGGCGAAAACTATCTGTTTGCCATGAACGGCCAGAGCGGCAAATTCGTGGGCGACCTGCCCGTAGACAAGGGCGCTGCCCGCAAGTGGATGCTGGGCCTTACGGCTGCCCTTTCCGCCGCATCCTACGGCGTGATGTGGCTGCTGTGGCTGGCACGGATCCTGTAAAGGAGGGACGAACGATGAAAAAGACTTCCAACCGACTGCACTCCCTCTTTGCGGCGCTGGCAGCACTGATTCTTGCGGCGGCGCTGGCTGTTCCGGCCTTTGCGGTAGAGGGCGGCTTTGCCGACCTGTACTACCGCATGTTCGACGACGCTGAGGTGCTGACCGAGGACGAGGACAACGAGCTGGAGGACGCACTGGAAGAGCTGAGCCTGCGCCAGAGCTTTGATGTGACCATTGCCACCATCGAGTCGATGGAAAGCGTTGGTGCCGACAGCATGGAGCAGTTTGCCGATGATCTGTATGACTACTGCCAGTACGGCTACGGCCCTGATATGGACGGCGTGCTGCTGCTGGTGAGCGTGGGCGACCGCAAATGGCACATCTCCACCTGCGGCTACGGCATCACCGCCTTTACGGATGCCGGCATCCAGTACCTTGGCGAGCAGATGACCCCCTTCATGGCCGATGGAGACTACGCCGGTGCATTCCGCACCTTTGTCCAGTGGGCGGACGACTACGTGACCGCAGCCCGGGAGGGGCACCCCTATGACGTGAATAACCTGCCCCGGGAGCCGCTGTCTCTCATGTACCTGTTCCTTGCGCTGGGCATCGGCCTTGTGCTGGCATGGGTCGTCGTCAGCGTAATGAAAAGCCAGCTGCGCAGCGTGGCGTTCCAGGAGAACGCCGCCAGCTATGTGCGGGAGGGCAGCATGAATCTGACCAACAGCCGGGAGCTGTTCCTGTACCGTGACGTGCACCGCACCGAGCGACCGAAGGAGTCCAGCTCCAGCGATTCCGGCGGCAGCTCCACCCACACCTCTTCCAGCGGCACCACCCACGGCGGTGGAGGCGGCTCGTTCTGAAAGGAGCATGTTTATGAACCCTTATCTCTCGGAAAAAGCCCGGGGCGAGATCCCCCGTTTCCTCAAATGGCTGCGGAACGCAGGGCTTGCCTTCTGCGTGTTCTGCTCTGTCGGCGGGCTGTATACCCTCTGTCTGGACCTGCAGGCCAAGGACACCTCCCACGTGGGAGGCTATGTGCTCTGGATCGTGGTGGGCGCTGTGCCCCTCGCGCTGTTTGCCCGCGGGGAGGCCCGCCGCTACCATGCAAGGACCATTGCCCGTCGGGTGGAGAACTACTCCGGGCCGGAGGTGCCTTTGCGGTGGCTGTGCAACAGCGTTGGTATGGACACAAAGGACATTGCATGGTATTTTGAAAACGGCTATTTTGCAAACCTCACGCTGGATCTGAACAAAAAGATGATCCGCAAGCGGATGATGCCCCGCAGCGATCTGAAACGGGGCTGAGGAAACAGAAAGGAGTATTTTCATGGGACTTTTTGATAAGATGAAGCAGGCCGCTTCCGCCGCCGGTGGAAACCAGACCGTCACCTTTACCTTTCAGGCTCTGCCGGAAAGCCTTGCCCAGATGCAGGCACTGCCGGAGGCCAGTCTGAACACCCCCTTCAAGACCGCAGCCCTCACCGTCTGCGCACTGTGCGCCTACGGTGCCGATAAAAACATCGGGCTGGAGATGCTCAACTGGCTGCGGGGTCCCCGCCCCATGAACGGGCAGGAGATTTCCTTCCTGAACGACCGCTTCCGGGACGGCAAAAGCTATATCCCGTTCTCCTACTTTGTGGGTGCATCGCCGGAAAACGGCTATACCCCCCGCCAGCCCTTCACCCTGCTGGTGGGCAGCAACCACACCTCCAACACCGAGGAGGGCTATTGCAAGCTGTTCATCCCCTGCGGCGGTGCCGACAGCCCCCGCCCCATCAAGCTGCGCCGCAAGGGCGACGGGCAGTGGTTCTTGTGGGAGCAGTATCTGATGACCGGCATCCGCGTCTCGACATCGGCCGACCCGTGGGCATAAAACAAAGGAGCTGACATGAAAGCCATGAAAACTTTTGCAGCACTGCTTGCACTGGCTTTCAGTCTGGCAGGGTGCGGTGCGGTGGACGGCAACCCCGTCCGCTCCGGCGCAGCAGCTTCGGACAGCGCTCCCCGGCCGGACGCTGTGACCGTGGCGCAGCTGCGGCAGCAGGCAGAGCAGAACGGCAGCCTTGCCGTGGTGCTCTATCTGGGCAGTGTCCCGGAGCGCACCGCCGATGTGGACGCTGCGCTGGAAGCGCTGAAGCCGCAGTGGACGTTCCTCTCGGACATCCCGGCAGATCACCGGGTCACTGCGCCGGGCGGCGGGCGGGAGCTGTACTGCATCTTTGCCGTGCGCAGAGAGGATGCGCTTTTTGTCTACGAAAAGCAGGACCCCCAGTACCCGCACCAGACGGGCCGGGAGCTTTATTGCAGGCAGGGCGGCCAGCCTGTGCTGTTGCTGTGCAACGGTAGCCCGGACACCCCCGACATCACGGCGGTGGTCTACTGCACCACCGGCCGCGCGCTGGACTGGTCGCCCCGGCTTTCTGCCGGGACCGGCAGCCCGGAGCCGGTGGAGGGCGTAGACGATTTTTCCCAACACCCAACGCCCGGCGCTGCCTCCTGAGGTGCGCCCCGGCAGGGCATGAGAAAGGAGAACTTATGAAACGACTGAAACTTCTGGCAGCCCTGCTGGCGCTGACCATCGGTCTGGCGGGCTGCGGCAAAGGCAGCAGCGCGTCCAGCTCCAAGCCCGAAAAAATGCTGGACGGAGACAACATGATCGCATCGTCCTCCGCCAAACAGGAGTACACTGAGCCGGAGGACGTGACCTACATGCGCCTTCTGGCAGGAGAGGACGAATACCGCGCCTGTGTGCTGTATCTGGGCGGCTCCTATGAGATGACCACCGACGTGCAGCAGGTGCTGGACAGCCAGACCGATCTGCGGGATCTGTGGGGCTTCGTCTACGACATCCCGCAGGATCACTGGGTCGTGGCACCGGATGGCGGGTGCGATTTGTACTGCATCTTCCCGCAGGACCCGGATGCCACCCTGTTCGTCTACGAGACGAGCCTGACAGACGATGCCGAAAACCCGCTCCAGCGCGGCAAGCAGCTTTATTACAGCGAGGACGGCCAGCCCATCCTGCTGCTGTGCAACATCAGCGATATCGCCCCCAACACCGAGGTGGAGCTGTACCCCAGCACCGGCGAAGAGCTGGTATTCAGCCCCTTCCTTTCCGGCGAGAACGGCCATGTGGTGGAAGCCGAGGGCGTGTGCGATTTTACCATCTACCCGGAAGGGGACGACTGGGAGACCGACACCAGCCCCTGGTCGTTGGAGGGCAACTGGCTGGAGACCGCCCGCGACACCGACGAGGGCTTTTTTGAGACCGCCCCGGCGGACGCCGACGCCATGTGCTTCCTGCCCACGGATACCGAGACCGAGGGCGACCAGCTGCCCCTGACCGCCAGCTACATCACCCCCTACCCGGAGCTGAACGTGGAGGAAGCCGACCTGTTCTACCACGAAGGCACCCCGGAGGTGCCCTTCCAGACGAATCAGGAGTGGTACGCCACCTTTACCGGGGAGGACGGCTCCCGCTACGCCGTCACGCTGGAGGACGAGAACACCCTTGCCCTGAAGTTCTATCTGGACGGCGAAGAGAGCTACATGAGCCTTGGCAGCACCGTCTATTTTGCGCGGCAGGAGGCCATGGGGTGACCGCCGCCGACCCACACCGGGAGGAATGCACCATGAAACACACCAAAAAAATCACCATCCTCCACTCCAACGACCTGCACGGGGATTTTCTGGCGGAGCAGGTGGACGAAAAACTGGTGGGCGGCGTTTCCATGCTGTCCGGCTACATTGAAAAAGTGCGGGCAGAACAGCCCAACACCCTCTACGCCATCGCGGGGGATATGTTCCGGGGCTCCGTCATCGATTCGGAGTACAAGGGGCTTTCCACCATCGAGATCATGAACGCCCTTGCCCCGGACATCGTCACCATCGGCAACCACGAGGTGGATTACGGCATCGCCCACCTGCTGTTCATCGAAAAATGCGCGCGCTTTCCCATCATCAACGCCAACCTCTACATCAAAAACACCCCCACCCGGCTGTTTACCCCCTACAAGATCCTGCGGGTAGACGGGATGAACATCCTCTTCATCGGCATCATCACGCAAGACGTCATCAACCAGACCAAGTCCGAATCGCTGGTGGGGTCCTTTGTGGACACCGCCGCCGCTGCCGCCGAGGTGGGCAAGATCTGTAACGCCCACAACAGCATCGACATTGATTTTACCGTGCTGCTGACCCACATCGGCTTTGAGGAGGACAAACACCTGGCCCGCCAGCTGGACCCGGCCTGGGGGGTGGACCTGATCATCGGCGGGCACAGCCACACCTTTTTGGACCGTGCCGCCGAGGAAAACGGCGTGGTCATCGCGCAGGCGGGCACCGGCACCGACCAAATCGGGCGCTTTGACATCATCGTGGACACGGACAACAACTGCATCGACTCCTACACCTGGCGCACCGTGCCCATCTGCGCCGAGACCTGCCCCCGCAACCCTGCCATGGAGCAGGTGCTGCAGCGCTTCACCAGCCAGGTGGACGAAAAATACAGCCATATCGTGGGGAGGTTCCGCCGGGAGCTCACCCACCCCCAGCGCACCCGGGAGACTGAGCTTGGCAACCTGTTTGCGGACATCTTCACCCGCAGCCTTGGCATTGATGTCATGCTCATCGGCTCCGGCAGCATCCGGGCCGAAAAGCTGGGGCCCATTGTCACCTACGGCGACCTCATCGAGGGCTTCCCCTACGACGACGGGGTGTATATGTTCAAGGTGACAGGGCGGCAGCTGCGCCAGATGCTCCACTACATGCTGAGGGAGGAGGCCTACACCGGCCACACCGAGTTCTACCAGCTGCCCTCCACCCTGCGGCTGCGCTACGACCGCGCCAAGGGCGATTTTGATTACTTTACCTACTGCGGCAAGGAGGTGGGCAAGGAGATCAGCGACGATGCCCTGTTCACCGTGGGGCTGCAGAACTACCACTTCAAAAACATCGAGAGCTTTTTCAACATCTCCTACGACACCCTTTGCAAGATCCAGAAGCCCCGCAGCGTGGCCACCTCCTGTCAGGATATTCTGATGGAATACTTCCGGGAGCACGAGATGGTGGACGCGGTGGTGGACGGACGAATGACCATCCTGCCCCCGGCGGCAGGAGAGGGAGACTGACCCATGCCCGCAGAAAGGAGGGAACGAACCATGCGCACCTTCTCGCTGGTGCTGCTGGGGCTGGCGGTGGGGGCGGCACTGCTCAGCCGCAGCCCCCGCCGCCCTGCCCCGCCGACCCCGGAGCCTGCGCCCGCCCCGGCGCTGGCGGAGCTGGAAACGCTGGAGTTCTGGGAGCGGGGCAGCTACATCCGGCCCATCTCCCGCACCTGCCTCACCCGCACCCCCGAGGGCACCCGGGTGGAGCTGGAGCTGTACCACGAAGAAGTGTACCAGGAGCAGGCCGGGCCGGAGCTTCTGGAACAGGCCAAGGCCATTCTGGAGGAGTACGGCGTGGGCGGCTGGGCAGGCTTCTCCGGCCACGACCCCAACGTGCTGGACGGCAGCAGCTTCCGGCTGGAAGCCACTCTTGCCGACGGCACCCGCATCGAAGCCCACGGGGAAAACAAGTTTCCCCCAAACTACCGGGACGTGATGAGCGCTCTGGACGACCTCACCGCCGCCGCCCAGAAAAACGCCCTGCAGCAATACACCCCCTAAACAGAGCGGAGCACCACCATACAGAACCCATTTGGCAGATCTGCGGTGATTTGTGGGAAAACGTGCAAAACAATCACTGAATTTCCTTGGAGTATCCCTAATATGGAAAGAATTGAAGTAATCGTTCGTATTACAAAAGATCATTGTCCCCCGCAAGAGCAAAAACTGTTTGAATGGGATGAAAGGGCACAGGAGCCAGCAGGCACATTAAGCTACCCCGGCCTTGAAATCAATTTGGAACAACGTCGTGTTTTCAAAAATGGACAGGAAGTGTGCATGAGCCGTTATGAATATGGCGTTTTAAGCCTTATGGCACAGCATCCGGGGCAGCTGTTTACAAAGGAGCAGATCTTTGAAGCCGTTTGGCAGCAGGATAGCGAGAGCTGTCTGACCGCTGTTACAAATACGATTGGGCGTATTCGACAAAAAATCGAGGATGATAGATCCGCTCCTGTTTATATCCGAACGATTTCTAACCTCGGCTACCAATTTATGCCGAACATTTCAGTGAAAAAAGATTCCTTATAACGATAAAAGCCATACTCAATGGGTAACTTAGACCTTGAGTATGGCTTTTGTCATTATCTGGAAAGACAAAAATTGACATCCTTGCAATCGAAAACAATCTTTTCTAAAATAATATAGAAAAAAGATTTTAGGGGGCAGTAAGATGTTATCCTTTGAAGATGTTCTAAAAGAGTTTGATATTTTTTTGCAAACGGCATCCTATTTAGAAGTTCTTCCTTGCCGCTGGGGGTATGTTCGGCTTTTTAATGAGGGCGACCCTATCAACTTCTATGCAGTCTTGTGCCGTACTCCGCAAGAGCTATATGACACACTGGAAAATGATCTTGCCATTGAAAAAGAGGTTCAAAATCCACAACGAGACTGATTACGAGAAAATTATTGTGTAATTCGTTTGTTTTTCGTGTGCTTTTATTGAATGGCCTGCTAGAATATTGTGTATTCAGACAAAAAGAACGCCAGAAAGGTTTACAACGTCCTCGCTGGCGGCTCAAGTGTTTTTATTCTGATTTGAGAATTCTGTCAAATGGATCGCAAGCGATCTTGTGGCATCCAGCAATGTCTTTCGCATTTCTGGAGGACAAGCAAGATAAATCGATTCCAACTCTCGACATTCGCGTTCTGCTTCTGATAGGTTCGGGTTGATAACCGAATCCAGGGAAAGTGGTAGGACATGGAGAATGGCACTTAAAATGTCAAAAGAAGGATTCTGCTTTCCGTTTTCAATATTGGCGATATACTTCACCGAAACATTACTTTTCAGTGCCAGTTGATCTTGTGTCATTTTCATCGCTTTTCGGACAGCTTTTATCTGCTTTCCCAGAGCGATTGCATCTGCATTCGGCATTATCATCACCTCAATAGTATTGTATCGTTCTTACAGAAAGAACGGTATAACATCATCGTTCGGGTAATTTTGTCCTATTGTGCTGATTTATGCCTTTTCCCGGTCGAGTTATAAAAAAACGGTAACTCGTCCGGGCGATTTCACGCGCTA
>OOIG01003136.1_pt1 | contig 10405 bp, 6 predicted proteins | sample 1692091 | NCBI WGS metagenome assembly OOIG01 (sample SAMN06348188, study PRJEB24527) | human gut metagenome | biome: human gut; feature: ankylosing spondylitis patient; material: feces | host: Homo sapiens | place: China | collected 2015-10
AGTCTCTATGTCTATCTTTTTGAATTGAATTTGCGCAACTTATTATACGTTATCTGATAGTCAAGTAATTTTCTGAAAGTTCATTTTTCATTTTTGCAGTATATTAAAAGGCGGCGCAAGCGCGCCGCCTCAGCTATTTGATTAAATTAAAAAGTATGGGTAAACATTACACGCCAGTTGTACGGCAAATCCAGGTTAGAGTATCTATTAGCATAGTTCTTTTTATCTAACAGGTTGTTCATAGTAACTGTAATGTTGTCATTTTCTGTCAAATCATAAGAAGTATTCCAGGTCAATCTGATTCTTTCAGGAATCTGACGATTGTTATAGTCTTCTCTATCACCTAAATATTTAAAAGTCAAATTACTCGTCCATTTATCCTTACTGTAGGTAACACCTGCAGCTACGTCAATGCGACCAGAATCTTGTGTCCATTTTGGTTTAGCTACGGATTTATCATAAATTTCAGGGTTACTGTAACCTAAACCTAAATTATATTGCCAATTATCATTTACATTGTTAGTAAATTCAAATTCGACACCAGTGTTTCTAAAATCGCCTTTATTAACTACATATTGTTTACCATCAGGGCCAAGCTTATTAGAACCAGACCAGCCAAATTTGTCTTGGAATTTCATATGGTATACTGCCAACTTATACAATTTATTTCCATCTAATTTTTTGATACCGGTTTCGTAATTCCAGCCTTTTTCAGGAACAAGATTAGTAAAGTTAGAAGAAGTAAAATAGGAATCAACTGCAGGCATTTGGAAAGCCTTGCCCACATTGATATACCAGCTGGTATCTTCATCAAATTTATATAATGTCTGAATTTGCGGCAAAGCAATTTTTTTAGAGGTAGCCAAATCGCTAAAGGATTCGCCTCTCAAGCCCAAGATAGCTTCAAACTTATCGCTAAAGTTCTTATCATAGGAAACGTATACAGAATTGTCTGTTCTGTGCGCTATATTCGAGGTTTTTACTAAGCCTTCATAATTCTCTCTTTTAAAAGTATAACCAAAAATCAGAGAATCCTTGCCAAAATCCCATTTTTTCTGAATATCTGCTACATAGCTATCTAATTTTGCATTACTATCAACTCTTGCATTTTTTACAAAATCATATCCATCTGCTTTTCTGTAATTGTAGCCAAGAGTAGCATTGACACCATTGTCTTTCCCAGCATAAGCTAAACCCATAGTCATACGAGTATCTTTATATCTATAATCATAATCTACAGGTTTTGCAGCATACTTATGACCACCGCGAGTAATATCACCATGAGAATAGAAGAAATTAGCTCTCAACTCATCAGTTAATTCGCCAGTCATAGCAACTCTTTCTTTCTGACCTTTGCCAATCCACCAGTCAGTATTCGAGCCATATGGATAATCATTACTATGGGTATATTTATCGGAATATTCTTTGCCTGCGGTAATCATAAATTTTTCGCTAGTCAAAGCTACGCCGTAATCTTTATAATAATTACCTACGGTACCGCTAACTTTAATTTGTTCTTTGCCAGCCGGACGCTTAGTAATAATATTGATTACACCGCCCATTGCTTCTGCGCCATATAAAGTACCGGAAGCACCTCTAACGATTTCAACACGCTCAACCATAGCTGCAGGTATAGTATCAGCACTATTGTAATTCTTTAAGTTCATAGGAATACCGTCAACCATAACTAATGTACCACGGTCAAAACCTCTTACAATACTTCTGCCAGAGCTAAAACCAAACTCTTGGCCTGCATCGCCATAGCCTGTGCTGGCCATACCTAATTGATTATCAATAATGTCAAAAACATTTTTGTAACCAGCTTTTTTAATATCATCAGACTTAATAATTGTTGTAGTAGCAGGGGTAGCAACATCCCTAGTTTCCGTTCTTGTTGCCGTTACAACCATCTGGTCCAGCGAATACTCCTGCAGCTCTTCGGCAAATACGTTTGTGCCCCCCCATATTACACTACCAGTAATGAGGGCCGTCATCAATAAACACTTGGAAAAATTACTCTTCATGTTTACTCATACTCCTAAAAAATATATTTTGACCACTCTTCCCCCGCCCATTCTTGCATGGCCACAGGCTACTAAGCGCATCAAGCAAAATTGTAAGCTATACGGCAATATAGCTATAAAAAAGCGCCCTTGCTTTTATAATCATCAAAGGCGCAAGTTACTCCTCTGATATTATATAGAAAGCTTCTTTGCAAAGTTATATTTTGCTTTAGGAATCTCTCTTTTTATATGTCTATAGTATACTACACAAGTCTTATGTATTCAATATCTATTCTTATTATTAAACTAAATTCTACTAGGAAATTTTTCTTTCAACCACAAAAACAGTATCGGCAGCACCAACAGCGTAAACACCGTTGATGTTATCATACCGCCGATGATAACCCACGCCATGCTCACGCGCGTTTCCGAGCCTGCGCTCAGCGAAAGCGCTGTCGGCAGCATGCCCACCACCATCGTCAGCGCTGTCATAAAGATAGGCTTCAGACGAGTTTTGCCTGCTTCAATTAACGCTGCCTTCGCCGTCATGCCTTCATGCATCAGCGTCAGCGTATAATCCAAAAGCAGCGTGCCGTTTTTCGCTACCAAACCATCCATAACCAGGATGCCGATGAGTGAATACAGATTGATTGTATTATGCGTCAGCAGCAAACAGAAGATGGCACCGATAATGCCAAGCGGCAGTGAAAACATACGGATGAACGGAGTAAATACCGATTCATAAAGCACTGCCAACAGCAAATAAATCAAAAGCAGTGACAGTGACAACGCCATAGCCATTTCAACAAACGATTCGTTCATCGTGGTCGCCTGGCCGGAAAACTCATAGGTACTCTTGAGGCCTGCAGCATTTAGCTTTTGCGTCAGCTCCTTGACCACCTCGTTCAGTGGCCTGTCCGTCAGGTTGCACTGGATGTTGATTATGCGCTCCTTGTTCACGCGACGGATTGTAATTGGGCCTACACCCTCTTCTACGTCGGCAAGGTCGCCAAGAAAGACGCTTCCTCTGCCTGTCTGCACGGGAATAGCGCGTACATCTTCGATATCATAGCCACTGCCACCGGCAAAACGTACTGCAATATCGGTGTCATTGCCATGGTTTTGCACATCGTTCGCCAGCACGCCGGCGCTGCGTCCACCAATAGCGGCGTTAAAGGACTGCGCCACGTCATTGACTGTCGCGTGATAATATTTCAGCTTGTCGCGGTCTACTGTCACCTTCAGCTCCGGCATGCCTTTAACATAGGAATTTTTGATATCCTTCAGGCCTGCAGTCGAAGCAAAAATCTGCTCCACTTTGGCAGAATCAGCCACAAGCTGGTTCATATCACTGCCCTTAAGCTCTACCTGTACCGGTGAACGCACAAGGTTGCGGCCGCCGGAAACACCGGTAACGGATGACTGAATCTCATTGACGCGCACCTTGATTTCGCCAAGATTCTGCTTGGCAAAGCTGCGAATCTCCTGTGCTACCTGCCAGACATCCTTACTGCGCTCATCGCTGCTTTTGAGCGCGATAACCAGCTTGCCCATGCTCTGTGTGGTCGTTACATTAGTCATATAATGCTCGATTTCCGGCACCTTGGCCAAATAATCCTCAAACAGCAGCAAGGCCTCGTTGGTTTGGTCAGCGTTAAAGCCCGTAGGCAGCTCAATATTCACCTGAATCGCGCTTTCGTCGGTACGCGGCATGTACTCCGAGCCGACGATACCGAGCGGCACCAGCGCCACCGCCACCGCAAAGGCTGCCAGTACTCCCAGCACCAGCTTCTTCGGCTTTTCTATGCATTTGCGCAGTAGCACATCATACTTTGCAATCGTCTGCGCTTCAAAGTCATCCAGTCTGCTCCACAGCTTGCCCTTAGGCTCCTCCACGCCGTTTTTATAAAAGCGCGAAGCCAGCATCGGCGTCAGCGTAAAGGAAACGACCAGCGACATCAGTGTAGCAAAAACAATCGTCATGCCAAACTGCTTGAAGAACTGGCCGGTCGCACTCTGCATAAAGGCAATAGGCAAAAATACCACCACGTCGCAAAGCGTCATAGCGATTGCGGCCATGCCAATCTCATTACGTCCTTCCTCCGCCGCCACGTCAGCGCTTTTACCCATCGCCAGAAAACGATGGATATTCTCCAACACAACAATGGAGTCATCGACAAGAATACCAATACACAATGCCATACCCATAAGTGACATCATATTGAAGGTAAAGCCTGCCAAATACATCAGGAAGAAGGTTGCAATCAGCGAGGTAGGAATGGCAATCATAACTGCCATAGAGGACTTCCAGCCACGCAGGAACAGATACAAGACAAAGCCGGTAGTAACAAGGCCTTCCAGTAGCGTTTTAAGCGTGTTGCTTAGGGAATCGCGCACGAAATGCGACTGGTCATAAACAACGGTAAAAACGTAGTCCGGGTAATCCTTGCGCAGCGTTTCCAGCTGCTGCAGCACGCCATCTGCTGTGTCGACGATATTGGCACCGCTAGCCTTATACACCTCCAGTGATACCGCCTCGTTGCCGTCAACACGGCTATAGGCCACGGCACGCTTATCCTTGGCCTGCACGTTGGCCACCTGCCCCAGCTCGATATATCTGCCGCCTGCACCCTTAAGCTGCAGATGCTGAATCTCCTCCGGAGCCTTATACTGCGCCTGCAGACGCACGGTTTTTTCCAAAGCATCGGTATAGACGGAGCCGGAAGAAACAATAACGTTTTCCTTGCGCACCGCCGTAATAATATCCTGCAGCGTCAGTCCGTAATAATTGAGCTTATCCTTATCAACTTCGATTGCGACTTCCTTGGTACGACCGCCGGTAACGTCAACATCAGCTACGCCGGCTGCCTGCTGCAAGCGCTCCTTAAAGCTGCTGTCTGCCAAGGCAAAAATATCGTCCAGGTTATCCTTAGACGTTGCTGCAATCTGGATAATCGGATATTCTTCTGAAGAACGCTTGAGCACTGCAGGCTCATCAATATCCTCCGGCAGATTCTTACGGATACGGCTGACTTTTTTCGTTGCCTCGATAGCCACCATATCAGCATCGGCCTGACTGTCCAGCTCGACAAAAATCTCCGCACGTCCGGGACGTGTAGCGGAACGCACCTGCTTAAAGTGCGAAATTGAGGACAGCTCGTCCTCAATCGGCTTCGTCACCTGCTGTTCAACGGATTCCGTACTGGCGCCCGGATAGTTGACAATTACGCTGATAAATTTAGAGTCCACGTCCGGCAGCAGCTCCACGCCAATGCGAAAGAAGCTGATAAGACCGAGGACGCAGACTAATATGTAAATCATGCAGATACCGATAGGCCGTTTAATAGAAAAGCGTGTAATATTCATTACTTCGCCTCCTCCTTGGCCACCTCAACCACCATGCCGTCACGCAGACGCGCAAGATTATCAAGGATAACCGTTTCGCCTATCTTCACACCCTGCACTATTTCAATACTTTCATTATTACTTGCACCGGTAGTAACAGGCTTTTTCAGAGCCTTATTACCCTTGCCCAGCACATAGACAAAATATTTGCCATCCCGTTCGAGAACGGTATTTTTAGGTAAATATATAGTGGATGGCTTTTGCAGAAAACGCAATTCACCCTTGGCAAACAAGCCTGCCTTTACGTTGGAGCCAGGCTCATCCAGCCTGATGCGGAGGGTAAACTTGTTTGTTTCCCTGCTTCTTACAGGGCTCACATAAACAACAGTACCCCGGCATATTTCGCCAATCGCCTCCAGCTTCAGCTCGACCTGCGTGCCAACGGTCACAGAAGCAGCCTCGGCCTCTGTAATATCGCAGTCCACTGTAAAACCACTGTCATCTAAAAGGGTAAGCAGCCTGCTCCCTGCAGGCGCATAGCCACCCACTTCTGCATCGCGGTAGGTAATAATACCTGCGCGTGGTGCCTTAAAAATCAGATCGTGATACTTGTTTTGCGCAATAATGTACTCCTGCTCACGTCTGGCAGCAATCTGCTCCTGACGGTAGACCTGCGACGGTGTGCCATCATAGCTTTCCTGCTGCGCCAAAGCATCGTACTGCGCTTTTTTATTAGCCAGCGTCTGCTCCATACTGTCCAGCTCAGACTTGGAAACAGCGCCCTGCGCATACAACTTGCGGTAACGCTCCGCGTTGACCTGCGCCAGCTTATAATCAGCCTCATAGCGAGTAAGGCTGGTGCTGTAGCTCACATCCGTAGTTGCCGCATTAGCTCCGGCCTCGGCATAGCGTGCCTTGGCCTTGAGCATTTCGGCGCGGGCATCATCAAGATGCTGCACCAGGAGGATATCTCCGGCCTGCACCTTGCTGCCCAAATCCACATTAATCTCATCGACGATACCGGCATACTTATTGACGATATCAATCTGTGCCTTGGCCTTGAGCTGTCCAAAAAGATTAATGATTTTATACAATGGTCGTCTGCTCACTACCTGCGTGTGCACAATAGGTTTCATTACTGCTTTTTTTGACGTAGACTGGTTGGAGAGATGCCTGAGGCCCAGTGTCAAAGTAATGCCTATCACACAGATAGCAAGCAGACTAAGGAGTTTGTGTTGTAATATATAGTTTTTTGCCTGAGTAAAATCGGGGCGCAGCATTATTTCGCTGCTGCTTGGGCATCAGCAGCTACGGCCTGTTGGCAGACTTCCAGCATAGCCTCAGCAAAGCTGCCTGCCGGAACCGGAACAAACTTCAGCTCCTTAGCCTGATGGCTCAGCAGAGTTTTCTTGCTGCCATAAACATCCATTACCTCTACACCGTAGGTTTTATCCTGCAGGTTAAAGGTCATGACGATTTCACAGTATTGCACCTTCTCTTTTTTAGTCAGAGAAGCCTTGTATTTTTCATTGAGCTTTTTCAGCATATCCTTATCGGTAAAAACGGTTTTCGTCAGCACGGAAATAATATTTTTATCGGGCAGGCCGTTAGTAACCTTGCTGAAGGTCAGAGAATCCATATCGTAAGCATAAATACCTACGTTATTTTCTACAACAATAGACCAACGTGCCTGCTCCTGTTCTTCTTCGCTCGGTTTAGGCATCATGCTGATTTCCCAGTTCATACCCTCCTGAGTTGCAGGCTTCTTGTCTGCATCCGCAGCAAAAGCGGTTGCACAGCAAAATAAAGTCATCAATAAAACAATCAGCTTTTTCATGAAAACTTCACTCCTTTATATTTCAATATACCTATTAGTATACTATACTCTTATCTTTAATTCAAATTTCTTACAATATGAATTATATTTTCCTTAGACAGCTTCTGCAGCGTATAATAATTGGCCTGCATGGCGGCGGCAACCTTCTTTGCCAGGCCCAGCTTGATAAAACCGCTTTCCGTATCAATCACTACTGAAGTAATTTTAGCCTTAGCGATTTTTTCAGCAATGCTGATTGCTGCTGCTACAGGATCCTTTTCGCCCTCGTGCACGGCATTCGCGCGTCCGTCGGTAACAACGATCAGAAGCGGCTCCAGCTCACTGTCACGCTTGTTCATCATTGCCAACGTCTGCAGTGACAGCGCCAGTCCGTCAGCCAGCGGCGTTTTGCCACCGGTCGGCATTTCTGCCAGACGCTTCTGCGCCAAGTCCACGCTACGTGTAATCGGCAGCAGCATATCTGCCTTATCGCGACGAAAGGCAATCATGCCTACGCGGTCACGCTTTTGGTACGCCTCCTGCAGCATGTAGAAAATGGCACCCTTAACGGCGCGCATACGCTCACGTGCACCCATGGAACCGCTGGCATCCACCGCAAACAGGAAGGTGTTGCCGATGCGTTTTTCGCGCACCTTCTGGCGTAAATCCTCTTCCTTGATGTTCAGCACACAGCCGTTATCCTCACGCAGGCGCTGATAAGGCGCTGCCGCGCGGATAGTAGCGTCAAATGCCAGGTCTGTTACCTTGCTCTTGGGCTGTTCGGCACGCACATAACGTCCCTGCTTCAGGTCAGTCTTGGTCACGCTGCGCTTGCCGCTGCCGCGGCGCACATTGCGGTCCTTGCCCAAATCCAGCAGCATCTTCGGCAGGCGGAAGCTTTTGTCAATATCGGCAAGCTGCTCCTCCGGTGCCAAGTTGCTATCATTACGCTCCTGCTGCTGCTCGTCCTCGTCGCTTTCGTCGTCCTCGTCCTCATCGTCGGAAGCATCGTCATCTTCGTCATCTTCGTCATCATCGCCGTTATCCAAGGGCGGTGGCGGCGGCAGCTGGTTATCTTCGTTGTCCTCGTCATTATTTTCATCGTCAGGATTATCTTCGTTATCCTGCTCGTTTTCTTCTTCGTTTTGGTTATCGTCCTGTTGCTCCTGCTCCTCGGGCTGTTGCTCTGGCGGCTTACGCATACGGTGCGGCAGCACGAACTGCGCTGCCTCCTCCACGTCCTTCGGCAGCACGTAAGTGCGCCCCGCCAGGGCGGCGATAGCGCGCGCAGCCTCGAGCAGATAAATTTCCGCACGATGGCCGGCACAAAAGGCCTGCGAGCACAGCTGAGCGGCAAGCATCAGCATCGCATCGCTCACCTCAACCTGCGGCAGCAGCTCACGCGCTGCCTTAACCTTCGCTGCCAGGGCAGCAGTTTCTTCCGCATACTGCTCACAAAACGCAAGGGTATTGTTACTATATGCTAAGGCACGTTGGATAACCGCCACGCGCTGACCGATATCCTGCAGTGCCTGCATATCTGCGTACATACCGAAACGGTCCAGAATATGTCCGGGCAGAGTGCCCTCCTCAGGATTCATCGTAGCAATAACGATCGTGCGCACCTCATGGCTGCAGCTGATACCGTCACGCTCTACATTGTTGATGCCTGCGCTGTTGGCATCCAATGCCGCTGTCAGCAGCTCCTGACGCAGCAGATTAGCTTCATCAATATAAAGAATGTTATCTGTCGCACGCGCCAGAATGCCCGGGAAAAAGCGTTTTTCGCCCAAGCTCACGGCAGCCTCCAGGTCAATGCTGCCAAAAAGCATATCCTCTGTTACATTCAGCGGCAACGTCAGCATCCTTTGCGCACCAATCAAACTCTGCACACTGCGGGCCAGCACGGATTTTGCCGTACCCTTGGCACCGCCTATGAGCAGGCCGCCTGCTCTGCGGTTGACCAGAGCAATGAGCAAGGCCTTTTTTGCCTCCTCCTGCCCCACCACCGCAGCAAAGGGATAAAGATTATTTTTAAGCATAGTCAACGCTCCTTAGGCTTCGGCAGCCAAAAAGCTCTCTACCTTATTCCAATCCAGCTCGCCCTCTTCAAACGGACGACGGCGCATACGGTGCGGCAGCACCAGCTTAGCTGCTTCCTTCAGGTCATCAAGGTTAGCCTGCTTGCGGCCGTTGAAGGCAGCCAAGGTCAGCGCTGTCTTGATAACGGTAATATCTGCACGGTGACCGTCTACACCCAGCTCAACAGAAAGCTTAGCCACAGTTTCCAGCAGCTTGTCATCAATAGTTACCTCCGGCAGCAGCTTGCCGGCAGCGATAATTTTTTCTGCCAGCTCCTCCTGCGCTTCCTTATAGCCTGCAATGAAGCTCTCAGCATCGTTTTCATAAGCCAGACGGCGTTTGATTACCTCTACGCGCTGCAGCGGGTCATGCTCGCCGGTAACGACAACGCTCAGACCAAAGCGGTCCAAAAGCTGCGGGCGGATGTCACCCTCTTCGGGGTTCATAGTGCCAACCAGCACAAAGCGTGCGGGGTGGGAATAGGAAACACCCTCGCGTTCAACGGTGTTTACGCCCATAGCAGCGGCATCCAGCAGCACGTCTACAACGTGGTCATCCAGCAGATTGATTTCATCTACATATAAAATGTTGCGGTTGGCCTGCGCCAAAATACCGGGTTCAAACTTTTTCTCACCATGCTTAATCGCATGCTCAATATCCAATGTGCCGACAACGCGGTCCTCTGTAGCACTTACAGGCAACTCAACCACGCGCATGTTGATGGTTTCCTCCGGCAATGTGCCCTCTGCCTGCAGCTTGGCAGTGCAGTCATCGCACAGCTGGCTGCTGTGCGGGTCACAGTGGAAGCGACAGCCGTGCACAGCCGCCATCGGCGGCAGCAGCTCGGCGAGAGCGCGTACAGCAGTGGATTTGGCCGTGCCCTTTTCACCTTTAATCAAAACACCGCCCAAAGCCGGGTTAATAACATTCAAAATCAGGGACAGCTTCATTTCCTCCTGTCCTACAATCGCAGTAAAAGGATATACAGCAGTACGTTTCATTTATATTCCTCCATTTATTAAAAAGAGCTATCAATAAAATATGTATCTAATTATACAGTGTCTACTAGGTATACACGCAAGCGGTTTAGTGAAAAAATTACATAAAATAAGGCTATGTCACAACAAACAGTTGATAAATAGCCATTTTTATAGGGGAG
>OOIG01003137.1_pt1 | contig 10402 bp, 9 predicted proteins | sample 1692091 | NCBI WGS metagenome assembly OOIG01 (sample SAMN06348188, study PRJEB24527) | human gut metagenome | biome: human gut; feature: ankylosing spondylitis patient; material: feces | host: Homo sapiens | place: China | collected 2015-10
CGCGGATGGCCAGGCCCTTCAGCTTCTTGTTGCCCATGGCAGCGCCCAGACCGGCGCCGCCGGAGTTGCCAAAGCTGGTGTTCAGGGTGGAGTAGTCCACCAGATTCTCACCGGCAGGGCCGATGGAAGCGGTCTCGAACTCACGGCCGTTCTGCTCCACCATCCACTTGTTGGATGCGAACGTACCCTTGCCCCAGATGTCAGAAGCGTCCTCGAGGGAGACCTCGTCGTCCTCGATGCGCAGGTAGACGGGCTTCGGGGAAATGCCGGTGATGACGATGCCGTCCCAGCCCGCATACTTCAGCATGGGGCCGATGTGGCCGCCCATGTGGGCGTCGATGATGGAGCTGCCCTTGGACCAGGTGGAGCGGAAGGTGACGTTCATGCGGCCGGAGCAGGGCACGCCGGCACCGGTCAGGGGGCCGACGCCGAAGATGACCTGTGCCTTCTCGTCGTAGGGGTCGAGGTCCATGGGAGCTTCCTCATACATGATGCGGTAGGCCATGCCCATACCGCCGATATACTTATGGTATTTTGCGTCATCCTGCGTGGTGATCTCGCCGGTGGTCAGGTTGACGCGCAGGATCTTGCCTGCCCAGCCATAGGTTTCAGCCATTGTTGTTCCTCCTTACAGGTCCATGTAAGCAGCCTGTGCTGCGCTGGTAACGGCATCCCAGTCCACGATGGACAGAGCGCCGGACGGGCAGCCTGCCACGCAGGCACCGCAGGCGATGCACTTGGAGGACTTGCCGGTCTCGGGGTTGACGGTGGGCATGTGCCAGGGGCAGGCCTCCACGCAGGCACCGCAGCCGATGCACTTGTCGGTATCCACTACGCGGATGCCGCGGCTGTCGGTGGTGATGGCCTTCTGCGGGCAGGCGTTGCCGCAGGCGGGGTCCTCGCACTGGCGGCAGGTATCCGGGAAGTAGACAAAACAGTTATCCGTGCCGGACAGCAGACCGTTGCCTGCGCCGTCCAGATTCAGACGGCGCTGGATCTTGACGCGGCTGATGTAAGAGGAGCACACGCCATCGTTGGTCAGGGTGCAGTTGATCTCGCAGCGCTGGCAGCCGGTGCACAGGTCTGCGTTGACCACCAGCAGGCCCTGCGGCAGTGCCCAAGTGGCCACTGCGCCGGAATCCACCTGCTGCTGAGAGCAGCCGAACAGGGACAGCATGGAAGCGGACAGGGTGAGCCCTGCAAGGCTCTTGCCCGAGATCTTCATGAATTGACGGCGGGTCATGTCAGCCGTCAGGAAATCAGTTTTTGCCATAGGTTCCATTCCTCCGTTGAGGTCACTCTGCGCAGAGTACCCCGGTCACATAGAAATACGAGTTGTTGACGATGGTCGTCACAGCCGAAGAGGTGATGGTCGCGCCGGAAAGGGCGTCCACCTCGGTCAGGTCTGCGCTGACGGCACCGGACGCATTGCCGGTAGTGGTCAGACTGGCCTGCTCCAGACGCGCCTTGGACTGCTCTTCTGCCGAGAGATCCGCAAAGGGGATCGCCATCGGCTCGCCGTCCAGTGCACTCTTGCTGAGCATGGCTGCGTACAGCTTGCGCCGTGCTACGGCCTCTGCGCTGGAATCCAGCGGCGGAGCCAGTTCATCGTCCAAAGGCTCTCCATTCAGCGCCGAGAGGGTAAGCCCCGCAGCATACATCTTGCGGGTAGCCTCGGCCTCAGGAGAGGTATCGAAGGCGCGCCACTGTGCGGGGTCAAAATCCCCGGCAGCAGCGGGCTGCTCCTCCGTTGCACCGGCAGCGGCATAGGCAGCACCGGTAACGGGATCCGTTACGGTGTAGCTTTTGCCTGCCAGCGTGAAGGGAGCTGCGCCCTGATACTGGGACGTGAACTCCGGGTTGACGCACTGACCGCCAAGGCTTTCCGTTTCGTCCTGAGAGAGGATCTCTACTGCGGAAACATTGCCCTCGGCGTCAATGGTCACGGCAGCCTGCACATCGCTTTGGAAGCCCTTCTGAGAGCCCTCCACGCGGTAGCTGCCATCGTCGAGCTGGTACACTGCGCTGATGCCGTAGGCGGCTGCATCCGCCTCCGACACCGGCAGCAGGGTACCGGCAACCGTGGTGCGTGCGCTTTGCAAGGTGGTCAGACCGACCGCCAAGGCGATGGTCGCAACGCCCATGGCTGCATAGCCCGGCAGCCGCTTGCGCCACAGCGGTACGGGCGCAAACGGGTTGGTTGCCTGCTTCATGTTATCACCTGCCTGTTTTTTATTTCGCCGGGTATTCCCGGACAACAATTGAGGCCGCTCTGGCTGCTGCAACAGCGGAGCGGTCTCTTCGATAATATATTAACATGCGTGCGCGGAGTATGTCAACAGAAACAGACAGGCTTTTCCGTTTTGTAACTATTGTTTTTGTAATATTTGCTTAAACTTTAGGGATTTTGCGCCCGCACACCAGCTGCAGGCCGTATTCTGCTGCAAGCTCTGCGGATTGCACGGTGGGCATACTTTTGCTTACCAGCACCGGCACCCCGGCGCGGATGGCCTTGCGCACCATATCCAGCGGCACTCGGCCGCTGGTGTACAGCACACATTCTGCCAGCGGCAGCCCTGCCAGCACCGCGCAGCCCACCGCCTTATCCAGCGCATTGTGCCGCCCCAGATCCTCACAGGCAAAAACAATTTCCCCTTTGTGCAGCACAAAGCAGCTGTGCACCGCCCGGGTGGCGCGGTACAGCGGCAGACCGGCGTGCATGGCGGCGGTCAGGCGCTCCACCCATTCCGGCTGCAAATCCAGCCCGGGCACGGGGTGCAGGGGCTGCAGTTCCACCGGGCTGCCCAGCACAATATTATCGGTGCAGCAGCTGGCAACCTCCTGCGCGGCGGCGCGGCGAGTGGGCAGCGGGTGGCGCAGATATACCTGCACCTTTGCGCCCTCGGCACAGACGGCGATCTGCTCCACCTCGTCCGCAGACGCGATCCATCCTTCGGTGAGCAGCCGTCCCAAGGCCAGCTGCGGCAGCAGCGCCGGGGTGCATACCACCCGGAAGGCGGGTTGCTCGTTTACATAGATAACGGCGGCATGCTCTGCCGGTACGGTGGCTTCGGTGCCGTCCGGCAGACGCAGGCTGGCATAGGCCGTCTGCGCGCCAAAGCGGTCGGTGATCTGCAAAGAGGGTGTACTGCGTTTTTCCATAAAGTTTCCTTGTATTATAAATGCACTATTGTGTGTCAGACGGACAGTATCAACATACCGGTTCTGTGGCAAAAAGTCAAGAGTCCTCTTGCCGTAAAACGCAATGCCGGACAGCCCGCAGACTGTCCGGCATTGCGATCAAAACGTCAGGTTTAAAGGCCGTTCCTCTCAGACCATGTTCTCAGAACACGGCCGGGACGATCCGCTGGGCATCCACATCCACGATGCCGTAGGTGTTCAGCCGCAGCTTCGGGATGACCGGCAGGCTTACAAAAGCAAGGGTCATAAAAGCGTCGATGTCCTCCGAGATGCCGTGGGCTTTCAGTGCCGCCTTGAGCGCCTGCAGCTTTTCCTCCACGGATTCGGCGCTCTCGGTGCTCATAAGCCCTGCCACCGGCAGCGGCAGCTCCCCTACCACCTGTCCGTTCAGTGCAAAGGCAAGGCCGCCCTTATTTTTGCGCACCGTGTTGCCCGCCAGCACCATGTCGGCATCGTTGGTTCCCGCCACGATGAGGTTGTGGGAGTCGTGGGCGATGCTGGAAGCCACCGCGCCGCATTGCAGCCCGTAGTTGCCCAAAAAGCCCAAGCCCACATGACCGGAGCGGTGATGCCGCTCGAACACCGCCAGCTTGACGATTTTCTGCGCCACATCCACGCCGGGCGCTGTGCCCGGGTGCTGGCAGAACGGAACGATTTTTTCCGTGGTCAGCAGGGCGTGCGGGGTCAGGCAGATCACGCGCTGCCGGGTGCCGGTCTGCTTCAGCTGCAATTGCTCCGGGGTGATCTCATCCATGTTGAAGGAATCGAACACCCTCGCAAAGCGTGCCTTGTCCACAGTAAGGGCGGCGGGGTGCAGCATTCTGCCCTGCTGCGCCACCAGTTTGCCCTTTTTGTACACCTGTTCCACCGTGAACTGTTCCAGATCCGACAGTACGATCAGGTCAGCGGTGTAACCGGGAGCTACCGCGCCGCTGTGCGCAAGACCGAAGTACTGACACGGGACAAGGGTGCCCATCCGCACTGCCACCACCGGGTCTACCCCGGCAGCAATGGCCTTGCGGATGATATAGTCGATATGCCCGCCCTGCAACAGGTCTCCGGGGTGCTTATCGTCGGTCACCAGCATACAGCGGCTGCAATAGGGCTCCCGGAACAGAGGCAGCAGGCTTTCCATGTTCTGGGCTGCGGTACCCTCCCGCACCATGATGTACTGTCCGCGCCGCAGCTTTTCCATGGCTTCATGGATGTCCGAGCACTCATGGTCGGACTGTACCCCGGCGGCGATATAGGCGTTCAGCTCCTCCCCGCTGAGGAAGGGTGCGTGCCCGTCGATGCGTTTACCCGCAGCGGTGCAGTCGCAGATCTTCTGCAGGATCTTTTCGTCCGCGCGCACCGTGCCGTAGGAGTTCATCAGCTCAGCCAGCCCCAGTACCCGGGGCTGCTGATAGTAGGGGCGCAGCTGCTCTGCTTCCAGCACCGCGCCGGACTCGTCCAGCCCGGTGGCAGGCACGCAGGAGGGGAGCATGAAGTAGACCGAAAGCGCCAGATTCTTGGTGGTCTCCAGCATAAAATCCAGCCCCGCCGTACCGGCTACATTGGAGATCTCGTGCGGGTCGGTGACCACCGCCGTGGTGCCGTGGGGCAGCACCGCCTGTTCAAAGGCCGGGCCGCAGAGCATGGAGCTTTCAATGTGGATGTGCCCATCCACAAGCCCCGGGCAGACATACTTGCCCTGCAAGTCCAGCTCAGTCTCGCCGGTATAGTGTCCCACGCCAAGGATGACCCCCTGACGGATGGCTACATCGGCCTGCTCGATCTCGTTTGTGAACACGTTGATAACCCGGGCGTTTTTCAGCACCAGCTCTGCCCGCACGTCACCCTTTGCTGTCAGGATCTGCTGCTTCAAGGTTTCCATTTTCATAAGGGCCCCCTTGTCCTGCTTTTACTGTCAAAAACTTGCGTTCTGCTGCCGGAAATACTGTTTTGAGTTTACATGGCGATCCAGCCAAAGGCATTTGCCACCGAGCTTGCCAGAATGATGGCTGCAAAAATGGGGCACAGCCAGCGGATCATAAAATTGAACACCGGCTTGCGGCGGAAGCGCTGACCGTCCTGCTCCACCTCCTGCGCGATCTGCTCCACGCCGATGACGCGGGACACCAGCAGGCAGGTGGCAATGGCTGCAATGGGCATCATGACCGAGTTGGTCAAAAAGTCGAAGAAGTCCAAGAACTGCATCCCGAACACGGTCACCCCGGCCAGCGGGCCGTAGCCCAATGCCGACAGGCTGCCCAGCGCCACCATAATGGCACCGATGAGCACGGTGGAGCGGGTGCGGTCCCAGCCCAGCTCGTCCTCAAAGGTGGAGACGGCGCTCTCAGTCAGGGCGATGGAGCTGGTAATGGCAGCAAACAGCACCAGCACAAAGAACAGCACACCCACAGCGGTGCCCAGACCCATGCTGGCAAACACCTTGGGGATGGTGATGAACATCAGCGCAGGACCGGCCTGCAGGGTGTCCGGGTCGCCGCCGGAGAAGGAGAACACCGCCGGAATGATCATCAGACCTGCCATGATGGCAATGGCCGTATCAAAGACCTCGACGTTCTCGGTGGATTCCTCAATGGAAACGTCCTCTTTCATGTAGGAACCAAAGGTCACGAGAATGCCCATGGCAATGGACAGCGAGTAGAACATCTGCCCCATGGCGGTGACGACGGTCATCCAGGAAAAATTGGCCACGTTGGGCACCAGGAAGTACTTGACGCCTGCCAGTGCACCCGGACGGGTAACCGAGTAAACGGCAATGATCACCGACAGGACCACCAGAACCGGCATCATCAGCTTGGACACCCGTTCCACACCATTGCGTACCCCGGCAAAAATGATGACCAGCGTAAAAATGGTAAAGATGAGGAAACACACCTCTGCAGACAGACCGCTGGAAATAAAGCCGGAAAAATAGCCGTCCTGTGCCAGCTCACTGCCGTGGCCGCTGACGTAGTCGGCCAGATACCGGATGACCCAGCCGCCGATGACCGAGTAATAAGGCACGATGAGGATGGGGATGATGGCGTTGATCCAGCCGCCGAAGGAAAGCCCGCCCTTTTTGCCGAAGGAGGCGAACGCGCCCACCGGGCTTTTCTTGGTCATTCGGCCCAGCGCCGTCTCGGCCACGATCATGGTGTAGCCGAAGGTAAAGGCGAGGATGATGTAGATGAGCAGGAAGATGCCGCCGCCGTATTTGGCCGCAAGATAGGGGAAGCGCCAGATGTTGCCGAGGCCCACCGACGCGCCTGCAGCGGAGAGAACGAATCCGATCTTGCCCGAAAAGGCGCTCCGCTTGTGCTGTTTTTGATTCATTGGATTTTCCTCTTTTCACAAATTCAATACCCCCAGTGTATCACAGCTGGGGAGGGGATTCAACCGATTTTCCGATAAGAAGCAGAAGACCCATCGAAGGAATCGAAGGGTCGTATCAAAAAATGAGCACAGAAGCAGAAGCTCCTGTGCTCAGAGGGAGGCAGCGTCAGTCCACCACCGGTACATCCAGCCCGAATTCCAGCGGGCGGAAGCGGGGGCAGACGTTTTCGGTGATGCAGATGACCGAGGCGGCGAGGCGGCTGCCGATCTCGCAGGACTGGGCCAGATTCTTGCCGTAGGTCAGGCCGATGACCGTCCCCGCAAAGAAGGCATCGCCTGCGCCGGTGGTGTCGATGACGTCCACCTTCTTGGCGGGCACGACGCCGCAGGCCCCGTCGTGCTGGGCGTAGACGGCCCCCAGACCGCCCATCGTCACCACCATGCTGGTCATATTGGCGCTGTGGACATTCCGGGCCAGCACCTGAGCCATCTGGGTGGGGGAGAGGTGGCCGTAGTCGTCCGAGAAGAGCAGCCCGGCCTCCTGCTGGTTGCAGACGAAGCAGTCGATCTGCTGCAGATAGTCGCGGCGCTCCATGGCGATGCTCATGTTGGAGACGGCGGCAAAGACCTTCTTTTTGTACTTCTTGGCGTAGTGGAGCACCTGCTTGACGGTCTCTTTCTCGAGGTCCAGCTCGATGGCGATGCTGTCGCAGTCCCGAAAGATCTCGTCGCCCTTCTCTTCCAGCAGGGTGGTCAGAGGGGTGGTGTCGGGCCGCTTGGAGATGGCCGCGTGGACGTCGCCGTCGTTGTCGAAGATGGCCAGCCATGTGCCCATGCCGTCGGGGACTTTCTGGATGTATCGGGTGTTGACCTTGTGGTTGTCCAGCTTGTCGATGACGTCCTGCCCCATGCCGCTGTCATCCACAAGGCTCACGAAGGTGGGGCGCAGCTCCACGTTGGCAATGTCCTCCGCCACGTTCCGGCTCACGCCGCCGTGCACCTGCTCCATCCGCCCGGCGTTCCGTCCGCCGGGGATGTAGGTGGAGAGAGGATAGCCCTTGATGTCCACAAAAACTGCGCCGATGACTACGATTCCCATAGTTTTGATTCCTTTCCGAAGTAAACGCTCTTTGGGTCTTTCTTTGGGTCTTATTATACTGTATTTTACAGGGAGAATCCATCTTTTTACCATTTCTTTGTCCGAAAAGCAGAAAATCGACCGCCCCGGCGGGATTCGAGCCAAAAAGCTGTTGACAAAACCGCCGCCCTTTGCTACAATAAACAGGTAAACGCAGGGTTAGCTCATCCGGTAGAGCGACTGCTTCCCAAGCAGTAGGCGGCGGGTTCGAGTCCCGTATCCTGCTCCACAAAAAGAGCGCTGATTCGTCAAGAATTGGCGCTCTTATCATTTCGGCGAAAGAAAACGGAGAGGGACGTCATGATCTTTGTACCCCTTTTGCACTATTTCAAGTGCAAGAACCAATACAGCGGCAACGAGGACGGGATGCGCTACCTGCTCTCGCCCGGCAAGCGCAGCGTGCCCGACCCGGACGGCGGCGAGGGCGCACAGAAGGAGGAGGCCGTCCTCACGGTGGACATCTGGCCCGACCCGTGGGCGCTGGACCGCACCGACCCGGCCCTGCGGCGGCAGAAGGTCTTTCCCCTGACGGAGGAGGGCCGGGCGGCGGCGGCGGAGTACCTGTCCTCCACCTACAGCGCCGACACCGCGTACTGGAAGCAGCGGCCCTCCATTCTGGACTCGGAGCCGTGGTCGCCGCCGAAGGATGAGGAAGCAGAAAGCGAAGGAGACAAATGATCTACCGCATCAAGGAACTCAAGGGCGACACCATCCCGGTGCCGCAGCTCATCTTTTCCAAGCTGGGCATCGCCGAGGAGTATAACGTCCGGGTGGCGCTGTATGTGCTGGCCACCGGCATCACCGACCCGGACAAGCTCTGCGCAGACCTGAAGCTGCGCAGCCGCATCTCTGCCGAGAGTGCCCTCTCCTTCTGGGCCGGCGCGGGGCTGCTGGAGCGCTACGACGAGAACGCCGCCCCGGGCGCAGAGCCTTCGGCCCCCGCCCCCATGACGTGGGCGGAGATCGCCGCCGCAAGCCGCACCGACCCCATGATCTCCAGCCTCATCGACTGCGCCCAGACGGGCTTTGCCCGCCCGCTGACCCACAGCGAAATGGAAAAGCTGGTCAACCTCTATGTGCAGGAGGGCTATGCCCCCGAGACGGTCATGCTCTGCGTGGCCTATGTGGCCAGCCGGGGCAAGCGGACCATGGCCGCCGTCCTCCACGAGCTGAAGGTCTGGCGGGCCGAGGGCGTGGAGACCGGCGAACAGGCCGACGCCCACCTCAAGCTGCTGGCCCTCCGCCAGACCCGGGAGCAGTACGTCGCCTCTCTGCTGGGCATCCCGGACAGCGAGCTTACCCTCGGCGGGCGGAAGGCCATCGCCCGGTGGTATGAGGTGTACGGCTACGATGACGCCATGGTGCAGGAGGCAGCGGTGCAGGCCGGGCCGAAGCGGGACCTGTGGTACTGGAACAGCATCCTCAAGACATGGAACGCCAAGGGCCTGCGGAACATCCACGATGTGCGCAGCCCGGTGGCGTCTATCGGTGCCAGCCGGAACATCCGGGTGGACCGCGAAGCCCCCAGCGGCAACGACTTCCTCAAGAACGCCGCCCGCCGCCGCTCCCTCAAGAAAAAGCCCGAGTGACACCCGGCATAAGGAGACACTATGCGTACCAAGAACGAACTGTATCAGGAGGCCCTGCGCACCGTCGCCCGGCGGCGTCAGACGGCCCGGGCGCGGGCAGAGGATGCCCGCGCAGAGGCCGAAGCAGCCCTGCCCGGGCTGCGCCACGCCGAGGAAGAGGTGCGGGTGAGGGGCATCCGCTGCGCACTGGCCGGTGCGGCGGGCAGGGACCGCACCGAGGCCGCCGCCGTTACAAACACCTTTTCCATCGAACTGCCCGCCGGCAGCTATACGCTGACCTATGCGGATGGCACGGCCGAGACGCGCACCCTTGCTGCGCCCGGCGCGCTGCGCTTCGGGCTGCGCGGGCTGCAGAGCGTCACGATCGGCAGCCTGCCCGCCGGGCAGTATACTGTGACCGAGACCGACCACCCCGATCTGGACAGCGCCTACTGTACGACAACGGCCGCCGAGGCGCAGACGGAGGTGGAGGTGACGACCGGCGCCACGGCACAGGCCGTCATCACAAACCGGTACGCGCCGTGGCGCAGCCTGACGATCACCAAGCAGGTGACGGGCGGCTACGGCGATACCCGCCGCGCCTTTGCCTTTACGGCGGCTGTGGACGGCGTGCCGGTGACAGCCGACCGCGCGGCCGTGACCGCTGCGGGCGGTGCGGCGCTGACGGCGGCAGGCTTCACGATCCCCCACCGGGGCAGCGTGACGATCGGGCATCTCAAGCCCGGGCAGACCCTGACCGTCAGCGAGGAGGCGCTGGCTGATTATGAGACAAGCTTTGCCGATGGCACCGCTGTGACGCAGGGCGGCCAATGGACCGGCACGGTGGGGCAGAGCGACACGGCGCTGACCTGCCGCAACAACAAGGACGGCGTACCGCCCACCGGGCTGCGCCGGGACGCCGCGCCCGCGCTGGCGGCACTGGCGGCGGCGCTGGTCTGTGCGCTGCTCCGCCGCCGAAGGGGGGTGTGAGTGCTGGAAACACAGGAGGACCGCCGCGCAGCATGGGCGGAGATACGGGAGTTTCTGGTGCGGGCGGGTGTGCTGGCGGCGCTGCTGGCGGTGCTGTTCGGGGTGGTGTTCGGGCTGGCTATCCAGCCGGACGACACGATGCACCCCCATATCAAGCCCGGCGACCTGCTTTTGTACTACC
>OOIG01003141.1_pt1 | contig 10388 bp, 9 predicted proteins | sample 1692091 | NCBI WGS metagenome assembly OOIG01 (sample SAMN06348188, study PRJEB24527) | human gut metagenome | biome: human gut; feature: ankylosing spondylitis patient; material: feces | host: Homo sapiens | place: China | collected 2015-10
GAGCCCCATCTTTCAAGAGGGGGCTCTCTCCCTCCAAGGTCTTTCCTTACCCCTTCAGCTCTCCCACATAGTACTTCTTCTTGCCGCGACGGATCACGAGATAGCGACCGTCGATGCAGAGAGAGGATGTGATTTCGAGGGCGGGATCTTTCACCACGTCGCCGTTGAGGGAAAGCGCACCGTTCGAGAGGAACTCGCGCGCCTCGCGCTTGGAGGTGCAGATGCCGGAGGAGACCAGAACGTCAACCAGAGCGCCGCCGGTCGTTTCAAAGTGCGGAACATTCTTCAACCCCGCAAGCAGATCGTGCGGCGGAATGTCCTTGATTTCGCCCGCAAAGAGATGCTCGCTGATCTTCACGGCTTCCTCGTAAGCGCCCGCGCCGTGCAGATCGGTCAGAATCGCCTGCGCCAAAGCCTTTTGCGCAATCCGCTTTTCCGGCTCGGCATTGTGGCGCGCTTCGATGTCCTCAATCTCCTCGCGCGAGAGGAATGTCAGGCGCTTGAGGTAGTCAATCACCTTGCTGTCCTCGGAGTTGATGAGGAACTGGTAGAGTTCGTAAGAGCTGGTCTTGTTCTTGTCGAGCCAGACCGCGTTGCCCTCACTCTTGCCGAACTTGTTGCCGTGCGAATCGGTGACAAGCGGCATGGTCAGCGCGTAAACTTCGTCGCCGGTTGTTTTGCGGATCAGCTCAATGCCCGTGGTGATGTTGCCCCACTGATCCGAACCCGCAACCTGCAGGTCGACCCCGCGGTGCTCGTGCAGGTACTTGAAATCCAAGCCCTGAATCAGCATATAGGAGAATTCCGCATAGGAAATGCCGCTTTCCATCTGCCGCTTCACATGATCCTTGCTGAGCATATAGCCGACGTTGATGTGCTTGCCGTAATCGCGGAAGAAATCAATAATGGTGATGTCCTTCACCCAGTCGTAGTTGTTGACCACTTCGTAGGGGAAGATTTTCTGAAGCTGCGCCTTGAGCGCGTCAAAGTTTTTCATAACCGTTTCGCGGTCGGAAAGCTTGCGCTCCACCGTTCCGCGCGGGTCGCCGATCAGCCCCGTCGCCATGCCGACCAGAAGCAGGGGCGTGTGACCCGCCTCCGCAAGCCTGCGGGTAATGAGGAAAGAGGAATAATGCCCGAGATGCAGACTGTCCGCTGTCGGGTCGGTGCCGATATAGAACGTCATACCTCCCGCGTTGAGCTTATCAATCAGATCGGGGCTGGAGATATCCTGTATCAGACCCCGCCATTTCAGGTCCTCGTAAAGTGTCATCGATTTTATCCTTTCTGTTGGTTTGGTACTTCTGTACTTCTACCCTATATTGTACCACAAAATTATGCGTTCGTCAAGCGTTCGGGCGTTTTTTCTTGCCCGCGGCACGCGCCGACCTTGACAAGCCCGGGATTTTGTGGTATACTGTTTGTATCAGAAACAGAACCGAGGGCAAATCATGAAAGCTATCCTGTTTGATTTTGACGGAACGATCGCAAATACCATTCCCGCCATCCGCGAGGGCGTGAACAATACCATGCTCCGCTACGGTTATCCGACTCACTCCGACGCAGAGGTGCTGACATTCATCAACCACGGTCCGCGCGAGCTGATCCGCCAAGCGATTCCCGAAAGCGTAAGAAGCGCGGAGCAGATCGACCGCGTGCTTGCAGACTATAACACCGAATACGGCAAGGTCTATGACCATACCCGCGAAGCCTATGCGGGCATGGCGGAATTGCTCGACCGCCTTCACCGCGAGGGCTACCGCATCGGCGTGCTCTCCAATAAACAGGACGAGTTCGTGAAGAAACTCTCGGAGCAGGTTCTGTTGCCGCATAGCTACGACGCCGCAAGAGGCGTCCGCCCCGGAGAGCCGACCAAACCCGACCCGTTCATGCCAACCGAACTGGCAAAAGCCCTTGATGCACCGCTATCCGAGTGCGTGATGGTCGGGGACAGCGACGTGGATATCGAAACCGCCAAAAACGCAGGCATGGCGCATATCGGAGTCGGCTGGGGCTACCGCGACGAACCCTTCCTCCGCGCCCACGGCGCAACCCGGATCGCACATACTCCCGAGGAAATCGAAACCATCCTGAAAACAATGTGAGTTTGACCGGATCGGAACGACCCGCGTGTCGTTCCGCATCAGTCAGCAACTAACTTGAACCATTTCTATCCGGTAACGGAGAGAGGCGCAAGCCGTGCCAATCCCGCTGGACGGGATTGGTCTCGGAGCAGCCGGAAATAGTAGCACGGAATACGGCTACATCCTAAATCTGCACAACGAAAAGCAAGGAGCGAAAATCCCCTTGGTTAAAGTTCTTGAAATTCTTAAAAACTTCTTTCAAGAAGTTTTTAAGCAGGGCTTGGGACAGAGTTCCAAGGTCTTTCCCTGCCATTTCTATCCGGTAGCGGAGAGAAGCGACAGCTGTCCAAATCCCGCTTGACGGGATTTGGCTCGGAGCAGCCGGAATTCGCAGCACGGAATACGGCTACACCAAAATCTGTACAACGCAAAAACAGATACATAAATCCAATTGCGTTCAAGGTCTTGAAGGTTCTTAGGGGACTTCTCCTTAAGAAGTCCCCTAAGCAGGGTTTGGGACAGAGACCCAAGGTCTTAAAAAGGAGTAAACAATGAAAAACATACTGGTCGTAGGTAGTATCAACATGGATTACGTCATCCATACCGAGCGACTCCCCAAACTGGGAGAAACGATTACAGGCTCGGACTTCGCCATGAATTTCGGCGGAAAGGGCGCAAATCAGGCAACCGCAACCGCAAAACTCGGATGTCCGACAAAAATGCTCGGCGCAGTCGGAGACGACCTCGCAGGGGGCTTGGCAAGAAAGAACCTCGAGGGCTACGGCGTGGACTGTACCCCCGTTGCAACCACCAACGCCCCCACGGGCGCTGCCGTCATCACCGTCTGCGGCGGCGATAACCATATCATTCTGGATATCGGCGCAAACGGACGCATCACCCCCGACGCCATCCGGGCGCAGGAATCCCTGTTCGATTGGGCGGACGCCGTGATTCTGCAGTACGAAATCCCGACGGAATCGGTTTTGGAAGCGGCAAAACTCGCAAAAGCGCACGGCTGCCGCGTCCTGCTCAACCCCGCACCCGTCAAAGAAGTCGACCCCGCCCTCTATGGGTACGTCGACCTCGTCGTTCCGAATGAGTTCGAAGCCTCGCTCCTGACGGGCATGACCGTCAAGGATCGCGAAAGCGCAGTCCCCGCACTCCGTAAATTGCAGGAAATGGGATGTAAGGCGGCGCTGATCACCCTCGGGAAACAGGGGTGCGCCTATATCAACGAGCAGAATGAGATTGCCTATGCGGGTATCTACGAGATCAAGGTCGTCGATACCACCGCGGCGGGCGACAGCTTCATCGGCGGGCTTTGCTCCATGCTCTGCGAAGGAAAGACCATGCGCGAGGCAGTCCGCTACGCAACCGCAGTTTCCACCCTCGCGGTCAGCCGCGCGGGCGCGGGCGTTTCCATCCCCACGGCAGACGAGGTTGAAACCTTCCTTGCGGAAAGAGGCGACCTGTGACCGAGGACGGGAAGCGCGCGGCGGGACTGCTGTTCTTCCCCGGCGACCCCGCATTGAAAGCAATCAAACTGCGCACGCATAAGCTGAATATCGACTATAACAATACCTACGAGGACGAAACCGAAAAGCGCGCGGAGATCCTCGGTGAAATGCTCGGGGAACTGGGCGAGGGGAGCTTTTTGCAAGGTCCTGTGACCTTTCATTACGGACAGCACACGAAAATCGGGAAAGGCGTGTTCATCAACTTCAACCTGACCGTGCAGGACGACGCGGAGGTCGTGATCGACGACGGCTGTGACTTCGGACCGAACGTCACCATCGTCACCCCCGTCCACCCGATGCTTGCAGACGAGCGGAAGCGGATGCGGAACGAGCGCGGCGAGGAGAAACGGCTCTGCTATGCAAAGCCCGTGCACGTCGGAAAGAATTGCTGGATCTGCGCGAACACAACGATCCTGCCGGGCGTGACAATCGGGGACAATTGCGTGATCGGCGCGGGAAGCGTTGTGACCCGCGACATCCCCGCAAACAGCTTTGCGGCGGGGAATCCCGCAAGGGTGATCCGCACGCTGACCGAAGCCGACAGCATGGCGCATCAGCCCGAACGGTTGGGCGGAAGTTCGGTGATCCGATAAACCCAAAAAAGAGGGGATCGAAGCGATTCGATCCTCTCTTTTTGAAAAAATGCTTGACAAATAAGCCGAAACGGGCTATAATAACACTGTTGGACTTTCCAACCTTGGACGCGCGGCGCGGTTCGGCTCCCTTCGGGCAATCGGAGAGAGCGACATTTCTTGAACCTCTTTCCGAAAACCGGAAAGGGGGTGATAGCATGGAGAACGTTCTGCAGGCGTTGAGCCTGTTCGTATCGTTTGCTACGATGGTTTATACCATTCTTACCTACAATCACACAAAAAAGAAATAACCGCCCTCTTAACCCCACCACGGTAGGGACGGTTATTTCTACATAGCCGGAGGGCGCTGACCGATGTCCGCGCATCCTCGTATCTTTATTATATACGATAAAACAGGATTTGTCAAGAGGTTTTCCTGTTTTTTTATTGAAAGGCAAATATGTTACCGAAATTACAGGAACAAATCGAACTGGGCGCGCAGCCGATCCTGCGGCGGTTGGTCGGGGAGCGGGACAGAACCGCTTTCGGCGCGTTTGCGTGGGGAACACAGCTCACCCTGCGGGCGGAAGTTCCGCGGTCGTTTGGCGCGGCGGCGGTCGTTCTTCGGCTCGCTCCGGACGGGGGAGAGACGACCGACACCCCGTTTGCGTTCGTCACGACCGATTTTGTCACGGATATTTATACGCTCACGCTGGATACCGCAACGCTCTGCAGGCGGGAAGGCGGGCTGTTCTATTATGAGGTGCTGTTCCTGCGCGGGAGCGACACGCGGTTTACCGACAGCACCGATAACCTGCATTTCACGCTTTCGCCGCACAGCGCGGTCAGATTCCGCCTGCTGATTCACGATCCCGATTTTCATACCCCCGACTGGCTGAAGAACGGGACGATGTACCATATTTTTGTCGACCGTTTCAAACGGGACGAAAACGCGCCGCCCGTCAAGCCGGGGGCAACGCTGAATGCGGATTGGGAAAACGGTATTCCCGAGTTCGCCGCGAAGAACGGAGACCCGCTCCCGAACCGAACCTTCTTCGGCGGAACGCTCGACGGCATCACCGAAGAACTGGATCGCCTGCAAACCATGGGCTACGATATCCTCTACCTTTCGCCCGTCTTTGACGCGCGTTCCAACCACCGTTATGATACGGGGGATTATGAACAGGTGGATTCCGCGCTCGGCGGAGACGCGGCGTTTGACCGCCTGATTTCCGCCGCCCACGCGCGGGGAATGCACGTGATTCTTGACGGCGTGTTCAACCACACGGGGGACGACAGCCGCTATTTCAACCGCTACGGAACCTATCCGTCGGTCGGGGCGTATCAGGCAACCGATTCCCCCTATGCGGCATGGTACAGCTTCCGGCATTTTCCGGATGATTACGAGTGTTGGTGGGGGATTCCGATTCTGCCGCGGCTGAAGCAGACCGAGGCGGAATGCCGGCGCTATTTTACGGGCGCGGACGGAATTGCCGCAAAATGGCTCGCGCGCGGCGCGGACGGTTGGCGTCTGGACGTTGCGGACGAATTGCCGGACGAATTTCTGGACGAGTTGCGGATTGTTGCGAAGAAGCGAACCGACGGCAGGGCGGCAATCCTCGGCGAGGTCTGGGAGAATGCCGCCGATAAAATCGCCTACGGCAAGCGCCGCCGCTATCTGCGAGGGGGACAGCTGGACAGCGTGATGAACTACCCGTTCCGCAATGCGGTGCTGGATCTGCTCCTGCGGCGGGACGCGGGCGCGTTCGTCCGAACCCTGACCGAAATCTATGCGTCCTACCCGCGCGAGGTCTCGGACAGCCTGATGAATCTGCTCGGCACGCACGATACGGCGCGGATTCTGACGGTGCTGGGAGATCCGGAAGAGGGCGGCGGGCGTTCCAACGCCGAACTGTCGCGCGCGCGGCTGTCCGGCGACGCGCGGCGACAGGTGATTTCGTTGTTGCGGATTGCGTCGACCCTGCAATACACGGTTTACGGCTTCCCGTCGGTCTACTACGGGGACGAAGCGGGACTGGAAGGCTACCACGACCCGTTCTGCCGCCGCCCGTACCCGTGGGGGCACGAGGATGACGGACTGATGGCGCATTACCGCCTGCTCGGACGTTTCCGCTCGGCGCACAAGGCGTTGCACGGCGGCGATTTTCGCTTCCTTTTCGCAACCGATACGGCGTTTCTCTACGAGCGGGCACTCGGCAACGATCGGATTCTGGTTGCGGTAAACGTCGGGGATTCCCCCGTGTCGATTCCGGTTTCGGGCGCGTGGCTCGATCTCCTTTCGAAAACCCCCGTCCGCGAAACGCTTCTGCTCCCGCCTATGACGGCTGCCCTGTTGCAGTGAAGCGCGGGGACGGAAGCCGCGCAAACAATCCGGGAGGCGACAAGGAAATCCCGCGCAATTTCCGATTGCTGCACCCGCTCGCGTTTCTTCCGTCATACAAAAAATTCTTGCCTGTCGCTTGACGACAGGCAAGAATTTTTGTATTTCTGTATTTCCTTTCGTATCAAAGGAAAGAGAGCTTCCGGTTTTAACCGCGTCGTATGATTTTATCCGCAAAGAGCTTTTCAAAATCTTCTATTGTCCCTTGGGTAATCAGATCTTTTTGACAAATAAATCTTTGGCTATTACCCGGTAAACGAAATTCAAATTTATACCATTCGCCATAATCTATAACGCTTTTAACCCGATCTATCGATTTTATATCGTGAAACTGATCTCCCTCACATTTCAATTCATTACCCTCGATCATGACTCGCTTCGTCATAATTGCCCCATAATCTTTTTCCCTCGGCTTTATGCCTGCAAGGAACGCAGCCATAACCAACACCGGTAATGCAATTAAAACAAGTAATTTACCGGAAACAGCCCACCATATAATTTCAGCAACCGCAAAAGGAACATAAGCAATTATCGCCACTTTTCTTGCACAATAGGCTTCGTTCTTCACAACAAATTCCTTACACGTTTTTGATAATTCCCCTTTGAATTCGATCATTCCGTTCTGCTCCTTTTTGTTTGTCATCACACTTCTGTTTTCAGTATAGCACAAAACCGCTTGAAAGTCAACCCCGTTTTGTAACGCAAAGGTTGACGCGCGGTGATGTCTTAACCGACAAGCTTTCGTTTCGGACACCCCTGTGTTCCTCAATGTAATCTGAAATCCGACTTTTCGATTTCCGCGGCTTTTAACCCCATTTTCAGAACCATTTCCGAAAATTTTCTCGCACTGATCGGATAATTTCCTTCCATCCACGCGCCAAGAAGCCCGATCACTCCGCTGATGATAAAAACATATTCGTACTTTGCCAGCAACGGATTGCCCGACTGCGACTCAACATGATACTTGCGGAGAACCGCGGCAATCAGTCTGCGGTTGAAAACCCGATTGTCCGATTGCGTAATCAGAATCCGGAACATCCGGTCGTTATCCTTGATGTACGTGAAAAAGGATTCCAGAATCGCAACAAACTGCTCGTCGGAGGTGATTTCGCTCGGCATTTTCGACAAGACGGGGATTTGCTCCATCAGATCGTTTTCTATGTCCTGTCGCAATGTGATGGGGTCTTCATAGTACATATAAAAAGTGGAGCGGTTGACGTCGGCTTTCCGGCAAATGTCCGTGACGGAAATTTTCTCGGATGGATTGGTTTCCAGAAGTTCGAGATAGGCGTCCTTGATCAGTTTTTTTGTCATGCGCACGCGTCTGTTGTCTGCCATTTTGTATCGTTCCCTCCGTTCATAAATTGTTTGCTTTTGATTTTGCCGGTTTTCCGACAGTTTCGCCTTGTATTGTCGGAAACATATCGTTCCGGGCAATACTGTTTGTTGACTTTCCGACACTGTGTTGCTATAATTATAATACACAGAACCGGATTTGTCAACAGACAAATGTAAGGTACTGAATGAATTTCCGAAATAAAGGAGGTGCTTTTATGGCTTTCTTATCTCTGTCCGATGTGAAAAAAGAATATCATACCGGCTCTGTCACCGTGCCGGCACTTGAAGACGTTTCATTCGATTTGAACGAAGGAGAATTTGTTGTCATTCTCGGCGCGTCGGGCGCCGGAAAAACCACGCTTCTGAATCTGCTCGGCGGCATGGACACCGTAACCGACGGAAAAATCGTGCTTGACGGCAACAACATCGCCGCATACGGCAAACGTGATCTGACACTGTACCGTCGCCGCGATGTGGGCTTTGTGTTTCAGTTCTATAATCTGATGCCCAATCTGACAGCCCTTGAAAATGTGGAGATTGCCGTTGAAATCTGCGAAAACCATCTGAACCCGAAAAGCGTTCTCGAATCGGTGGGGCTTGCAGACAGACTGAACAATTTCCCGGCGGAGCTTTCCGGAGGAGAGCAGCAAAGGGTGTCGATTGCCCGTGCCGTTGCGAAGAATCCCAAGCTGATTTTATGCGACGAGCCGACAGGGGCACTGGATTATGTGACAGGCAAGAAAATTCTGAAGCTGCTGTATACTCTGTCACGGGAGCAGGGAAAGCTTGTCATCGTTGTAACGCATAATACTGCCCTGAAAGATATGGCGGATAAAGTGATCCGCATCAAAAGCGGCAGAATCGAGCGCGTGGAAATCAATGCAAACCCGATTCCGGTGGAGGCGATTGAGTGGTGAAAACCTATTTCAAAACCGTGCGGAGAATGTTCCGCCACCAACTGATCCGATTGCTTTCCCTGATCGGCGTCATTCTGATCTCCATCGGGTTTATTTCGGGAATCGGTTCGCCGACCGATATGATACAGGACAGCATAGAGAATTACTACCGGGATCGGAATGTCAGTGATTTTATCGTCAAAAGCAAGTCAGGCAACTTTACGGACGACCAAATTTCCGCCGTCAGAGCACATTACGGAGCAAACAATGTGAACACCGGGCTGTCCGTCGATGTTCAAACCTCAGAAAAGCGCTCCCTGCGGCTGTACTTTTTGGATTTTGACGCATGGGACATCAATGTCCCGGAGCTTGTCGACGGCGAAAAGGTAACCGGTGATGAGAGCAACTGCGTTTATGCAGAGATTTCCGACAATGTGATAAAAGGATACGCCGTTGGCGAGAACGTGGAAATCGACCTTGGAAAAGCCCTGAACCTGCCGATGGAATATCAACTCTCCGTGACCGTAAAAGGGATCGTCAAAAGCCCGCTCACCTTCGGAAAAGACGGCGAGCCGAGCTATAACAACCCGGAGGACACCGAAGTTCCCGATAACATGGTGAAGCTCGGAAAACTTGACCTTCTCGAAAATGTTCTGTATTGCCCGTCCTCCCTCCTGCCGGTACAGGTAAACGGGGATTTATACATCACAGCGGAGGACAGAGGTCTGTTTGCTTCCTTTTCGGACGGTTACAAAGCGTATGTGGAGAAAGAAAAGTCCCAACTGGCCGCATTGCTCGGAGACGACATTGAAATCATCACGCTGTACGATAATTACAGTTTCAAGTCGGTTCTGTCCAGCGCGGACAAAGTGCGTGGCATCGGCAATATTCTGATGATGATCTTTATCGCTGTCTCGCTGCTTGTTGTCCTCTCGTCGATGATGCGGTTGATGGAGGAAGAACGCGCACAGATTGCCTGCCTGAAAACGCTGGGGTATTCTTCCTTCAGCATTGTTGCGCGATATCTTCTGTTTGCATTGGTCGCGCTCCTTGCCGGGGGAGGCGGAGGATTTTTTGTCGGCTACGGCGTATCCCGGTTGATGTGCTATGTGTTCGATTACAGTTATGATATGCCGCCGATTTCGGTTGTGGTGAATCCAAGCTATTATTTTCTGTCGGTCGGCGTTGTCGCCGCCATCACACTCATGGCGATTTTCATTCTCGGTATGCGTATGACCGGAGATACACCCGCCAATCTGTTGAGACCCAAACCGCCCCAAAAAGGAAAACGGGTGTTTTTGGAGAATATCCCGTTTCTCTGGAATCGGTTGGCTTTCAAATATAAGTCCTCACTGCGTAATGTTCTGCGTTACAAAATGCGGTTCTTCATGATGCTGGTATCGGTTGCCGTATCTGCAGGACTCGTTTTTGCCGGGCTGGCGCTTCTTGATATGTGCCTGTTCGATGATTTCGGCTCTCCGTCAATTATCGGAATCGCCGTTGTGGTCGTTGTATTCGCCGGACTTCTGACCGCAGTCGTCATCAATACCCTGACAACAATTAATATCAGCGAGCGAAAC
>OOIG01003142.1_pt1 | contig 10382 bp, 9 predicted proteins | sample 1692091 | NCBI WGS metagenome assembly OOIG01 (sample SAMN06348188, study PRJEB24527) | human gut metagenome | biome: human gut; feature: ankylosing spondylitis patient; material: feces | host: Homo sapiens | place: China | collected 2015-10
CTTCGGCGAACCGTGCCGATATTCTGACAAACATTGGAAAGACTGTTTTAATAGCAAAAAGAAAGACACGCATTTTAGAACTGTGGTATTTCGTAGCGAAAGATAATCCCCTGTGAATCCGTGATATTATTGGGGCAATCATCTTTCTGTCCCGCTTCGCAATCGCCTAACCATATGCATGAGAATAACTCATGATTTTTCTTGCAGTGTATCACAGGAAACGAAGAAAAACAAGCCGGGGCGAGGTTGAAAGAAGAGCCTTAATTTGCTATACTAAAGCGGATGAAAGCGAGGCAATTATGAAGAAAATAAAATATATGGCAGTTGTACTTGCAGCAGGACTGTTGTTGGCCGGCTGTGAGGAGGATGAGACACAGAATAATAAAGATGCATATCGGCAGATAGGCATCAACTGTATGCAGGAGGGTGACTATGAAGGCGCCATTGATGCATTTCAGAATGCACTGGACCAGTCACTGGCAGTTGTAGGAGAAGAAGAAATAGATACCTGTTATTATAAAGCAGCAGCACAGTATGACGCAGGAAAGAAAGAGGATGCCATTGAGACCTATCAGGCATTAATCAATTATGACAAGAAAAATGCCCAGGCATATTTCCTGTTAGGAGAACTGTACCGGAAAGAAAATGACATGGATAAAGCAAAAGAAAATTTTAATCTGGCAGCACAGTATGCCGGCACTGACTATGAAATGTATATTGCTTTGTATCAGGAGTGTTATGCCGCAGGAATGCAGACCGAAGGTCAGGAGTATCTGAAAAAAGGTATTGAAGCAGGTGGTAAATCAGCGGAGGACTATGCCCAGAGAGGCAGAATTTATCTATTACTGGGAGATTATGATAATGCGGAAACAGAGCTTACGACAGCTATTAATAAAAAGAGCACGGAAGCTTCTTTGTATATGGCACAGCTCTATGAAGTGAAAGGCGAAGATGAGAAGGCAGCCGGATTATATAAAGAATATATCGATGAAAATCAGGATAATCCGACAGCATTGATTTGTCTGGGAGGAATGGAATTAGAAAAAGGTAATTATGACAGTGCAATAAACTATCTTAAGATGGCACTGGATTTAGATGCAGGCTCACAGAAGCAGGAGGCGCAGCGTAATCTGATACTGGCATATGAACAGAGCGGAGATTTCGCATCTGCAAAAAGCGAGATGGAGGATTATACAAAGAATTATCCGAATGACGAAGAAGCTGCCCGGGAATACTTGTTTTTGATGACACGTTAAGATAAGAAAATGTATGGGACAGGAAAACACAGGATAAAAGGCAGAGAGGATAATACGAAAATGAGTGAAACCTATGAGATTATTGTACTGGATCTGGATGGTACCTTAACCAATTCGAAGAAAGTAATTACACCAAAGACCAAAGAAGCACTGATGCGGATTCAAAAGGAAGGGAAAAAGGTAGTGCTGGCATCCGGCCGTCCTACCGGAGGTATTGTAAAGCTGGCAGACGAACTGGATTTGAAGAGCTATGGAGGATTTGTACTGGCATTTAATGGTGGAAAAATTATTAATTATGAGACCGGAGAGATTGTATACAATAAGACAATACCGGTAAAGCTGGTGCAGTCAGTGTATGAGCAGGCATGCAGACTGGGTGTGGGTGTGCTTACTTATAAAGGAAATACCATCATCCATGGAAACGGAGTGAATGAATACAGCAGTATCGAGGCAAAAATTAACGGAATGCCGATGGAAGAGGTAGATAATTTCGCAGAATATGTAGATTATCCGGTAAATAAATTCCTGATGACAGGAGAACCGGAAAAGATTGCAAAAGCACAGGATGTGATGCGGCAGACCTTTGGAGAACAATTAAACATTTTCCGCTCAGAACCGTTTTTCTTAGAAATTGTTCCACCATCCATTGATAAGGCATATTCTCTTGGAAAACTGTTAGAATATCTGGGAGAAAAGAAGGAGCAGATGATCTGCTGTGGAGATGGCTTTAATGACAAGTCTATGATTGCATTTGCCGGGCTTGGTGTGGCAATGGCAAACGCACAGCCGGAGGTAAAAGAGGTCGCAGATTATATTACCACTTCCAATGATGAAGACGGAGTGGCGCTTGTAATAGACAGATTCATGTAAGGAAGGCGTATGGCATGCAGAAAATAACAGAACTATTGTCAAAGGGAAAATCACCATATCATGTGACAGAATGGACAGGAAAGCAGTTACAGGAGGCAGGGTATGAAGAATTAAAGCTGCAGGAATCCTGGCAGCTTCATGCAGGCGGTAAATACTATGTAAGACCGTATTCCGGTATGGTAGCGGCATTTGCTGTTCCAGAACAGCTGGATAGAAAGACGGCGCTCCGCCTGATGCTGGCCCATACAGATTTCCCATGTTTTAAAATAAAACCGAATCCTGAGGTGAAGACGAAGGATTACAGGCAGTTAAATGTGGAGCCATATGGCGGTATGCTCAAAAATACATGGTTTGACCGTCCACTTGGAATTTATGGGAAAGTGGTATTAGAATCGGAACATCCATTTGCACCGGAAGTAAAGCTTTTCGGAAGTGAGGAACCATCAGCAGTGATTCCGTCATTAGCACCACACCTGAACCGTGAGGCAGGCGGAAAACAGGAATATGATATGCAAAGAGAACTGCTTCCACTGCTTGGAATAGAGCAGGACGGAGACGTTACAGAGAATTTTTTCACGGATTACTTAAAAGAACAGCTTGGGGCAGAGGCAAATGAGGTTTTAAGCTATGATTTATTCCTTACCAATATGGATGAACCGGAATTAATAGGAAGTGATAAGAAGCTTCTTTCTTCTCCGAGAATCGATAATCTGGCATCGGTAGCAGCAATTGTGGAGACAATGTGTGAAAAAACGACCGGAGATTCACTGGTTGTGGCAGGATTATTTGATAATGAGGAAATCGGCAGCCGCTCCAAGCAGGGAGCAGACAGCAGTCTTCTTAAGGATATCATAATGAAGATTGGTGCAGCCTTTGGAATGGCAGAAACAGAGGTAAATGATATGCTCCGGGGAGGCTTTCTCTTGTCTATAGACGGAGCTCATGCCGTACACCCGAATTACACAAATAAATCAGATATTACGAATGATGTGATATTGGGAAAAGGAATTACCGTAAAGACTTCTGCCAGCCAGCGGTATCTTTCTGACAGTGAGGCAACAGCGGTGGTGATGCAGCTTTGTAAAAAGACAGATATTCCATATCAGGTGCAGGTAAACCGTTCTGGCATGCCGGGTGGACAGACCCTTGGACCGATTGTGGTTTCCTATCTGCCAATGCAGGGAGCGGATATTGGAATTCCGATGCTTGCCATGCATTCCGCAAGAGAACTGGCAGATATGAGAGATTATCAGGCATTGGTAATGTTTTTGAAAATATTTTCTGCATAAAGAAATTGCAAAAAAAGTTGAATTTTTTGGAAAAATATCACAAAATGTCGTTGACAATCGGTAAGATTCAGTACAAAATTAGTAGTATAACGTAATGCACAGAAAGTGCATTGATTGGAGGAAATATATGGCGTTGGGAAAGAACAAAAAAATTGTAAATCTGGTTCAGTCAATCAGTGAAATGAAAGAAGAGAATTATGCTGCAGGCTCACCGGAACTGCAGAATATGTATGAACGCATGAATGCTGGCAGACGTCAGCTTGCACAGGTATATGGGGAAGATATGAAGGCAGTTATGACAATGAGTGCTTTGGGTCTGAAAGTTGGACATGATACCGTAAAGATGACAACGGCGGCAGAAGATGTCAATGCAGCAACAAAGACAATCCATGATGCAACAGCAGAAACATCCAGTATTGCAGAGGAAGTAAGAAATGCCCATGAGGGTCTGACCAATACAATTATTGATGTATCAGAGAAAACTACTGATATTTATAAGAAGATAGAGAATGGCCAGGAAGAACTGACAGCTATCCGGGATTTATCCAAAGATGCAATCTCAGAATCCACAGAAATGAAGAAGAATATGGATGCATTGATGGATGTTATCAATCATATGAATGAAGTCATTGAAGGCATCAATGCAATTTCCGAACAGACCAACCTGCTGGCATTGAACGCATCAATCGAGGCAGCAAGAGCAGGAGAAGCAGGAAAGGGATTTGCCGTTGTAGCGGAAGAAATCCGTCAGCTGGCAGAGGGAACCAAGCAGTTAACCGGAAATATGGGTGAATTCGTAGAAGGAATCCGCGATGCTTCTGAGAAGAGTTCTAAGAGTGTGGATGTTGCAATTACATCTCTTGACAATATTGATCAGAAGATTAATGCTGTATGGAATATTAATGACGAGAACAAGAAAAATGTTGGAACCATCAGCGAATCGATTGGTTCCCTTGCTGGTATCAGTGAAGAAATCAGCAGCTCCATGAATGTGCTGGAAACCCAGGTGTCCTGTATTGAGGACCAGTGCAGTAATCTCAGCAATGATGCAGAATTGCTGACCGTTATAAATGTAAATTTAAAAGGTTCGTTAGAACCATTAACCCAGGTTGAAACGGGTATGGATAATGTGGCGAAGGTTATAGGAGAAATGAGCCGTGATGCATTTTACCGTATGGATAATGCAGTTTTTGATACTTATGTACAAAAAGCAATGGAAGCACATAGGGCATGGCTTGAGACTTTACATACCATGGTAACTGAGAAGAATGTCCTTCCGTTACAATTTGATGATACAAAATGCGGCTTTGGTCATTTTTACCATTCCATGCATCCGGGAAATCCGGCAATTGCACCGGTCTGGAATGCGCTGGCAGAGAAACACAGAAGATTCCATGGCTATGGAAAAGAAGTGCAGCAGGCACTGTTCGATGAAAATGCGGAAAGAGCAGAAGAAATTTATCAGGAAGCAGAGAAATGCTCAAATGAATTACAGAATGATTTTGCTTCAATTTTAAATATTTCTGCAGGATTATCCCAGAACGGACAGAGTGTGTTTGCGTAAACAGAAAGTAAGAAAAGGATATTTTATGCCTGAATTTTTTGAAAACAATGAAATGGAAGAAAGAGTCATCCTGGTTGGCGTAAGCAGCCAGGATGGCGATGATACAGAAGACTCCCTGGATGAATTGGAGGAGCTGGTGAAGACTGCCGGAGCAGTAACGGTGGGCAGGGTAATCCAGAACCGTCAGACAATACATCCGGGGCTTTATATTGGTAGCGGAAAAGTAGAAGATCTGCTGGATGAAATTGCATGGACCAATGCAACAGGAATTGTCTGCGATGACGAACTAAGCCCGGCACAGCTTCGGAATCTTTCGGATGCCCTGAACGTAAAAGTGATGGACAGAACCTTAATTATCCTTGATATTTTTGCTGCCAGAGCATCTACCAGTGAAGGAAAGATACAGGTGGAGCTGGCACAGCTTCGTTACCGCATGAGTCGCCTTTCCGGCGTAGGAAAGAGTATGTCAAGGCTGGGAGGAGGAATTGGAACGAGAGGTCCGGGAGAGAAAAAGTTAGAGGTAGACCGTCGTCTGATTGCATCAAGAATCAGCCAGCTCAAACGGGAGTTAGAGGAAGTAAAACGACACCGGGAAGTGAATCGTGTGGCAAGACAGCGGAATCATGTTCCAGTGGCAGCGATTGTAGGGTATACCAATGCCGGTAAATCAACCCTTTTAAATGCTCTGACCGGAGCTGGAATTCTTGCAGAGGATAAACTTTTTGCAACCTTAGACCCGACTACCAGAATGTTAGAACTTCCGGGAAGCCAGAAGCTTTTGCTTACGGATACGGTAGGGTTTATCCGGAAACTGCCGCATCATCTGATTGATGCCTTCCGTAGTACTTTAGAGGAAGCTAAGTATGCAGATTTTATCATTCATGTGGTGGACGCATCCAATCCACAGGCTGCCAAGCAGATGCATATTGTATATGAGACATTGCACCAGTTAGAGGTTACAGATAAAAAGATACTGACATTGTTTAATAAGCAGGATGCTATTACAGACCGGGAACCATTGCGGGATGGCAGGGCAGATATTACTTTACGGGTATCTGCAGCAAGAGGTGATGGCCTAGAAGAACTGAAAGACTGTCTTGCCCGGATACTGCGGGAGAACAAGCGCTATCTTGAGACAGTGCTGCCATATGACAAGGGTGGATTGCTGCAGCAGATAAGAGAAACAGGAGAATTAATAGCAGAAGAATATCTGCCGGAGGGAATTCGTATAGAAGCATATGTACCTCTGGCGCTATTTGAGAAAATACATGCATGAGCAGATTGCCCCAGAACTGCTTGTATGCTAAAATAGGAGCAACAGGAGGTATTCCACATGACAATCTTAATAAAAGGTGGCCGCATTTTAGATCCGGCTACGAAAACAGATGATGTAATGGACCTTTTCATAGAAGATGGAGTCATTACCAAAAGAGGGAAAAATATCAAAAAAAAGGCAGAGAAGACTATCGATGCCAAAGGACTGTATGTAATGCCGGGACTCGTTGATATGCATGTGCATTTGCGGGATCCAGGATTTACTCATAAGGGTGATGTTGAAACAGAAACCCGTTCCGCAGCAAGAGGCGGATATACCACGGTACTTGCAATGCCAAATACCAAGCCGGTGGTAGATAATGCTGATGTGGTACGTTATGTACATCATAAGGCAGAAAGTGTCGGACTGGTGCATGTATTACAGGTTGGTGCTGTAACAAAAGGACAGCAGGGAGAGGAATTAGCTGACATCAAAGAGATGGTGGAGGCAGGAAGCCCTGCAATCAGTGAAGATGGCAAATCAGTCATGAATTCACTTCTTGCAAGAGATGCCATGCTGGTAGCAAGGGACTGTAACATTCCGGTACTGTCACATTGCGAAGATAAGAATCTGGTTGGCTCCGGCGTGGTCAACGAGGATGAGAATGCAAAACGGTGGGGACTGGCTGGAATTACCAATTCCGTAGAAGATATCATGATTGCAAGAAATATCCTGTTATCCAAAGATACCGGTGCACACCTGCATCTTTGCCACTGCTCCACAAAGAACAGTGTAAACATGGTAAAATATGCCAAGTTAGAGCATATTCCGGTATCCGCAGAGGTATGTCCGCATCATTTCACACTGACATCAGATGATATGGTAGAGGGAGATACCAATTATAAGATGAATCCGCCACTCCGCCGGAAAGAGGATGTGGAGGCATTGAAAAAGGGACTTTCCGACGGAACCATGGAAGTCATTTCTACAGACCATGCACCGCATACAGCAGATGAAAAAAATAGCAGCATGGTAAAGGCTCCATTTGGAATCGTTGGAATGGAAACTGCAGCAGCACTGACTTATACAGAACTCGTGCTGGGTGGATACTTAACACCGATGCAGATGGTAGAGAAGATGAGCTATAACCCGGCACAGATTCTTCATTTGAAGAAAGGAACTTTGGAAGAGGGAAGTATGGCAGATGTCATGCTTTTTGATCCGGAATGCACTTATGCCATTGATAAGAACAAGTTCTGGTCGAAAGCAAAGAATACACCATTCCACGGCAGAAAAGTAACCGGTAAAGTAATGATGACTATCTGTGACGGCAAAATTGTATATGATGCAGCAGAAGAATAAGAAAAAGAAAGGCTTAAAGATATGATTAACAAATTAATTAAAAAAATCGAGAAAACCCATGCACCAATCGTTGTCGGCTTAGACCCGATGTTAGATTATGTTCCGGAACATATTAAGGCAGCAGCATTTAAGGAGCATGGTGAGACTTTAGAGGGTGCAGCAGAAGCAATCTGGCAGTTTAACAAAGCAATTGTAGATGCCACTTATGATCTGATTCCTGCTGTAAAACCACAGATTGCCATGTATGAGCAGTTTGGAACAGAGGGTGTGAAAGCATATCAGAAGACAGTAGATTATTGCCACTCCAAAGACCTTGTGGTAATCGGAGATGTAAAACGTGGCGATATCGGTTCTACATCCGCAGCTTATGCAGTGGGACATCTTGGTAAAGTCCAGGTGGGAAGCAAAAAGCTTTCTGCTTTTGATGAAGACTTTGCAACCGTTAATCCATATCTGGGTTCAGACGGAATCAAGCCTTTCCTGGAAGTATGTAAAGAAGAGAAAAAAGGTATCTTCATTTTAGTTAAGACCAGCAATCCATCCAGTGGAGAATTCCAGGACAGATTAATTGATGGCAGACCACTGTATGAATATGTCGGTGAAAAGGTAGCGCAGTGGGGCGAAGAAGTCATGGGAGATAACTACAGCTATGTGGGAGCAGTAGTAGGAGCAACCTATCCGGAGATCGGAAAAGTCCTTCGTAAAGTAATGCCAAAGAGCTTTATCCTGGTTCCGGGATACGGTGCCCAGGGTGGAAAAGGAGCGGACTTAGTACATTACTTCGACGAAAACGGACTGGGTGCAATTGTCAATTCATCCCGTGGAATCATTGCCGCATATAAGCAGGAAACATATGCATCTTTTGGAGCAGAGCATTTTGCAGATGCATCCAGAGCAGCAGTAGAGGCAATGATAAAAGATATCGATGGAGCTTTACAGGCAAGATAGGAGAAGAAGATGGCAGAGAAGTTTAAAGAACAGGCGATTATTATCCGCCAGGAAGAAATTGCGGATGACATTTACAGTATGTGGCTGCGTACGGAAGAGATTGCAGCACATGCAAAAGCAGGTCAGTTTGTATCTGTATATTGTAATGAAGGAAGCAGGCTGCTTCCAAGACCAATCAGTATCTGTGAAATTGATAAAAAGGATAATGCCATCCGTCTGGTATACCGTAAAGTTGGAAAGGGAACAGAAGAGTTTTCCGGTATGCATACCGGCGGAATTCTTAATATAACAGGACCGCTGGGAAATGGATTTCCGAAGAAAGAAAAGAAAGCGTTCTTAATTGGTGGTGGAATTGGTATTCCACCAATGTTAGAGCTGGCAAAAGAATTGGACTGTGAAAAGCAGATGGTACTTGGTTTCCGGGATGAGCTTTTCCTGATGGATGAATTCCGTGAAGAAGGAGAAGTCTATGTGGCAACTGAGGACGGAAGTGCCGGGACAGAAGGAAATGTATTGGATGCCATCCGTGAAAATGGGCTGACAGCAGATATTATCTATGCCTGCGGACCAAAGCCGATGCTGGCAGCTATTAAGGAATATGCAAAAGAGAAACAGATTGAGTGCTGGATTTCCATGGAAGAACGTATGGCTTGTGGAATCGGAGCCTGCTTAGCCTGCGTGTGCCAGTCTAAGGACAAGGACGAACATTCCAATGTCAATAATAAACGTGTATGTAAAGAAGGACCGGTTTTCCGGGCTGAGGAGGTGGAACTTTAATGAATACAAGAGTGAATCTGGCAGGAGTATTATTGAAGAACCCGATTATGACAGCATCCGGAACCTTTGGCTCCGGTCAGGAATACAGTGAATTTGTAGATTTGAATAAACTGGGTGCAGTAGTGACGAAAGGTGTTGCCAATGTACCATGGCCGGGGAATCCGACCCCTCGTGTGGCAGAGGTGTATGGTGGAATGTTAAATGCTATCGGTTTACAGAATCCTGGTATTGATGTATTTGTACAGCGTGATATTCCGTTTCTTACCCACTATGACACACGCATTATTGTAAATGTATGTGGTAAAACAACCTCCGATTATATAGAAGTTGTGGAAAGACTCTCCGATCAGCCGGTAGATATGCTGGAAATCAATATTTCCTGTCCAAATGTCAAAGAAGGCGGTATTGCCTTTGGACAGAATGCAGCTTCTGTAGAAGAAATTACAAAAGAAGTGAAAAAATATGCAAGACAGCCGGTTATTATGAAATTGAGCCCGAATGTAACGGATATTACAGAGATGGCAAAAGCGGCAGAAGCAGGCGGAGCAGATGTGATTTCCCTGATTAATACACTGACTGGAATGAAGATTGATGTAAACCGCAGAAAATTTGCTTTGGCAAACAGAACTGGTGGGATGTCCGGACCGGCAGTGCATCCAATTGCAGTGCGTATGGTATATCAGGCAGCCCAGGCAGTGAATATTCCGATTATCGGAATGGGAGGTGTACAGAGCACGGAAGATGCATTGGAACTGATACTGGCAGGAGCAACCGCAGTATCTGTGGGAACTGCAAACTTTACCAATCCTACCGCAACGATTGATATTATCAATGGTATACAGGATTATATGGAAAATAATGGAGTTGAAGATATCAATGAACTGATTGGTGCAGTCACTGATTAATGGGACTGTTTTTGATGCTGCCGGAAGAATATCACGGGATTCACAGGGGATTATCTTTTGCTACGAAATACCGCAGTTCTAAAATGCGTGTTTTTCTTTTTGTTATGAAAACAGTCTTTCCAATGTTTGTCAGAATATCGACACAGTTCGCCGAAA
>OOIG01003144.1_pt1 | contig 10381 bp, 10 predicted proteins | sample 1692091 | NCBI WGS metagenome assembly OOIG01 (sample SAMN06348188, study PRJEB24527) | human gut metagenome | biome: human gut; feature: ankylosing spondylitis patient; material: feces | host: Homo sapiens | place: China | collected 2015-10
CTTTCTTCATCCAGTCATTGCGGATGATCTCGTTCATATCCCGCAGGGCCGTGTATTTTTTCGCGGCAATCACAAGCCCCTCGGTGCCGCGGTCCAGCCGGTTGCAGATGGCGGGTGCAAAGCGGTTTTCAGCCTTGGGGTCATATTCGCCGCTGGCCTGCAGCTGGGCACAAAAGGCATCCACCAGGTTGGCATCGCCGGTGCGGTCGCTGTGGCACAGCAGGTGGGCGGGCTTGTATAGCACCGCAATGTTTTCGTCCTGATAGATCACCTTGACCGGCGGCTGGCGGCGCGGCGGCTTTTTGGCCGGGACCACCGGCTTTTCGGGGAAGAACTCATCGTTGATATACAGCTCGATCACATCACCGCTGCTCAGCCGGGTGTCCGCTTCACCGCGCTTGCCGTTCACCTTAATGCGCTTGTTGCGGAAACTTTTATACAGCAGGCTGCGCGGCATGTCCCTGGTCACGCTTTCCACAAAGCGGGAAAGCCGCACGCCGTTTTCGTTTTCGCCTGCGATAAACTTTTTCATGGGGGTCACATCCTCTTTGCAATCTTCAAACAATAGTATATAATAAGAACAGCCAAAGGTAAAGGATGTGCGCCCATGCCGGAAAAGAAAACCACCAATTCGATCCATGAAGAGCACCGTGCCCGCATGCAGGAGCGCGTTGCCCGCGATGGCTTAACCAGCCTTGCCGCGCATGAGGTGCTGGAATATCTTTTGTACTTTTCCATTCCGCGCCGGGATACCAACCCCTTGGCTCACCGCCTGATCCAGCATTTTGGCGGATTTTGCCAAGTGCTGGATGCCAGCGAGGAAGAATTGATGCAGGTGCAGGGCATTGGCCCCGCCAGCGCAAGACTGCTGCATTCCTTCCGGGATGTTGCCCGCTTTTACCAGATCCAAAAGCACAAGGAACACCCTGTTCAGCTGCGCAACGCTGAGATGTGTTGTGAGTATATCCGCCCGCTGTTCAACGACCCCAAGCGGGAAGAGTTTTATATGATCGCCATGAATGACGATTATGTCCCGCTCAAAGAAATTTACATTGCATCGGGCATTCCCAACCGCGTGCAGTTTGATACCCATAAGCTGTTGCGGGATGCTGTTGCCAGCCAGTGTACCTGTGTTGTGCTGGCGCATAACCATCCGTCCGGTTTGGCGGCGGCTTCCAATGCGGATCTGCTTGCCACGCAGGCCATTATTCTGGCATTGGGCCAGGTTGGCATTGATGTGCTGGATCATGTGATTTTGACGCCTACCAACTGGTTCAGCATGGCAGAGCATGGCCGTGTGCCGCAGTATAACCCCGGTACCGGCCAACTGCTGTTTGCCGCCCGTGCCACCTGGCCGATGGAACCGGAGAAGCCCAAACAAATCAAGCGCTGAATGCGCCTCAAGCACAAAGCAAACCCGGCATGTCCCGCGGGCGCAAGGCAGCAGGGTTTGCCTTGAACCATACAAAACAAATAAAAAATGCCGCCCCGTAAAAGGGGCGGCAAAGTTATACCGTTTGTGCGGCGCTATGTTAAGTTTAAGCTGCCAGCTTATGCTTCCGGGATCAGCACGCCGTACCCGCCATCAGCGCGGCGGTAAACGACCTGGATCTTGTCGTTCTCGGTGCTGTGATACAGGAAGAAGCTGTGCCCCAGCAGGTCCATCTGCAAAATGGCTTCCTCCACGCTCATGGGCTTGACGGTGAAGCGCTTGGTGCGCACGATGTCGAACGTGCCCTCCTCGTGGGCCTCGAACTCCTCGGGCAGCTCCGGCAGCACAGCCTCGGCGCGCAGGTTCTTGGCAAGGCGGGTCTTGTTCTTGCGGATCTTGCGCTCGATCTGGGCCGTGGCCTCGTCGATCGCGCCGCGCATGTCGCCGTCCGGGTCCTCACATACCGCGCGGAACAGCGTGCCGTTGGCGCCGCGGAGCATGATCTCGGCGACACAGCGGTTCTTCTTCTCGACGGAGAAGGTGACAGAAGCCTCGGGCTCCTCCTTGAAAAACTTCTCGAGCTTGCCGACCTTTTTCTCGGCATAGGCCTTGACGGAATCGTTCAGGGAGACTTTTTTGCAGGTGTAGGTGAATTTCATAGTGTTGGCTCCTTTCGTTGGTGAGGAAGGAAAGAGAGGGCGAAGGGCTCTTCTGTTTCCTTTTCTATATCATAGCACGAATGAACGAAAATTTCAAATGAACGATATATGAATTGAGCATTCTTGTACATATTGACAAAATGTAGGGCGCACGACGCGAATTGACAAAAGGCGGCAGAATGCGGCAAAAGCTCCCATTGACGTTTTGGCGGACGGGCGGTATCATAAGCATCGGAAGCTTTCCAATATCCCACCCATTTGAGCCGCGGGCCATCTTGGCCGGCGGCTCCTTTTTATTTCACGCAAGAAAAAAGCGCCCTCAACGGGCGCTTCAATAATGTTCTCTTTTTAGTTGCTGACGTCATAGAATGTCTTTTCTCCCGGCGTTACGTAGCCGAGCTGATCGCGGGCAAGCTCCTGCAAAAACTCAGGGTCGTCGGCCTTTTCGAGCGCCGAGGCGAGCGCGTCGTTCTCCTGCTTGGCAGTGTCAAGATCGCTCTGCAGCGCGGTGAGCTGGCTGCGCGCGTCGTCGATCTGGCTCCGCAGATGAATGAGCTGCACCCCTACCAGTGCGATCAGAATTGCGATGACGAGCATCGTGAGAAGGCTGGTGCGCTTTTTGCTTTTTTTGGCCTGCTCTGTCATGCCGATGAGCCTCCTTTTTCCTTGCGCGGCGCAGCGAATAACGGGCGCGGCGCTCATACGACTTTATTATAAGCCGGTTTCTGGAAAAAAGAAAGTATCTTTTGCAAAGTTTGGCAAGTTTACCATAAACTTTTTGGAGCCACCGCAGCGGCGCCGCCGCTAATCGCGCAAAGGAGAACAGCACCTCCGCCCAGAAGGCCCATAGCGGACGGAAAAGCCGTGCGCAGAGCGTGAAGTAGCTCACCGCGCCGAGCAGCACCGAGAAGAGCATATAGAGCCGCAGCTCGCCCCCGCCGATGCGCAGCGCGAAGAGAAACGTCAGCAGCGCGAACGCCGCGCAGTAGAGGAGATCGAGCGCGCTCGTAAAGCGCCGCTTCGTCGCCCGCCGCAGCCGCACGGCGCGCAGCAGGTCATAGAGGAGAGAAAGGATGAAGCCGAGCAGGAGCGAGGCGAGAAAGCACCGCGCCTGCTCGGAGAGCGACACGCCCACGGTGCCTCAACCCCCGAACAGGCGCGAGAGCAGGCCGCCGCGGCTTGACGGCGCATCCTCAAAGGCGATGGCGTCGATGCGTCCGTCGACATGCAGCTCGCCGCCGTCGAGGCTCAGCTTGCCGATGTGCAGGCTGTCGCCCGTGACAACGAGCACGCCGAGCGACGTGTTCATCACGATCTCGGTCTCATCGAAGCGGTCGACATCCTCTACGCCGGAGACCGTCAGGCTCTCGCGGCCGGATAATTCGATGCGCTGGGGAGAAGCGGGGGAAGTGTCGTAAGTCATAGTCAGAACCCGTCCTTTCGCTTTGGGCGCAAAGAAAGCGCCCTCCATACGATAACGTATGAAGGGCGCACCCAAAATAGTACGGTTTACTGTGCGTTCACTTCGCGGTAGAGGAGCGAGGCCTCGCTCTTGCCGGCGGTCTCGGATACATCGAGCACCTCGACCGCGAGCACGCGCTCGCCGAAGTGCAGCGCGATCACGTCGCCGACCTTCACGTCGTACGACGCGCGGGCGACCTTGCCGTTGACGGTCACGCGGCCGCCGTCGCAGGCTTCGTTGGCCACGGTGCGGCGCTTGATAAGGCGCGAGACCTTGAGATATTTGTCAAGACGCATGGAATTCGTCTCCTTTTCGGAAAAGTGCGGGATCAAAGGGGCTCCACCAACTCAAACGGCGGCGCATCGCGCCGCCGTTTTGATGATGAAAGAGCTTGACTGGGGAATTACTCCGCGACAGCGTCCTTGAACGCCTTACCAGCCTTGAAGGTCGGGACCTTGGAAGCGGCGATGGTGATGCTCTCCTTGGTCTTGGGGTTGCGGCCGGTGCGCTCAGCGCGGTGCTTGGTCTCGAAAGAGCCGAAGCCGACGAGCTGGACCTTCTCGTCGTTCTTCAGAGAGTCGATAATGGTGTCGAGGGCAGCGTTGATCACAACCTCGGACTCCTTCTTGGAAATGCTGGCTTTTTCCGCCACGGCAGCAATGAGTTCAGTCTTGTTCATCGTTTGATCCTCCTGAATAGTGTCCGGAGACGGGGCCTCCGGGGTGTATATGAGCAAAAAGCGTTGCCGCTTTTGGTCATCTGAGTTGTTCCTTGGCGTTGTTCCACAGCGCCATCAGCTCATCGAGCGGGAGAGCGGACATATCCTCGCCGCGCGCATTCACCGTCTCTTCCACCTTGCGGAAGCGCGCGATGAATTTTTCGCAGGTCTTTGAAAGCGCCGCCTCGGGGTCGACGCCGCAGAAGCGGCCGACCTTGACGGCAGCAAACAGCACGTCGCCGAGCTCTTCTTCAAAGTTTGTGCCGCTTTCGACGGCGGAGCGCAGCTCCTGCGTCTCCTCGTCGAGCTTGTCGAGCGCGCCGGAGACATCAGGGAATTCAAAGCCCGCCTTCGCGGCCTTGCTCTGCAGCTTGTCCGCCCGCCAGAGGGCGGGGAGTGAACGGGCGACGGAATCCATCGCGTCGGCCGTGGTGCGCTGGCCCTTTTCCTGCCGCTTGAGCTTGTCCCAGTTGACGAGCACCTGCTCGCTGTCGTCCGCCCGCGTGTTCGAAAACACGTGCGGGTGGCGGAAGATGAGCTTTCGCACCACGTGGTCGGTCACATCGTCGGTCGTGAAGCGGCCGGCTTCCTCTTCCATGTGGATGTTGAAGAGCACCTGCATCAGCACATCGCCGAGTTCTTCCTTCATCAGCTCGGGATCATCGAGGTCAAAGGCCTCGGCGGCCTCATAGGCTTCCTCTAAAAAGTTGCGGCGGTTCGACTCGTGCGTCTGCTCGCGGTCCCACGGGCATCCGCCCGGCGCGCGCAGAATGCGCAGGATGTCAACAAGGTCGTCATATGTGTAGACAGCTTTCTCAGGATAATTTATCATATATTCCCTCTCATTGCAAGGTGTTTTGCGCAATTTCCCTGATTTTTCAGGGGTTTTCAGCGCACGTGCAGGATGTGGGCGAGCTTTTCGCCCTTGGGCAGCAGCGCGAGGTCGTCGCGCGTGACGATCCGCAGTGCGAGGACAAGCGCGACGTACACGATGACCGCCAGCACGACCGCAAGGCCGACGTTCACGATCTGCGTCGTGGTCGCGCCGCCAAGCGCGATGTGGGCGGCGAAGAAGCGGTATGAGACCTTCGCGCACACGGCCATTACAAGCGACGCGACGAGGGGCTTGGCAAAGACCTTGAAGTAATTCGGCTTATCCTCCATTGTGCGGTAGACGAAAAAGAGGTTGAGCGACGATACGATCACAAAGCACACGAGCGTGCCGTAGGGCGCTGCGTGGATGTTGATGGACGGCACGGCGGTGAGGTTGTAGTTGAAGATGATCTTCACCACGCCACCGATGAGCATCGTGAAAACGGGCACATGCACGCGGCCGTAGGACTGCAGGATGGAGTTTGAAATGAGCATCAGGCAGACGAACATGCTCGCGATGCCGAGCACGGCTAAAAGCGAGCCGCCGAGCTCGCTGTCATAGCGCGGGTAGCAGAGCTTCATAATGGGCTCGGCCAGCGCCCAGAGGCCAAGGCCCATCGGGAAGGCCATCAGACCCGTGACGCGCAGCGACGAGTTGATGACGCGGGACGTGTGCACGCGGTCGTTGCGCGCAAGGGAGGCCGACACCGTCGGGATGACGGAGATGGTCAGCGCCGTCATCATCGACGACGGCAGGTTGTAGAGGTTCATGCCCGAGGAATACGTGCCGTAGAGGTGGCGCGTCTCCTTGAGCGTGTAGCCCAGCGCGTTCTGGAGCTGGCCCTGCACGAGCGACGTGTCGATCAGCGTGATGATCGACACCATCGAGGCCGACAGCGTGATGGGGATGGCGATCGAGAGCAGGCGCTTTAAGATCGCGCCGGAGGCATCCGGCGTGTCTGTGCCCGGGGTGCGCGGGCGGTGGCGCAAGTAGTCGATGAGCATGTAGACGAGCGCGAGCACCGAGCCGACCGTCACGCCGACGATGGCCGCGGCCGCGGCGATGTAATCCTCGTACCCAAGGCTCACGACGTACATCGAAAGGCCAAGGCCGATGAAGAGCTTGCTGACCGCCTCGATGATCTGCGAGACGGCGGTCGGCGTCATGCGAAAGCTCCCCTGCGCAAAGCCGCGGAACGCGGCAAGGCAGCCGACGCACACAACGCCCGGGGCAAGCGCCTTGATACCGTAGGCGGCGTTCGGGTTATTGAGAAGCGCCGCGCACTTCTCGTTGCCGAACCACATGATGACAAACGACAGGACACCGAGCGTTAAAAACGCGGCGAACGACACCTTGAGTACCCTGCGCGCCTGACGCTCGCGCCCGAGCGTCTTCGCCTCCGAGATCATCTTCGAGAGCGCCACGGGAAGTCCCGCGGTCGAGATGGTCAGAAGCACGGCATAGATGTTGTAGGCGTTGTTGAAGTCGGCGTTGCCCGTCTCGCCCAGAATGTTCGCGAGCGGGATCTTGAAGAGCGCGCCGATGATCTTCACGATGACGACACCGGCGGCCAACACCGCCGCGCCGCCGAAAAAGGACTGTTTCTTTTCCGTAGCCATTAAAATTTCGACCTTTTCCTTTTCGCTGAAATAAACTGTTTTACAGCCGCTCAAGGCAGCCGAGGATGAGCGAGGAGAAATGCGGGGCCGACTGCTCCGCCATCTCGTTGACCTCCTCGCCGGAGAGCGGCTGGGGCAGCACGCCCGCGGCCATGTTGGCGCACAGCGTCACGCCGAGGATCTCATACCCGCAGTGCGCGGCGGCGATGGCCTCCGGCACGGTGGACATGCCCACGGCGTCCGCACCGAGCACGCGCGCGGCGCGCACCTCGGCGGGGGTTTCAAACTGCGGGCCGGGGAAGTACATGTAAACGCCCTCGCGCAGCGTGAGGTCCTGCTCCCTGGCGACCTCCTTGGCAAGCTCGCGCAGGCGGGGAGAGTAGACATTGGACATATCGGGGAAGCGGGTGCCGAACTCGTCGATATTCGGCCCCCAGAGCGGGCCAAAGTCGAAAAGCTTGATGTGATCGGAAATGAGCATCAGATCGCCCGCGGAATACTCGGTGTTCACCGCGCCCGCGGCGTTCGTCACGATCATCGTCTTTGCGCCGAGTAAGCGGATGACGCGGCAGGCGTAGGCGGCGTCCTCCATCGTGTAGCCCTCGTAGCAGTGCATGCGGCCCTGCATGACCGCCACGCGCTTGCCGCGCAGCTCGCCGAAAACGAAGCGGCCCTCGTGTCCCGGCGCGGTGGACGCGCGGAAGTGCGGGATGTCCGCATAGCTCACGCAGGTGCGCGCCTCGACGCGGTCGCCGAGAAAGCCCAGGCCGCTGCCGAGCACCAGCAGTACCTCGGGACGGAAATCGCCGAGGTGAGACGCGATCATATCCGCGCTCTCGCAGTAATCATCATAGGTGAAGTGCGGCTTGACCGCATCGGCGGTAAAGAAATCACTCTTATTCATCGTTATTCTCCTTGTTCGGCGTAGAAGCGGGCGAAGTCCATCAGGTTCGCGCGGCGCTTTTCGGGCCGGTCGATGTATTCGCGCGGGTATTTGGCGTTGAACGCGCGGCGGATCTGCCCGCCGCCGACCATCTTGGTCGAGCCGCCCGCGCCGAGCGAAAGGATGGAGTGCAGCTCTTCCATGATGTAGATGTTGTAGAGCCCCGTGCCGCCGGGCTTCGTCCAGCCGACATTTTCAAAGCTGCCGGACATGTACTTCTGGCGGTAGAGATAATAGGGGGCAAAACCATGTTTACGCAGCGTGGGGTCGGCATAGTCCAGCATTTGCGCGACCTCGTCCGCGCCGGGGATGCGGCTGCCTTCAAGCATGATGCGGCTGCCCTTTTTGAGAGACAGCGTGTGCACCGTGATGTTGTCCGCGCCCATCGAGATGACCTCGTCGAGACTCCTGGCAAAGCCCTCGGGCGTGTCCTCGGGCAGACCTGCGATGAGGTCCATGTTGACGTGCGGGAAGCCCGCGGCGCGCACCTGCTCCATCGCGCGGCGGATGTCGTCCGCCGTGTGGCGGCGCCCGATGGCCGCGAGGACGTTGTCCTCCATCGTCTGGGGGTTGATGGAAACGCGCGTGGTGTTGTGCGCGCGCAGCACGCGCAGCTTTTCTTCGTCAATCGTGTCAGGGCGGCCCGCCTCGATCGTCAGCTCGGCGAGACCGTTAAAGTCAAAATTCTGCTCCAATTTCGTGAGCAGGCGGTCCATCTGGTCGGCGGTCAGCGTGGTCGGCGTGCCGCCGCCCATGTAGAACGACTTGACGTTCAGCCCCAACTCGCGCACGAGCTGCCCCGCGGCGGTGATCTCGTCGAAAAGCGCCTCTAAATACGGCTCGACGAGCGAGAACGACTTTTCGACGCTCTGCGCCACAAAGCTGCAATACGCGCACCGCGTCGGGCAGAACGGGATGCCGACATAGAGCGAGATATCGTTCGGCTCCAGCTCCGCCGCGGCGCGGATGCCGGCGTCTGCCGCCTCAATGGCGAGGCGGGCGCGCGCGGGCGTGACGCAGTAGAGCTCCTGCAATTCCTTTTCCGCACGTTTTTTGCCGCCCTCGCGGATGAGCGAGAGCGCGACCTTGCTGGGCCGCACGCCGGTCAGGCTCCCCCACGCGGGGGAGATGCCAAGCAGGTCCTTCGCCGCGCCGAAAAAGCTGATGCCGACGGCGTGACGGCGCTGTCCTTCTTTTTCATACTCCGTGCCGGAGAGGGGATAGTCGTAGCTGTGGGCGGCGGACTTGCCGTCCATGCCCAGCTCCGTCGTCACCTGCACGCGCTCATCCTCTTCGGTGAGCGTCACGCGCGCCCAGCGCGTGTCGGCGGTTTTGTCGACCGTGCCGTAAACGGGCTTTTCGCCGGGGAAGAGCGTGAGTAAGCTCTGCTCCAGCGCGTATTTTTCATCATGCCCAATGAGCTCAAGTTTCATGTGGTTTCGTGTCCTTTATCGCAGCGCATGGCGCAGATACGGGTTCATCGCCTTTTCACGCGCGAGCGTTGTGGAATTCATGTGGCCGGGGTAAACAGTGTAGTCGCCTTCGATCTGGGCGAGACGGCGCAGCGAGGCGAGCATCTGCGCGTCGTTGCCGCCGGGGAGGTCGGTGCGGCCCATCGAGCCTGCAAACAGCGTGTCGCCGGGGAACATCGCGTCGCCGGCCAGCAGCGTCACGCCGCCGAGCGTATGGCCCGGCGTGGCGAGCACCTTGATCGTCAGCGAGCCGAGCGGCAGCGTATCGCCCTCGCCATAGTATTTGAGATCGGGGACGAGGTCGGCCATCGGGTAGTGGTAGATGCCGGTGGAGTGGGCGTCCGCCTCGCCGATGTAGACGGGCACGTCCGGCAGCGCCTTTTTGAGCGCAGGCACGGCGAGCGTGTGGTCGCGGTGTCCGTGGGTCAGCAGAATATATTTGAGCGTGACGCCCTCGCTTTTGACGAGCGCGAGCAGTTTTTCCGCCTCGTCGCCCGGGTCGATGAGCGCGGCGGACTTCGTTTCCTCGTCGATGAGCAGGTAGCAATTCGTCTGCAGGGAGCCGACGACAGTGGTGATGACTTTCATGAAGAAATAACCCCTTTCTTTACTGCTTTTTCGGTGCGTCTAAGTCGGCGGAGTCCACGATCAGCGTGAACGGCCCGTCGTTGAGCGATTCGACCTCCATGTAGGCGCCGAATTCGCCGGTTTCGACATGGTAGCCCTTCTCGCGGCAGATCTCTACGAATTTTTCATACATCGGGATGGCGATCTCCGGGCGCGCGGCGCTTAAAAATTCGGGACGGCGGCCCTTGCGGCAGTTGCCGTAGAGCGTGAACTGCGAGATGATAAGAAGCTCGCCGCCGACATCGTCGAGGGAGAGGTTGATCTTGTCGTTCTCGTCGTCAAAAATGCGCAGCGAGCAGAGCTTGTCCGCCATCTTGCGGCATTTTTCTTCCGTGTCGTCGGGCGCAACGCCCAGCAGGATCAAAAAGCCCCTGCCGATCTTGCCCTTGAGCTCTCCGTCGATCGTAACGGAGGCGTGTTTAACCTTAGTCAATACTGCTCGCATGATAGATTCCTTTCTATGCCCCAAAGGGGCGGCGTTTTGGTCCCCACTGCCGTGGGGAGCGCGGGTCAAAGGGGGTATTCTCTTCTCGAAGAGAATACCCCCTTTGTATCCCCCCGAGAAGGACGGGGGG
>OOIG01003146.1_pt1 | contig 10381 bp, 9 predicted proteins | sample 1692091 | NCBI WGS metagenome assembly OOIG01 (sample SAMN06348188, study PRJEB24527) | human gut metagenome | biome: human gut; feature: ankylosing spondylitis patient; material: feces | host: Homo sapiens | place: China | collected 2015-10
GCCATGATCCTGCGTGCCCTGGGTTACGACAAGAACGGTGAGTTCACCGGCGCCAGCTGGCAGGTCCAGACCGCCGCTGTGGGCGAGAACCGCGGCATCACCAAGAACATCAGCGCTGGCACTCTGGGTACTGCTGCTACCCGCGAGGTCGTGGCTGAGATCCTGTTCCGTGCCATTCTGGTAGACACCGTCAGCTACACCCCCGCTTTCGGCTATCAGCTGAATGATACCTCCCTCGGCTGGGATACCTTCGAGCTGGAGGAGATCTCCGGTATCGTGGTTGCCAACGAGTACGCTGATCTGTACAGCACCACTTCCCTGAAGGCTGGCAAGACCGAGCTGAACGTGGATGGCGAGAGCTACATGCTGGACTACGCCACCACTCTGGAGGACATTGGTGAGGCCCGCGATGCTTATGTCACCGAGGGCAAGAACGTCCTGTACATCGCTGACGCCGGCAACACCGTCTTCGAGACTGGTGCTGAGACCGACATCAAGACCGACGGCAAGTTCGAGAAGGCTACCGGCCTGGAGCGCGGCGACGCTGAGGAGTTCGTCAACTTCGATGGCGGCAACGAGTACAAGGCTTCCGATTGGAAGATCAAGTATGTTGTTGAGATCGAGAAGGCTGGCCTGACTGCGGAAGAGGATGCTGCAATTAAGGACTTCTTCGGCACTAAGAACATTGAAGATGCAAACGGTGTCTACACCTGCACCAAGACCATCAACCCCGGCAAGACCATCACCGACACTGATCTGAGCTTCCTCAAGGCCATCTTCTACGGTGCTGACAAGGACGGCGCTGACGCTGATGACTATATTTATGGTGAGATCTATGTTGGTACTCAGTCTACCACTGATATCTCCGATGATCCCGATATGTCCTGGAAGATCTTCCAGAACAAGTACATCGACACCGATGAGAACGCCATTGAGGTCGAGGGCAACGAGAACGGCGAGTGGCTGAAGGTCATCGATAACGATGGCGACGGCGAGGCCGATTACGTCCTGCTGACCAAGTACGTCATGGCTGCTGTCACCGACATCAACAAGGACGGCGACTACACCGTTTCTGTTGACGTTTCCGGCGATCTGGTTGAGATCGACTCTGCCGATATGATGACCGAGGATGAGATGGCTGAGGACGACGTCATCGTCTATGCTTACATTGACGGTAACTATGTGTCCAACATCGCTGAAAAGGTCACCGAGACCATCGACAAGAAGGGCATCGACTACAAGGCCGAGACCATCACCTGCGGCGAGAACACCTATGGTCAGTCCGGTATCTATGTGGATGAGGACGAGTTCCAGGATGCCTTCCTGTATGATCACTTCCTGTTCGACGTGACTGACGCCGACACCGAGGTTGCTTACGATCTGTATCTGGATAACTTCGGCTTTGTCCGCGCCCTCACTGAGAACAAGTATGCCTACGGTCTGGGCCTCCTGACCGACGGTTACTATGAGACCAACGGCAAGGTGGAGACCATTCAGGTCGACATGAACACCGTTGACACCGAGGAGACCACCTACGACGTGGACGCCGACAGCGATTGGGATCTGTTCATCGATGCTGACGAGGATGGCGACAACGGCAACCGCGGTACTTGGGGCCGCCTGGAGGGCTTCCAGGGCAATTACGCCAACGCTCATCAGTTTGCCACCAACGTGGCCGCCTTCTCCAACAGTGATGATGTGCTGTCCCTGTATGATGTGGACGAGTACACCAACAAGGAGCTGGATACTCTCCAGAACGAGCTGGTTCTGACTGCGAAGAGCGATCTGGATGACAAGGAGCTGACTGCCTACTTCAATGACAAGGCCACTGAGCAGCACACCGTCTATGCCACCGCTGACACCGTTTACTACTATGTGAACTTCGACAAGGATGGCGATCCCTATGTGGAGGCCACCTGGACCGGCTACAACAATGCGCCCAAGGGTCTGTCCCTGGATGCCGCTGAGGACTACGCCTATGCCGTCTACACCGAGACCAAGATTGGCAGCGGCTACTATTATGCCGATGTGATCGTTATCGAGGCTGAGTCTGAGCTGGATGACGTGTACTTCCTGTACTACGCTAACACCAAGGATACCAACAAGGCTTCCTACTGGGTCAAGACCGTTGGTTACGACGCCGAGGAAGAGGGTTATGTGGCTGACTACCGCATTGATACCGAGAAGGACGACGCTAATCGCGTTGTGAAGGCTCCCGCCTTCTACGTCATCGACAAGGACGGCGTGGTTGAGCTGCGGATCACCGAGAACTTTGCTTCCCACGGTATCTACGCCGACACCGCCACTGTGGCCCGCGACGTCAGCAGCCGCGACTATGTCTACACTTATGACTACGACCTCAGCTACAAGCCCGCTGATGTGAACGTCTACGCCCTGGATAAGGATGAGGACAGCAACCTGTGGGTCGCCTACAGCATCGACGTCACCGACACCGATGTGAACGATGAGCTGATCCTGTTCACCGACGGCGATGATGTGGAGTATGTCATCAACGTCACCGCCAGCGACGAGGCTGATCTGGATGCTCTGTATGATGCCATCATGGCTGACCAGGCCAGCGTAAACGCCCCTGTTCTGACTGTGAACGAGACCCTGGATCACGCTGCTGCCAGTGTCGCTTATGCTCCCAATGTGGTTGGTGGCGTGACCGTTGACTGGACTGCCACTGTCACCCTGAAGGCTGATACCGGCTATGAGCTGGATGCTACTGCTCTGACCGCTGTTCTGGCTGTCACTGGCAACGGCATCGCCGCTGCTCCTGTCCAGGTTGGCGACGACGTGACCATCACCGTTACTGGTCTGACTAAGGACAATGTTCTGGTCGTCACTGGTACCGATGCTAGCGCTAAGATCTATGGCATTACCTATAAGGTAGCTGGTGAGTCTTTTGATTACACTGGTATCTATATCTACGGTACTGCTGAACCCCTGATGGCCGCTCCCGCCAAGCCCGGCTATGAGTTCGATGGTTGGTACGACAACGCCGACTACACCGGTGACAAGGTGACCGCTATTGCTGCCGGCGAGACTGGTAACAAGATCTTCTATGGCCGCTATGTGGAGGATGTTGTCACTCTGACCGTAGAGTACCGCGACGTGAACGGCAACCTGCTGAACGGCGGCTACACCAAAACCTATCTGAAGGACGCTACCGATAAACTGGCTGTTGAGGATCCTGCCAAGTACAGTGTTGATGGTGATCCTCAGGGTTATGTCCTGAACGGCGTGATCGATATCACCATGGACGCCGACACCACCATCGTGGTGACCTATGTGGACACCTATGATGTGAAACTGGTGGTCAACGATGATGAGGATCAGTGGGGTGACACATGGACTTTCCGCATTGCTGATTCCGGTGATACAAATAGTATTACCAAGGTTGCGGCTAATGCTACCAAGGTCGATTTGAAGGGTACGCACGAGTCTGCTACCGGTGCTCTCGGGTACAGCCGCACCCTTGACTATACGTTTGGGACCAGCGCTGAACAGCACATTGTAACGACCGGAACGTTCACCATTCCTCTTACTTTGACTGGGAAACTTACCTCTGAGGGGTATGTAATTACAATCAATAGTATCGGCGCGTAAACATTTTATAAAAGGCCCCCGCGGGATCATCCCGCGGGGGTCTCCCTATTCATTGAAATGCGACATAGCTTAGTGATACATCTAACGTGGCCTGAGACTGCCTGCTGGATAGCCGAAGTTGATTTCCATAAAGCTGAAGAGTGAGGCTGTGCGTAAACGCCTCCATATATGTGTAGGAATCAGAGATACGGCCGCTCTCCCCCTGTAGGATAAGGGCTGGGCTGCCACCGTGGACGACAACAAAGCTGGGCTCGAAGTCGAAGGTGACTAGGGTGCCGGTGGGCGTGTCGCCGTAGATCGTCACTTCCCCGCTGACATAGGCTTTTCGCTCCGGGCCGTACGTCTCGCTCAAGCCCTCATCAATGTCCGCCATGGCCTGGTTGAAATCCTCCATCTGGATTCTGTCGGTCTCCACCCACTGGGGAAGATGATAATTAGTTGTATAATTCATCCAAAACTCTCCTTGTCGTATTTTGTCCCGGTAAAAAACCGTTACACACACGGTGTGTAACGGCCTTTCGTTGCACGGACAGCAGTAACGGCAAAATAGCCAAAAAAACGCGCAAAGCATATGCTTTGCGCGCAAAGTTTTTCTTTTGGTGCTTTTCTTTGTTCACAAAGAAAAGCATAGGAGCGTTCCTTATGTCGTAGGCTCCTCGTACCGTGCCAGGGCCTCCCGGGCCAGACTCTGGAGGGCCTCCTGGGCGGAGGCGGGTGCCAGGATCTTCGCCTGGCCGCCAAAGCACAGTACCCAGCTGAGGAAGGTGGGGCTCACCTCCACCTGAGCAGTAACCACCACGGTGCCGCTGTCCCCCTCCCGGTAGTGGGCCTCCTGACCAAAACGATCCATGGCAACGTTGAGGAGGCTGCGATCCAGCTCCAGAGTCACCCACTGGCGATCTCCACTGTGCATGTCAAAGATGGTCCGTACATAGCTGGCCAGGTCGAACCCCGGCGGCAAGGAGGGCCGGAACTCTTCCGATGTCCGCAGGTCGCTCATCCGGTCCACCCGGAAGTGGATGTACTTACCCTCCTCCGGACGATAGGCAATAAGATAGTAATTCCGGTCTACGCACAGCGCTACCGGGCACTCCTGGTAGAAGGCCCCCTCCCGCCGATACCGCCGTCCGCCATCGGTAGACCAATCGAAGTAGCGGAAGCATACCTGCCGGTTATCCTGGATGGCCTGGTGAATGCCGTCAATGTTATAGTAGAGCTGCTCGTTGTGGGTCTTGACCCGGTTGAGGACATAGACCTGCCGCCGGAGGCTCCCCGCCTGGGCGGTGCTGGCCAGGCTCTCCAGCTTGCGGATCAGCTCCATGCTCTTTTTCGCCGTCAGGAAGGGGGAGGCCTGCACCACGTCGATCAGCAGCTTCAACTCCGGCAGCTCGAAAGTCCGCTGTCCCAGATAGTAGCCGTGGCTCTTACCCCGGACGTGGACGATGTCCATGCCGAAAGAGCGCAGCAGCTCCAGGTCGTCGTAGATGGCCTTGCGCTCGGCGGGGATGTCCAAGCTTTCCAGATAGCTGATCATATCATTGATACCAACAGGATGCTCCTCATCACTGCGCTCCTGGAGGTACTGCGCAAGATACAGAATCTTCAGTTTCTTGTGGGCCATAGGCGAGTCTCCCTCCTGGTTGTCGTAAACGGAACTTATCCCTCCGGGTGGGCGGCAGCCTGCTCCTCCGCCAATTTGTCACGGATGGGCTGAAGGGCACCGCTGTCAAAGGAAACATAGGTCATGTTCGGGTGGCAGAGGGAGAGAAAACTCTCCTCACCGCCATCGGTAAGAGCAGCGGCAAGGGCTTCCTGAAATGCGCTGTCCAGTTCTGCTCTGTCGCTTGTTACCGCCACCACGTCTGTGGGAATTTCTCCATCATCCATCAGAATCCCGGTAGCACTGTCCTCACAGGCAACAAAGTCTTCCGCAGGCAACAGGGCAATATCTACACCGCCCGCCGCCAGAGCATCGGCGGTAGTCCCTCCGGCGGTACTGACAGTGACGGTCACAGCCTCTGCGTCATAGCCGTTTTCGGAAAGCTTCTGATCCAGCAGGGCGGAGAGGTCCCGCAGCTGGGAGAGGAAGTCGTCCGCGTCCTCGGAGTCCACCACTACCTCCACCGTAAGAGTTCCCAGTTCCACCGGCTCGTCGGCGTCCTGGTCGGTATCATCCGTCGGCGTATCAGGGGGATCCGGCAAATTATTTTCCACCTGATTGGTGGATGCATTGTTCTCTGTCAAATTATCATTTGTGTTATTTGTATGGTTATTGCCGCAGGCAGCCAGCAAAAGGCACAGGGACAAAACCAGCGGCAACAGGAATTTTTTCATGGGTAAATAGACCTCCTCTATGGATTTCTTGGTTCAGTATAGCACATAACCAATTTTTCCGCAAGCTACCGCCGGATACAGCAGTCCAGTAGAAGCCAAAGACAGCCGTCGTGGCGGAGAAAGTTCTCCCCCCAACGGCTGTCTTTGTCATACAGGAAAATCGTAATTACAGCGCCTCCATGGCGGCATTGATGTCCGCCTCGCAGGCGCGCATAGCCTGGATCGTCCGCTCAAAAAGGGTGTCCAGCTCCCAGCCCAGGTTTTCCGCTCCCTGGCGGATCACATCCCGGCTGCAGCCGGCGGCAAATTTCTTGTCCTTGAATTTCTTTTTGAGGCTGCTGACCTCCATGTCCATGACGCTGCGGCTGGGCCGCATGAGAGCGGCAGCGCCGATCAGGCCGGTAAGCTCGTCGACGGCAAAGAGGACCTTCTCCATCTTGTGCTCCGGTGCCACATCGGAGCAGAGACCGTAGGCGTGGCTGACCACAGCATGGATCAGCCGCTCGTCGGCTCCCCCTGCTGCCAGCAGTTCCGGCGCCTTCTTGCAGTGTTCCTCGGGCCACTGCTCAAAGTCAATGTCGTGGAGCAGACCCACCAAAGCCCAGAAATCCGCCTCATCGCCGTAGCCCAGCTCCTTGGCGTACCAGGCCATAACGCCTTCCACTGTAAAGGCGTGCTGAAGGTGGAAGGGCTCCTTGTTGTACTGGCGCAGCAGAGCCAGCGCCTCGTCTCTTGTGTTCAGCATGATATCGTTTCTCCTTTGTTACTGTTGATTAAGTACTAGCAGAGGACCTCGCCCAGCATGCGCATGACCGTATCTGCCCGGCGATAGGATTGGCGGCTGAGCTCCTCCAGAAGAACTGCCAGACAGGGATCTGCCGTACTCTCCGCTGCCTGCTGATAGGCGTAACCGTTGCAGGCGTCCTGGTGGTAGCAGTGGCGCAGGGCCTCCGGCAGACTTCCAAACCGGGTATGCTCCAAAGGTGTCTCCACAGGGCAGCAGTGGCCGTTGATGAGGTAGCAAGCTGCCTGCAGACGACGTGCCGCCTCCCGTTTTTCCATAGCCATACGGCGCAGAAGCTGGGCAGCGTTCCGTGAGCACACCTGCCGTGACAGGGACATGCAGCAGCGGCTCTCCGCCAGCTCCTCCTCCAGGAAGCCCTTCAGCGTATCCATGGAGCCCTTGGCGGCGGTACCCATACAGCACTGCGTCATCACGGGAGCCGCTCCCGCAGACTCCTCCTGCTGTTCAGAAATGGGTGCAAGGCTCTGCTCCTCCTGGTGGGGAACAGGGAGCTGCACGCCCTCCTCCGGGGGAGTGATCTCATCCTCGCCGCCGTCCCGAATGTGGGGATAGGGGTTCAGGTCCGGAGAGACCCGCTGCCAGATCCGGTCGTACATGCGGTAATCACACACGGCGCCGGTCTCCCGATCCGGGCCATAGTCAGAATATACCATAGAAACAGCCTCCTTTACAGGCCATTCTATGCGGCAGCGGGAAAAACGGTCATTCTTTTTTCAAAGAGAGCAGGTATTCTGCCGCTTTTCGGTAGCCTGCAAAGCCGTAACCGGCATAGGTCTTGACGCAGGCCATACCGGCATAGGACACCTGGCGGAAATCTTCCCGCTGGGATATATCGGACAGGTGGACCTCCACCGCCGGCAGGGCCACCGCCTTCAGCGCGTCCAGGATAGCCACGCTGGTGTGGGTATAGGCAGCGGGGTTGATGACGATGCCGTCCATCTTTCCCCAGGCGGCCTGGATGGCATCCACCAGGGCTCCCTCGTGGTTGGACTGGAAGATCTCGCAGGAGATATCCAGCTCCCGGCAGAAGTTCTGGATGTAGGCCTCCAGGTCGGCATAGGTCTGCCTTCCATAGATATCCGGCTCCCGGACACCCAGCATATTCAGGTTGGGGCCGTTGAGAAACAAAATCTTCATCGTCATTTCAGCACCCTTTCTATCTGGGCAAGGGTATTGTCCATAGATCCGTTGTTGTCAATGACCGCGTCGGCGAAAGAGGCGTAGAGGGCTTTCCGCTGCCGCCAGAGCTCCTCCGCCGGAGTCTGCTGAGAAATGGGACGCCCTGCCGAGGGCAGGAGGGACAGATCCCGCAGCAGGTGGATGATCTTCCCATTTTGCCGAAGAGGGTCCCGGTTCTCCGGTCGGGTGACCACCCCGCCGCCGGTGCTGATGACACAGCCGGTGCGGCAGCCCACTTCCCGGACCACCTGGCTCTCCCGGCGGCGGAAGCCCGCCTCGCCCTCCCGGGCAAAGATATCTGGGATAGACATGCCCGCTTCCCGGACGATCTCCTCATCCACGTCCACAAAGTCTTTTCCCAGCCGCTGGGCCAGGGCCTTGCCCACGGTGGTCTTGCCGCAGCCGGGCATACCGATGAGGACTACGTTTTGCTGGGCGGCAGTCAGAGCTCCCAGAACGTCCTCCACCCGGCTCTCCGGGATACTCTCTCCCGTAAATAGTTCTGCCGCCCGCCAGGCCTGGGCCACTAACATGGGAAGGCCCCCGGAGCAGGGGATGCCCCGCTCCTCTGCCGCCAGGATTAGGGCGGTGTGCAGCGGGTTGTATACCACGTCCAGCACTCCGGTGAGCTGGGGAAAATCCGAAAGATCCACCGCCGCCTGGCCGCAGTGGGGGTACATCCCCACAGGGGTGGTGTTGATGAGAACCTGCGCGTCGGCGTGGCGGGAGAGGTTCTGATAGTTGTCCGCTCCCTTCCGGGAGATCACCACAATCTCCCCGGCCCCCAGGGCCTTGGCGGCGGCCTGGGCGGTATGGCTGGGACCACCGCTGCCCAGGATCACCACCTTTTTTCCCGCCATGTCCACGCCTGCCCTGCAGGCGAGGTAGATAAGGCCGTCGATGTCCGTGTTGTAGCCCATCAGGCGGCCATTTCGGTTCACGATGGTGTTCACCGCGCCGATGGCGGCAGCTCGGGGCTCCACCTCATCGCAGAGGGGAATCACCACCTGCTTATAGGGGATAGTCACATTGAGGCCCCGGAACTCCCTGCGGCGGAGGAGAGGCTCCACCTCCTCCGGGGGCGTGGGGAGAAGGACATACTCATAGCCCGCCAAGGCGCGGTGGATCTGCGGGGAGAAGCTGTGGCCCAGCTTTTCCCCCAACAGGCCGTATTCCATCTCAGAACACCTCGCTGTAGGCCCCCAGGAAGGTGAAGAACTCCTCCTTCTCCAACTGGCTGAGGACGGTCTGGGTATCCTTGTTCCACACGGAGGCCTCCACGTCGAAGTAGAAGCGGAACTCGAAGTCCTTGCCGGGGATGGGGCGACTCTCCAGCTTGCAGATGTTGAGGCCCCGGGTGGCAAACTTGGCGATGAGGCTGTAGAGGGAGCCGGGGCGGTGGCTGGCAGAGGCCACAAAGGTGATCTTCCCGGCACCCTCATATACCTCCAGCTCCTTGGAGATACAGATGAAGCGGGTATAATTGTGGTCGCTGTTGGCCACGTGGTCGCTGAGGACACTCAGGCCGTAGAGCCCGGCACAGTTCACCGATGCAATGGCCGCGATGTCCGTACGATCCGACTCGGAGACATACTTGGCGGCGGCGGCGTTGTTGCTGAACACGGTGACCTTGGCGCCGCTGCTCTTGAGAAATTCACTGCACTGGTTGAGGGCCTGCTCGTGGGCCACCACCTCTTTGATGTCCTTCAGCTGTACGCCGGGCCGGGCCAGGAGGCAGTGCTCCACCTTCAGTTTGAGACTGCGGACGATCTTGCAGTTGTAGCGCTCCATGAGGTCGTAGACCTCGGTAACGGAGCCGGCGGAGCTGTTCTCGATGGGCAGGATACCGTAACGGCACATACCCGCCTCCACCGCCCGGAACACGCCGTCAAAGCGGTTGCAGTAGAGGATCTGACTGACCGGGAACAGCTTGTCGCAGGCAAGCTGGGAGTAGGCCCCCTCGGTGCCCTGACAGGCCACGATGGCCCGCTTGGGGAACTCACCGGTTTTTTCCGCTGCTGCCAGGATCTCCGACACCAGAGCGGACTCTCCGGTGGAGAGGCGGTCCTCCTGGTAGTCCCGGCTCAGCTCCAGAATGGTGGAATAGAGGATCTTGGTATACTCCTCCAGATCTTCTCCACAGAGCCCGGTGACGCGATATAAGATCTCCCGTTCCCGGCCTGCCGCCATGACGGGAGTGTTGGTCTCCTTCTTGTAGTCCGCTACCTTCCGGACGATCTCCATACGCTGCTTGAACAGGGCGGCCATCTGGTCGTCAATGGTGTCCAGTTGGTTGCGATAGTCTTTCAGATCCATACTTCATTCCTCCAACAGCATATCCAGTAAAGTGAGAGCCGTCACCGCCTCCACCACAGGCAGCGCCCGTGGCACGATACACGGATCGTGGCGGCCATGAATGGTAAGGGTGGTGTTGGTCATGGTTTTGAGGTC
>OOIG01003150.1_pt1 | contig 10375 bp, 9 predicted proteins | sample 1692091 | NCBI WGS metagenome assembly OOIG01 (sample SAMN06348188, study PRJEB24527) | human gut metagenome | biome: human gut; feature: ankylosing spondylitis patient; material: feces | host: Homo sapiens | place: China | collected 2015-10
GGACTTGAGACAGCCGTCAGCATCCAGATTTTCTGTAGCCGGACGATTGACCGCACCCGGCACATGCCCGGGCCGAGCATCCAGATTTTCCGTTCGCCCGTGGTCCCACAGCAGGAAATGAGCCCCCGGCCCCTTTTCCCGGGAGGACACGGTCCCCCGGGGCGTGATCCGCCCGCAGATCCGCAGGGGCTTGTCAAGCAGGAGCTGGGAGACGCAGGAGACAGTTGTGCCGGCTTTGAAGACTATCCTCCCCTCTGCCATGGCCCGGCGGACCTCCGGCATGCCGGCAATGGCGTGAGCAATCAGCCATTTCCCTTCATTGACCGTCAAAGTGAATTGGATATACTCCATAGTAGGTCCTCCTTCTTCAAATAGCGGGACTGCTCTTATGGGCGTAAAACGAGCAAGGCTGCCGGTACCCAACAGACACCGGCAGCTCACGCTTTTACAACAGCTCGCCCACTACCCGCGCCAAAAGTGTGCGGGGCAAGATCACAGGCTTTCCCGTCTTTTCCTGGATTCGTTCTTTTACTTTCCTGGTGTAACCGATACAGTCCAGTACAACTAGCTCCACACGCTCTTCCGCCAGCGTTTCTGCCACCGCATCCCAGTCTGTATCCTGCTGATAGGGGTTAGCCGCCATGACGAACACATTCTCCAGCGCGTCTCCCCAATTGCGCTGGCTCTGCTCCAGTTGCTTTGCGTTAGGGTTGACCACTCCTACGCGCCGTCCGCCGGAGAGCACCGGCACTACGGCATATAGCAGCCGTTGGGGGTAGACCACAGGCACATCGACCCGGAGTACATCGGGAAATTTTCCAGTGCACAGCAGCACCAGTAGCTTCGCACCGCTGGCACACAGGGTTTCCGCTTGGCGTTGGAGCAATGGAATTAGCTTCGCCTCTGCCATGGTGGCCCAGGAACCGTCACTGAGGCGGGAAACCAGCACATCGCCACTCCCAGCCTCTGGAGCCAAGGCGTCGATCTCTGCTCGGCTGAGACCGTCCAGAGCGCCTGCTTGCAGGATCTCTGCATCCCCGAAGAACTTTTGAATTTCCGGAATCACATCCGTTCTGGGAGACTGTCCAATGGTCAGCGCCCCAATTATCTGATTCCTGCTGCTCATTTGCCCATGGTCTGGACGTGGCTCATGGAGCCGTATTTTTCCTGGATCATGGCAAATTCCTGCTCATCATAGAAGAGACAGTCCCCATTGCCGAAGGATTTGGCCACTTCCAGCGCGAAGCGGGCGGCAGCTTCCACATCCACTACATGGGTAGCGCCAGTGGCACAGCCGGGCACCACTGTCTCGGTAGTAATAGCCACGCCAACAACCGGGGCGGAGGTTGCGGTGCTGGGCTGGAGGATGCTGTTGAGGTGATATAGGCCGTTCCCATACGGGGTGATATCCTGGACCGTTACCGCGAAGGTGTATGGCTTTTTCCCAGTGGTGATCTGCATGATGTCCAGCAGATCTTCACTGATGCGAAGAATGTAGCCTTCCTTTACCGTAGGGGAAATGGCAAATCCACAGTGATTGATAATTCGGTTACCGCGGGTGGTATCGATGGAAAGCACTGCGTCCATCTCTTCGTATACTTCCATCTCGTTCATTACTGCCATATCCACCGGGGATCCCATAAAGGGTACCGGCTTATGAGGCATCGTGGGTGCGTCAGGGCAGACATGGGTGCACACATACAGATCCCCGTTGAGGTAGTCACCCCGGCTGTTCATCTCCAGCACCTTGGCTGCAACGCTAAGAGCGGTCAGAGCACCGTCTCCATCGGAGACAAAGCCTGTCATCTCTGGACGGGCACCCAGGCCACCCAACCGCCCCACCACACCAAGGCTGGGGGCGGTGCCGCCGTTAAGTTTGCCGTTTTTTCCGGGGATTATGACGCTGACAAAGTCCGTACCCCGGCCATCCTGTTCCATGCGCTGCACGGTAACATTCTTCGCGCCTTTTTCCATCATGTATGCGCGGATCACCTCGCCGGAGGCGGAGGCGCTGTCCAGGAGGTCAAAGATCTCCAAAACCTGTTTCATCAACATCTCTACGTTCTCTCCTTATTGCTTTTGTATGCACTCATAGTAGGCAAAAAGTCCCTCTGCCAGAACGGGATCAATCACCGGCAGCTTGAGTACTTCTCGCAGCTGCGGAGCTAGGCCGACAGTACTCATGCCGGTACAGGCCAGGGCAATGGACTGGGCGCCTGCTGCCTTCAGACGCCGGCCCAGCTCCAGCACGCCCTGCCGGCCTTTCTCGGTCATTAGATCCAGAGTGGAGGTCACCTGGGCCGGCCGGCCCAGGTTGATAAGGTTTTCACCAAACATTTCCGTATAGGGCGGTGGAGCATAATTGGTAATGCCAAGGATCCCCGCCCGGGGACCCCAGCGCCGGGCCAAGGCCGCCACGCTACTTCCCGCTCCTACTACAGGGACAGGCAGGCGCAGGCGCAGTTGCTCTACACCGGGATCGTCGGCACAGCTGACGATGATGACGTCCTTTTCACGGAAGGCCTCAGCAATATCCAGAATCTTGGGTACTGCTGCCGCTTTGGTTTCGGGACTGTGAATTCCTTCCGGCTGGTCCGGAATGCACAGCGTCTCCACCTCCAGGGCTGGAAACTGTTTCATGATCTGTCGGGCATGGCATTCAGCCTGGGACTGGTCTGCCAGAGTAATCACCCGGATAAGGCCGGCTTTCCACTTCTTCTCCATCTGTCTGCCTCGCTTATTTCCGGGGGATCAGCCGTTAAGGTAATCCGTCATGGTGCAGATGTAGATCTTGGCGGCATTCACAGCATCCTCCACATCCACTGTTTCATTATAGGCGTGGACGCCTTCCAGGTTGGCGGGACCGTACTGCAGAGCGGGAATGCCGGCGTAGCGGAAGAAACGGGCATCGCTGCTGGCCCACTGGTAGGTGCGGTTGAGGGGTTCTCCCCAGACCTCTTGCACATTGCGGGCCACAGCTTCCACAATCTCCGCCTTCTGATCGGTGCTGTTGGGCTCAGAACGCCAGCTGAAGCTGTAGGTCACACCGCTTACTCCCACTTCCTTAAGGATGCGGATTACCTGCTCCTCCACCATTTCGGTGGACACGCCCAGAGGAATACGAATATCTACTTCCGCCTCGGCATAGTCGGGCACCATATTGACCTTTGTGCCGCCGGTGATGCGGCCAATGTTGACGCTGCAGTGGTTGAGTACATGGTGTGCGCCCTTGGCGCTGAGCAGGCGCTTGCCCATCTCGCGGGATTCCTCCATCACCCGGGCCACCTCGTCGCTGTAGCGAGGGACGATATCCCGGATCCGCTCTATCTGACCTAGAACCTTCAGAAGCTTGACAATAGCGTTGTCTCCTACAAAGGGGGCCAGACTTCCGTGGGCAGGTTCGCCGGTAGCACACAGCTTCAGCCAGCAGCAGCCCTTCTGGCCGATCTCGCAGTTGAAGTAGCCTGTGGGCTCGGCAATGAGACATGCGTCGCCGGTAACGGAACCGCTCTCCACCAGCCACTTGGTGCCCCAGCAGCCACTGACCTCCTCATCGGGTACCACCGTTAGGACAAGTTCGCCGTTCAGCTCTATCTTCTCGTCAGCCAGTACCGCCATGGCAAACATCAGGCCTGCCAGCCCCACCTTCATATCAGAGGTGCCCCGGCCCAGGATCTTCCCGTCACGGATTTCCCCGCTAAAGGGATCAAAATCCCACTTCTCAAGGTTGCCCACGGGTACTACGTCGGAGTGCCCGTTCAGCAGCAGGGTCTTTCCTCCCGTTTTTCCTAGCCGGGCCACGATGTTGGGCGTAGTGGGAGTTGGCCGCAGGATTTCACAGGCAATGCCGTGGCCTTTGAGATAGCTGCAGATGAAATTGGTAATCTCCTCCATCTCACCCGGCGGGTTTACGCTGGGAATGCGGATCAGCTGGCTGCAAAGGGCCAGAAACTCCTCCCGGCGGCTCTCGATCAGGCCGCGCAGCTGCTCGTGGCTCATGCTCATGGTATCAACCTCCTACTTGTTTTCTCATCTTTCCATCAGTTGCTCTAAGGGATCTCAGCAAAGTCAGGGGGAGGCGGGCGCATCCCTCTCCACAGCGGAATCGCCCGGCCTCCCCGCAGTCCTATCAGTTGCCGCTCTTGGCGGAGGGGGTGCTGCCCTTCTTCAGCTTGTTCTTGCTGGTCTTCCAGCCAAACATGCCCGGGAAGGCCTTGATCACAGCGGCGAACACCACGAACTGGAACACGGAGTAAACCACAGAGTACCAGCCCAGGGTCCACGGCCAGGTGGGATAGAAGTCATAAAGGCCGAGAATGTAGGCGTTGCCGGCGGTGAACATGACCTGCTCCACAAAGAACTGCAGCAGGAAGGTGGTCACGGCAAAAACGACCCAGCGCTTTTTCTCATTCTCGATCTTGATGATCTGCTTCCAGACGAAATACCAGTAAATGCCCTTGATGGGCTGGGCCCACAGGTCCACGGCGGGAGTACCGGAGGGGATGCCGCGGGCAATACCCACGATAACGCCTACCACCGGACCGCCGCACATACCGGCCAGGCAGGGCATCAGGGCGCCGGGGTCCATGGTCAGAGGCGGCACCATGGGCACCGCGATGCCCAGGGCGCGGAAAGCGAAGGCCGCGCCGCCGAATGCAGCCGCAAGGCCGATCTGGTTGGAGGTGAGGATGGGCTTCTTCCGGCCGACGGTCTCCACTTCCTCAGCAGAGGCCTTTTTACCGGATTTTACTGCCTTGACAAAATATACGATCAGCAGCACTACGATCACCGCCAGGGCGATGTAGTTCCAGGGATAGAGGTCTTCCAGCAGCTTGGAGCCCTTCTGGAAAAACACGCGGAAAATCACAAAGAAGGCAAAGATCGCCACGAGCCCCAGCAGTCCCAGTTTTGTTTTCTTGTTCATGTGCACACATTCTCCCTTTCTTTTTTGTACGTTGGTTACACGCCGAGGAGCAATATCAGGAAGCGGCGGTCCTCACTTGGTCAGCAGGTCCCACACAAATGTGGTGTCGAACCACCCCTCCTTAATATTCAGGTACAGCACCAGCACACCAATGGCCACGCACGGCAGCATCACCAGGACATCCTTGACCTCCAGACGCAGGTCCTTGCGATAGGTCCGGTGGGCGGGATCGTAGGTGAAGCCCCGGGCCTCAATGGAGCGGGCGATCTCACGGCCTTTCAGAATGGAGATGAAGAGGCCGGGCACGATCACCGGGATATATGCCTTGATCTTCTTTACCGGGTTTTTGCTCTCAAAGCTGGCGCCCCGGGACTTCTGGGCCTCAATGACCGTACCGATCTCGTTTTTCAGCACGGGGATATAGGAGAAGGCGATACCGATGGCAATGGAGGCCTCCGGCGGGCATTTCGCCTTGCTCATGGTCAGCACGATGTCGCCGGTGGGGGTGACGCTGGTAATGAGATCCGCCACCCAGATGAAGAACACAAAGCGGATGGCGCTGGCCAGACCGCTGAGGATGGCGCTGGCAGTAACCGGGACCAGCTCATTGGGCAGGGCGTAAAAGTAGATCGTCTCCCCGGGAAGCGGGGTGGCAAAGGGGAAATTCAGCAGGAAGAACAGGAAGAAGGCCAGCAGCAGGGGCTTGGTGAGGCCCCAGATCTGGCGGTTGGAAAAGCCGGTGACCCGGTAGAGCACATAGCCCAGCACCAGCATGCCCAGCGTGACAAAGGGATCCCGGATGGAACAGCCCACCACGATGAAGACCAGCAGCATCAGCATCTTGGTCCGGGGATCCAGGCCATAGAGAAAAGACTTCTTGATTTTCGGATCCATTTTCCTTACCTCCCTCTCTTAAAACTGCACCTGCGACAGGAGCTGGAACGCCTCGTCCACATCGATGACCGCGGGCTCCTGGATCCCTACACGCTGTATCAGTCGGGTGATCTGAGGTGCCTCCAAGTTAGAGGAATTGAGGAGTTTCTCCTGGGCAAACACCTCTCTAGGTGTTCCGTCAGCAATAATTTTGCCCATGTGCATGGCTACAATCCGGTCAGAGTATTCTGCTGCGATGCTCATGTCGTGGGTGATAACCACAATGGTTTTGTGGGCCTCCTGATTGAGCCACTTCATCATATCCATCATGGCCCGGCTCTGGAGAGGATCCTGACCGGTGGTGGGCTCGTCCACGATCAACACATCCGGCTTGGTACAGAGAATGGCTGCCACGGCCACCTGCTGGCGTTGACCTTTACTGAGGTTATAGGGATTTTCTTCCAGCAAATCCTCGATTCCCAGCATCCTGGAAATTTCCAGCACGGTACTGTCGATGGCCTCCTCGTCCCAGCCTAAATTTCTGGGGCCGTAGCGCAGCTCCTCCAGCACCAAGGAGGAAAAGATCTGGTGGTCCGGGTTCTGGAAGCAGTAACCAACAGACTTAGACAGCTGGGCTACCGTGGTATCCCGGGTGTCCTGTCCCTTAACCAGCACGCTGCCGCCGGTGGGCTTATGAAGACCGTTGAAGTGCTTGACAATGGTGGTCTTGCCGGAGCCGTTCCGTCCGACGATGGAGAGAAATTCCCCCTCATGGATGTCCAGGTTAATGCCGTGAAGCACCTCTACCTCCGGGACATAGCCGAAGCGCAGATCCTTGACCTGAATAATGGGCTTGTCAAAGTGACGGAATTGCTTGAAGCTCTCCCCTACCTTGCGGAATCTCTCCATGGGCAGCGTCTGCGGCAGAGCGGCTTTCAGCTCCTTTGTGGCCACACTCAGGCTGGTGGTCTGCTCTAGGTGGGTTCCCTTCTCCTCGTTGAGCTTGAGGAAGATCTGGTTGATCTGAGGGGCCACCACGCCGATCTTCAGAAGCTCCTCGTAGTGCTGCAGGACCTCCTCTGGTGTTCCGTCGTACACGATGGCACCCTTATCCATAACGATGATCCGGTCCACCATATCGATGATCTTTTCTAGTTTGTGTTCAACAATGAGTACCGTCTTTTTCTTGTCCGTAGCCAGTTTTTTCATCAGGTCGAACACCAGATCACTGCCCAGGGGATCCAGGTTGGAGGTAGGTTCATCCAGCACATAGATCTCCGGCTCCATGGCCAGCACTGCCGCGTAAGCTACTGACTGTTGCTGCCCGCCGGAAAGAGCCTGGGGCGGACGCTCCAGATATTGCTCCATACCCACATAGCCCACATACTCGTGAATGAGCCGCTCCACCGTCTCCACCGGCAGACCCTTGTTCTCCGGGCCGAAGGCGATCTCATCCTCCACCGTGGGATTGGTCAGCTGGCCGCTGGGATCCTGAAACAGCATGCCCGCCTTGAAAGCCATCTCGCCGATAGTATGTACAGAGATGTCCTCACCCTGGATATAGATTTTTCCGGTCATCTCACCCTCGTAGGATTCCGGGACAATCCGGTTCAAGGTGGAGCACAGGGTGGTCTTTCCTGCGCCGGAGGGGCCGGTAATGAGAACGATCTCTCCTTCTCGAATGGTGAGATTGATGTCCCGGATCGCCGGCGTGTCTGTCCCTGGATATGAATAGGTCACGTTTTCAAACCGAATGATATTCTCAGCCATACGCTCTCTTCCTCCCTTTAGGTAATGCAGCACCAGATTTTCCGGCAATACAGCTGTTCTTGCATCTCGATATCTTTACTATACAAAGTAGCAATTGTTTTCGCTACGTGCAATAAGCCTAAAATATAGTGTTTTTTTGTTGTGCAACCAGCACAATGATTTGTTGGAGTTGCGCATATTTTACGAAAATTACGACTGGTTTTTTGTAAATTGTATCCCTGCGCGTTGGTAAAATCATTTTATTTCCTGTACATAGTCAGTTGCAAGTTCCAATTGCCATTTTTGCCCCCAGGTCGTATAATAAGTCCAGCTTATACCATTTGCATATTTTACCGTGTCCTTTGCCCATGGTGACAACTTCATGCCGGGAAGGAGGCACCCGCTGTGGCGTTTACTATAGAAAAGCTTCTGCTGCTAAAAGAATTTGCGGGCTGCAAGCTGGTGGCTGGTGCTGCAGGCAAAAGCCATATCATCGAGTGCGTTGATACGATGGAAATCCCCAATATTGCTCCCTGGATTAAAAAGAATGAGTTGCTGCTGACGACAGGATATTCTATTATAAATCGGATGGATCTGCTTTTGGAGCTCCTGGATACGCTCTATCGCAACGATTCTGCTGGGTTAGCTATTAAGACTCGCTTTATCGGGCCATTGCCTCAGTCGGTGATTGACCGGGCCAATGAATACGGCCTACCGCTTATTGAGGTCCCGGATGATACACCCTTTATCCCTTTGATTCACTCCATCGGCAACTGTATTGCCGACGAGCAGCACAGCCAGCTGTTATTTTCTCTGTCCGTCTCCAAGCGGTTCAGTGCTATCCAGCAGTCTGAGAATTTTTTCCGAGGTGCTAGCGAAATTCTATACAGTTTTCTCAACACTCCGGTTATCATTGCAGATTTTCTGTTGATTCCCTATAGTGTCTATCCTGAAGGCTCCTCTGTTTCGTTTTTGAAGGAGAGTGACCAAGCTCAGGCCCTGCATCAAAAGCTATCTGTTGCGGATAATTTATCGATCCTTCCTGGAGAAAAAAATCTGCCGCCGCTTGTCGTCCAAAAAATTGATTTTAAGGGGATCTTAGCGGGATACCTTTTGCTTCCCTTCCCAAGTGGTGTTACGCCGTCTTTGGATGAAAACGAACGGATTCTTCTCTCTCAAGCTACAAGTGCTCTTGCGGTGTACCTATCTGATTTCGGTGTATGGAACTCCCAGCGAAGGCAGCAGGATTATACTTTGTATGCAAACCTGGTTAAAGGGGATTTAAAAGAAGAAAATATTATTCACCATTGGATTAGTCAGTATAACTGGCCACCGTCGCCCATATTACTTCTTACATTTAATATCTGTGAGACCGGCCATCATGGCAATACTCTGGGTTCACTAGCTTTTCAAATCATGTGGGTTATTCGGTCGCTTCTAGTAAACAGTGGTATTGAATGTGCGATCGTCCGTTATGAGGATACTGTACGTTGTTTGATTTCTGCTCAGCCAAAAGACAAACTCCAGCCTATTCTTACCAATATTTTGGCGAAGGTACAAAGTGACCTGGGATTGCAAGTAACGATTTGTGTATCTACATCTTTAGATAGCTATACACATCTAAGCAGTGCCCATGCCGAAGCTTTTCATACGATTCGGATTGCCAAAAAGCTAGGACGACATGTAGTTTTTACGCAGGATCTGATTTTTGAGTTGGCGATTCTTCGCGGAACAGATAATAGTTATTTAAAATCTTTTGTTCAGGAAACGCTTGGTGTTCTGGAAGAATACGATCGCCGCAATAATGGAAATCTTATGGAAACACTACAAGAGCTGGTCAACCATATGGGAGTTCGAACACAGACGGCAAAAGCTTTGTATCTTCATCGCAATACTTTACTTTATCGGATCCAACGAATTAAATCTCTCACTGGGCTGGATCTTTCTCAAAGTGAAGATTTATATAAGGTGGGGATTGCTTTGTTGATTCGAGCCTTGTTGGATGAAAAAGATTAAGTTATCGGGGATACCAATAGAAAGCATATCTCCGACCCAGTATGCGTATAAAGCTGTTGACAATGAAGCAAGCGCAGATTATACGGGACGAAATGGTGGAAATGTAAGCGGAAGAAAGGAAATATAACAGGGGAGTACAGTGCCCGGTAAGACGGAGATGACTTCCTGCAGATGGATGGAAATAGAGCCCTTTCTCATCTCAGAGAGAAATGACCCTGTATGTTGATCTTGCCCAAAAACAGGTGTCCTGCCGTATTCATCAATACGGCAGGACACCTGCTTTTTCTTCTACAAGAGCAAACGCACCCTTACAGATACATACAGTTATGTACAATCCCAGCCGCATCTTTTTGCCAGATCCAGCATGCCGTAACAAAAGTGTTCCCACCATTCCAATGTTATCTGTGACGGGTCGCCCTCGCGGATACGCATGGTGCGCCGGATCTCCTTGGGGATGACTACCCGGCCCAGGTCGTCGATGCGGCGCACGATTCCGGTTGCTTTCATTGTTGATTCCTCCCGTGCTTTTCTTGGAAAACATGGTTAGTATCCGCAAAATTGGGATGGGTATGCAAGAGCTTTCCTGGATTTCTTTCCCTGCGCTGACCAGATCTATCCAAAAGGGATTGCGGTTTTTTGAAAAATTGGGTATACTCAATAGGAACCCGTGGGCTTTACCGGAAAGGAGTATAGCATATGTCGTATGTCGTTTTGACGAGTGAAAACTTCCACCAGGAGGTTATCTTATCTGACAAGCCGGTTCTGGTGGATTTTTGGGCCAGCTGGTGCGGTCCTTGTCAGGCGCTTGCCCCC
>OOIG01003154.1_pt1 | contig 10357 bp, 6 predicted proteins | sample 1692091 | NCBI WGS metagenome assembly OOIG01 (sample SAMN06348188, study PRJEB24527) | human gut metagenome | biome: human gut; feature: ankylosing spondylitis patient; material: feces | host: Homo sapiens | place: China | collected 2015-10
CCTCTCCGATTCCCATACGGACCAAAGTGAGCATCCGTGTGTAATCCTCTTTCAAATATAAATATCCCATCAGAGCTTCAAATCCGGTTGCTCTTCGATAATCAGACATAGTTGCATTTTTTGCCATCGTATAAGATTTCGCATTTCTGCCTCTCTTATAAACGGCAAGTTCTTCTTCCGTCAGATCCTCTTTTAATTTTTCAATGATTTCAGACTGCGCAGAAGCCTTTACCAGCTTACTTGCCCTCTGATGCAGTTTATTGACTTGTGCATTGCCTTTTTCTACCAAAACCGTACGAATAACAATCTCATACACGGCATCGCCGATATAAGCCAGTGTCAGTGGTGAATAGGTACGAAGATCCGCGTCTTTGAGATCAAACAGCTCTTTAAGCTCCCTTAAGCTCTCTGCCATTTCACACCTTCTCTTGTATCTTTCAGGATGATACCTTTTTTCAGAAGCTCATCACGGATCTCATCTGCTCTCTTGAAATCCTTCGCTTTTCTTGCAGCCTGACGCTCCTGGATCAGATCCTCGATCTCTTTGTCAAGGATCTCCTCTTTTTTCTCAATTTTCAGTCCCAGCACATCACTGAGTCTGAAAAGCTCCTCATAAAGACCTGCCGCGAATTCTTTTGAGCTGTTCTCGTTTACATTCGTGTTGGCAAATTTAACAAGCTCAAAGATTGCCGCAAGTGCATCTGCAGTGTTGAAATCATCATCCATGGCAGCTTCAAATTTGGTAACAAAGCCTTCTGCCTCTTTGAGAAGTGCAAGTTCTTCCTCTGTGATATTCTCCACTGCCGCATTGTCCTTACGGTCGCTGAGCTTGCCTGCTGCTTCCAGGATACGCTCCAGAGAATTCTTGGCTGCTTCCATCAGATCCGCACTGAAATTCAGCGGGCTTCTGTAATGCGCGTTCAGCATAAAGAAACGAAGGACCTGAAGATCATACTGCTCACCGATCTGACGTACAGTACGGAAGTTTCCAAGAGATTTGGACATCTTGCGGTTGTCGATGTTGAGGAAACCGTTATGCATCCAGTATCTTGCAAAAATCTTACCATTGCAGCACTCACTCTGTGCGATCTCATTCTCATGATGAGGGAAGATCAGATCCTCTCCGCCTGCATGGATATCAATCTCTTCTCCAAGATATTTTTTGGACATGACAGAGCACTCGATATGCCAGCCAGGACGTCCGTCACACCACGGTGACGGCCAGGACGGCTCGCCCTCTTTTTTCGGTTTCCAGAGTACGAAATCCAGCGGATCTTCCTTCTGATCCTCACCGGATACCTTAAGAGAACGGAATCCTGACTGGAGATCATCCAGATTCTTATGAGAAAGCTTGCCATACTCTTTGAATTTCTTTACACGGAAGTATACAGTTCCATCGGCAACCGGATATGCATAACCCTTGTCGATCAGTGTCTGGATCATATCGATCATTCCGTCAATCTCCTGTGTTGCAAGCGGATGTGTTGTGGCAGGCTTGATATTCATGCCTTCCATATCCTTTTTGCACTCGGCAATATAACGCTGTGAGATTTCCTCTGCGCTCACACCTTCTTCAATTGCTTTTTTGATGATTTTGTCATCTACATCTGTAAAGTTGGATACATAATTCACCTCATATCCTTTGTATTCCAGATAACGTCGTACCGTATCAAAAATAATCATCGGTCTTGCATTTCCGATATGGATCAGATTGTACACTGTTGGTCCGCACACATACATACGTACCTTTCCCTCTTCCAGAGGTACAAATTCTTCTTTTCTTCGTGACATTGTATTAAAAAGTTTCATGTCTCTTTCCTCCGATATTATTTTGTAACAAGATCAGTCCTGGATCTCTGTGAGCAGGCAGATTGCCTGAGAAGAAATCCCCTCACCTGTTCCGGTAAAGCCCAGGCCCTCTTCTGTCGTTGCCTTGACATTGATCTGATCGGTTTCCACGCCAAGTGCCTTTGCAATATTTTCCCGCATCTGATCAATATATGGACGCATTTTCGGACGCTGGGCAATGATCGTCGCATCAATATTTTCAACCACATATCCATTTTCATCCAGTAATGCTGCTACATGTTCCAGTAATTTGATACTTGAAATGCCTTTATACTGCGGATCTATATCTGGGAAATGCTTTCCGATATCTCCCAGTGCCGCTGCTCCCAGCAGTGCATCCATGATCGCATGCAGCAGAACATCTGCATCAGAATGTCCTAAAAGTCCCTTTTCATAAGGGATCTCAACTCCGCCAAGAATCAGTTTCCGGTCTTCTGTCAGTTTATGAACATCATATCCCATGCCTACCCGCATTTTATTTCACCTTGTCCCTTTCTGCCGGATTTTCTCCTTTACCGGCTTTTGCCTCGGTCTCCGCCTTTTCTTTATCTGCCTTTTTTTCAGCCGTCACTTTTTCCTTATCTACCCTTTCCTTATCTGCTATTTTTTCTCCGGTGTTCACCTTGTTCTCTTTTTCTGCCTCTTTTCTTTCATTCCTGTCCGGTCCTGCCTCTACCATGACTGGTCCTTTTGATTCTTTCTTCGCATGGGATATTTCTGCCTCCTGCCATTTTATTTCATTTCCATCCGCTTCTGAAACTGAAAGCTCTTCTTCGACATTCTTCTCTTTTTTCATCTCAGCAAACACTTTTTTTGCCGCAAGAAATGCATAGACCGCTCCGACAATGACAAATATACCGCCGGCTACTCCCATAAATCCTGAATTAGCCGGATTCTTCTGAACAACTTCAATAAAAATATTCACTCCAAGATAGATCAGATATACTCCTAATACGATTCTGATCACATTTCCACCTTTTTTATTCATAATTGGTCTCCTTTTTTCTTGTGTTCTTCACTTTTTGTATCTTCATTTCCGGGAACCGCAGATACCCGTATGCATTGGTACTCCATCCTGCACTGCCCGGGATTTCAATCTTAAATGCTCTGGTAATATGATCCAGTATCCGTGGTTCTCCGCCCGCTGTCTTCTGATAAAACCCAATGCTGGCATAAAAGATTCCCTTCTCAAAGAGCTGTAATGGCATGCTCATTTCCATATCCTGCTCTCCTGTCGCAGGAAAATCTACCGGCTTTGACCAGAATGTTCCCAATCCCGAATCACTGTCCGTACGCAGCGTCAGACGGAACATGACATTTTTCAAAGGCTGCGTGGTCCTGACTCTGATCCTCAAATCCAGTGTTTCTTCCCTTGCAAAAACCGGAGTGATCTTTCCCTTCATGGTCAGATGCTCCATAAAGAGTCCCTGATTCCGCTGAAGGTTCAGAATGCGGGCGGCACGCTGCTTTTCTGCCAGATCCATGTCAGTCTCATTTTCTCCAACTGCATGATCCATATACACTGCGATGGCACCCTCTACTTCGCCGTCATAGATCACTTTTCCCTGATCCAGCACAATACATCTGTCGCACAGTCTCCGGATCGTATTCATATTATGGCTTACATATAAAACCGTTCTGTTCTCCTTTTGTGCAACTTCCCGCATCTTATCCAAACACTTTTTCTGAAATGCCATATCACCGACCGCCAGCACTTCATCCATGATCATGATCTCGCTGTCAAGATGTGCTGCCACAGAAAAAGCCAGCTTTACAAACATACCGGAAGAATATCGCTTGACCGGTGTATCAATGAACTCCCTTACCTCCGAAAACTCAATGATCTGTTCCATTTTGCTTCTGATCTCCGCTTTTGACATTCCAAGAATCGTTCCGTTCATGTAAATATTTTCTCTTCCGGTCATCTCTCCATTAAAACCGGTTCCGACTTCCAGCATGGAAGTCACTCTTCCATAGAGGTCAATCTCTCCTTCTGTCGGTGCCGTCACCTGTGCCAGCAGTTTCAGCAGGGTCGATTTTCCTGCACCGTTACTTCCAATGATTCCACACATTTCACCCTGACGGATCGTAAGATCAATCCCGTTCAATGCCATAAATTTTTGTCCGACCAGCCGTTCATCCTGCCCGATTTTTACATTTGGATCTTCTCTGCCCCGCTTTCTTGCAAACCAGGACTGAAGATCTGCCTGCAAAGTTCTTCCCCCGATATTCCCAAGACGATACTCCTTTTTCACCCCTGAAATTCGGATCGCCAGATTTTCCTTTTCCATTCCGTCCTCCTTTACACCGTATCCATAAATGTTCTTTCCACTTTATTAAATACGACTATTCCTCCTAGCATTACCAGTATTGTAAAAAGAAGTGAAACTCCGATACTCACCGGAAGAATATTTCCTTCCCCCAGTAAAATATAACGGAACATTTCCATCGGAGCAGTGACCGGGTTTAATAAGATTATTTTTTTCAGGATTCCTTCAGGTAAAATGCTCATTGGATAAACCACCGGTGTGCCATACATCCATAGTGACATTCCAAAGCCCACCATTACTGAAAGATCTCTGTATTTTGTCGTCACACTGGAGATCAGAATCCCGACTCCCATCCCCATGCAGCCAAGCCATAGTAAAAGTAAAAAAATCAGAAGAAGAGCTTCCCAGTGAGGACTGACAGCCCCTTTCCATATATAATATCCGAGCAGAATCACTACCAGCAGCATTTGGATTCCAAACCGGATCACACTACAGAGAACATTGGAAATCGGAACAGTCAGTCTCGGAAAATACACTTTTCCGAACAAACGTGCATTCGATGTAAACGTTGCCACATTTCCATTCAGACAGGAGGCAAAATAACTCCATACTGCATTTCCGCTCAGATAAAATAAAAGCTGCGGAATCCCGTCCGTTCCAAGTTTCGCAATATTTCCAAATACAACCATATACATAACACTGGTCAACAATGGATTGATAAAAAGCCATAACGGACCTAAGATCGTCTGCTTATAACTTACCGTAAAATTCTTCTGCGTAAATAAAAAGATCAGATCCCGATACTGCCATACTTCGTTCAACTTCAGGTCAAACCAGTTATGTCTTGCGGAGATGTGCTTATGATACTTTCTTTCGTACAAAATATTGTTCCTCCTGATTCTCTCATCTTTTCAAGTATACACCATCCGGTATCGCAAATACAACAGTGATCATTCGGGACGGATGCAGCTTATCAGGAGGCAACAAAAAAGAAGCCCCTCAGAGCTTCTCAAACCAAGTAGCGGGAACTGGATTTGAACCAGCGACACCACGGGTATGAACCGTGTGCTCTAGCCAACTGAGCTATCCCGCCATATTAAATTGGTATGGGGCCTACAGGGCTCGAACCTGTGACCCTCTGCTTGTAAGGCAGATGCTCTCCCAGCTGAGCTAAGACCCCATATACCTGTATCTCTTGCGGTTCTGATTACTCTTTCCCGCAACCGACTTGCTTATTATACTATCATCTCATCGCAAATGTCAACACTTTTTTCAATTTTTTTAATTATCATCTCCGACTTTTGCCGTCCTTGCCTGACTTTTACGATCCTCAACTGCAGAATTTACAGAAAGACGGTTCTAAAAGCAGAAAAGTCCAGCAATCGCTGAACTTTTCTACAATCTGCAATATTTTACCGCAATTTTTATTTAAAATATTTTACACCTGATTCAAAAATCTTCAGATCCTGTTCTCCATAAATATTGATCGCAACATGATCCCCACGACGTTCTGAATGAGCCATCTTACCAAGTACACGTCCGTCCGGGCTTGTGATACCTTCAATCGCACGATAGGAACCATTAACATTCCACTCTTCATTCATGCTGATCTTACCTTCAGGATCACAGTACTGCGTTGCAACCTGTCCGTTAGCGAAAAGCCGGTCCAGCCATTCCTCACTTGCAACGAATCTTCCTTCTCCATGGGAAGCCGGATTCGTATAGACTCCGCCAAGCTCTGCTCCCTGCAGCCATGGGGACTTATTGGTTACAACTTTCGTATAAACCATCTTAGAAATATGACGGCCGATGGTATTGTATGTCAGGGTCGGTGAATCTTCCGTCTGACCTGTGATCTTACCGTATGGTACAAGCCCCAGCTTGATCAGTGCCTGGAATCCATTACAAATTCCCAGTGCCAGTCCGTCTCTTTCATTCAACAATTTCTCTACCGCTTCTTTAATCTTTGCATTCTGGAATGCTGTTGCAAAGAATTTGGCAGAACCATCCGGTTCATCTCCTGCACTGAATCCACCCGGGAACATGATCATCTGTGCCTGTCCGATGGCTTTTTCAAATTCACCAACAGATCCTCTGATATCCTCTGCGTCCAGATTACGGAATACTTTCGTAATCACCTTTGCTCCTGCCCGCTCAAATGCACGTTTACTGTCGTACTCACAGTTCGTTCCCGGGAAAACAGGAATAAAGACAGTCGGTTGTCCGATCTTATGGCTGCAGATATGGATATCTGCTGTATTAAACAACTTTTCTTCTACTTTTTTATCAGAATCTGCTGCAGACTTTGTTGCAAATACTTTTTCAAGAGTACCTGTCCATGCCTGTTCTGCCTCTTTCAGACTGATCGTTACATCCCCATATGCCAGCACTGCTTCCTCAGTTACTGCTCCGATCTCTGTATAGCCGGCCACAAGGTTCTCCACTTCTCCCGCAGGTACCTCTGCAATGAGATCACCAAATACCGGTGCGAACAGATCCTTTTTGTCCACCGTTGTCTCAAGCTGAACTCCCAATCCGTTACCAAATGCCATCTTACTTACAGCACTGGCAATTCCATGACGATCAAGTGCATAAGCGGAAACGATTCTTCCTTTCTGAATATCTTCATGGATCTTTCCATACTGCTCCATCACTTTCTCATAAACCGGAAGATCATTTTCATCTCTCTCAATCTTAAGCCATACAAGCTTATTTCCTGCTTTTTTCAGTTCAGGTGTGATGATATCCTGCTCCAGTGCCATATCGACTGCAAAAGATACCAGCGTCGGAGGAACATCAATATCCTGGAATGTTCCGGACATACTGTCCTTACCTCCGATTGACGGAAGACCAAATCCGATCTGTGCCGCATAGGCTCCGAGCAATGCAGCAAAAGGCTGGCTCCATCTCTTCGGATCTTCGGTCATTCTGCGGAAATACTCCTGGAATGTAAAACGGATCTTACTATAATCTCCACCGGCTGCCACGATCTTTGCAACTGATTCTGTCACCGCATAAACTGCTCCGTGATACGGACTCCAGCTTGACAGATACGGATCAAATCCATAACTCATCATGGATACGCTGTCCGTTGTACCATTCTGTACCGGAACTTTTGCCACCATCGCCTGCGTCTCTGTCATCTGATATTTTCCGCCATGAGGCATGAACACTGATCCGGCTCCGATGGAACCGTCAAACATTTCCACAAGACCCTTCTGAGAGCATACATTTAAATCAGAAAGAGTATTCAGCCAGGTCTCTTTTACATCTTCTACTTCTTTTTTGATAAAAAGGCTGTCTTTTCTGGACGGCATCTCTACTTCTACGTCTGTCTCCTGATGTGCCCCGTTGGTATCAAGGAATGCACGGGAAAGGTTTACAATCTCTTTTCCTCTCCATACAAGAACCAGTCTCGGATCTTCCGTAACGACTGCTACAACCGTTGCCTCAAGATTTTCCTCTTTCGCATATGCCATAAATTCATCTACATCTTTCGGATCGACAACGACTGCCATTCTTTCCTGGGATTCGGAAATCGCGATCTCTGTTCCGTCCAGTCCTGCATATTTCTTTGGCACTTTATCCAGCTCTACCCGCAGTCCGTCTGCCAGTTCTCCGATGGCAACTGAAACTCCTCCGGCACCAAAGTCATTACACTTTTTAATCAGATGGCTGACTTCTTCTCTGCGGAACAGACGCTGGATCTTACGCTCTGTCGGTGCATTTCCCTTCTGCACTTCAGCTCCGCATGTCTCGATGGACTCCTCTGTATGAACCTTGGAAGAACCTGTTGCTCCTCCGCATCCGTCACGACCGGTACGACCACCCAGCAGGATAATGATATCTCCTGGATCAGAATTTTCACGGATCACTGCACGTCTCGGTGCTGCACCAAGCACTGCTCCGATCTCCATACGCTTTGCGACATAATTCGGATGGTAGATCTCTTTTACCAGTCCGGTTGCAAGACCGATCTGGTTTCCGTAAGAACTGTATCCATGTGCAGCCTCACGCACCAGCTTTTTCTGTGGAAGCTTTCCTTTCAGTGTCTCGTTCGCTGAAACCGTCGGGTCAGCCGCTCCCGTCACACGCATCGCCTGATATACATAAGTACGTCCTGACAGCGGATCACGGATTGCACCGCCAAGGCAGGTAGCTGCTCCACCAAACGGCTCAATCTCTGTCGGATGGTTGTGCGTCTCATTTTTAAAATTGATCAGCCATTCTTCCTCGACACCGTCTACCTTGATCGGTACAACGATACTGCACGCATTGATCTCATCGGACTCTTCCTGATCTGCAAGCTTTCCTTCTTTTTTTAGACGACGCATTGCCATCAGTGCCAGATCCATCAGGCATACAAACTTATCTTCTCTTCCTTTAAAGATCTCACTGTGATCTTTCAGATACTCTTTATATGTATCCTCGATGGCATCTCTGTAATCTCCGTCATCAAATTTTACATCTTTTAATTCTGTAGAAAATGTCGTATGACGGCAGTGATCTGACCAGTAAGTATCCAGTACACGGATCTCTGTCATCGTCGGATTCCGGTCTTCCTCTCCATGATAATACTTCTGGATATGCTGGAAATCTTTAAACGTCATCGCAAGACCAAGTGAATCATACAACTCTTTCAGTTCTGCCTCCGGCATATCTTTAAATCCGTCAAATACCTTTACATCTGCCGGTTCTTCAAATACCGTTACCAGTGTCTCCGGCTTCTCAGCAGCAGCTTCTCTTGAATCTACCGGATTGATGCAGTGATTTTTGATTGCTTCAAACTCTTCCTCTGATATATTTCCCTCGATCACATAAGTTACCGCTGTACGGATCACCGGTGTCTCATCTTCTTTGATAAATCTGATACACTGTTCTGCTGAATCTGCTCTCTGGTCAAACTGTCCCGGAAGAAATTCAACTGAAAAGCACCGATCTGTCTCATTCTTTGTAAAACTTTCTCTGTAAAGGATATCGACCGGAGGCTCTGCAAACACTCCGCCACATGCTTTTTCAAATGTCTCATCTGATATATTTTCTGCGTCATACCGGATCAGAACCCGTACCCCGGTCACATCTTTAATTCCGAGATAATGACGGATCTCATGTCCAAGCCCTTTCGCTGTTACGGCAAATTCCGGCTTTTTTTCCACATACACACGCTTTACATTACTCATATACAATCTCCTTTTCCTCTTATGTGCTTATTCCTTCACACCAAATTAGAATGAACCTGTTATGCTTATCGTATCATATAATTTCACATCCGTATAATTAATAAATTTAAACTTTATCATAAGCATTTCTAATCAGTTATCCATCCGGAAAGTTTCCACGGAACTTCTCATTGTTTCTTTTCTGCTTTTCACCCATAAAAATCCTCCGGTGATAACTGCACCTGCACCGAAAATCCACAGGGACCACGTTGCCATATCTGAAAAAAAGCCCTCCGGCAACATTCGGATCATATAGTCTTTTTCTGCATCAAACATCCACAGCCGGTTCGTAAAAACTTTTTCATGAAACCATGTAAACCAGTAATCGAAGTTCCGGTTGACCACAAATCCGGCCACAACGCCTGCCAGTAAAATCAGCCCCGCAATATTCCGGTACACTTTCCATAAGACCTTCCACAAAATTGTTTTTTCAGCATCTGTTTTTTCACAGAAGAAGCAGATCAGCAGAAATACAAAAGAAAAACTTGCGGTCACTCCTGCCATAAACCGGACTCTCTTGCTCCAGTCAAAAATCTGCTTTACATCCTTCATATGCAGCCGATCCTGCTCATTAAAAAAATCTCTCCATATTCCATCCACCGTAGTCTCTGCTTTCAGTTCTTCACGCTCTCCATTTAAATATGCCATCATCTCACGGGTTACATAAATTGTATCTCCCATTGTCATGTTCAATTCATCTAATACCCCGTATTTTTCATATTCCGCCCGGTACAGATCAACATCCGAATAAAGTACGAGTCGGACACTCGTGACCAGCCACACCGCTAAAAAAGAAATCGTCAGGATCAGTCCCAGGATCCGGCTTAAAATCAGACTTATTTTGCTTTTCACTTTTTCAGAAGATGAGACCAGTTTTTTCACAAATTTACTCCTTTTTGTTGTATTCTTTATGTATTTATCTTATAATACTATTATTACTTATTAGGAGGTCTAATAATATGATGGATATATATTATGAACTATATAAGGTATTTTACCATGTTGCAACTACGCTGAATT
>OOIG01003161.1_pt1 | contig 10344 bp, 7 predicted proteins | sample 1692091 | NCBI WGS metagenome assembly OOIG01 (sample SAMN06348188, study PRJEB24527) | human gut metagenome | biome: human gut; feature: ankylosing spondylitis patient; material: feces | host: Homo sapiens | place: China | collected 2015-10
TGTGCTCTTCCGATCTTATGAAGCGTATCTGGATAAAGATATGGAAGCAGACGGAACCAGATATCTGGAGGCTGCCCTTTCTTCTGAGGCCAAGGACGCCCAGGACCACTGTGACAGAGGCCGTGTCTACTACTATATGGAAGACTACAGCAACGCAAAAAAAGAGCTTCTGGAAGCAACCAAGAAGGATAATACGGAAGCTCTTCTTCTCCTGGGAATGGTATATCTGGCTCAGGATGATGTGGAAAATGCCCAAGCAATGTACAAGCAGTATATTTCTGCAGTGGGTGATTCCGCCAAGGGCTATAATGGTCTGGCACTGTGCGATATCCGAAGCGGAGATTATGATTCCGCTCTTGATAACATCACAAAAGGCCTTCCGACAGCTACCACAGACGAGATGCAGAGCCTTCTGTTCAACGAGATCGTAGCCTATGAAAAAAAACTGGATTTTGCTACTGCACTGACCAAGGTCCAGGAATATATTGAGATGTTCCCTGAAGATTCCGCTGCAAAAAAAGAGCGGGCTTTCCTGAAAACCAGAACGTCTTCGGAGGGCTGATATGGAATATTTTGAGGAAATACAGGACCGTGTCATCCTGATCGGTGTCCAGGCGAATCTGGGGGATGACATGGAGGAATCCCTGGATGAACTTGGGGAGCTTGCGGCTACAGCCGGTGCGGCCGTTGCTGGCAGGATCATCCAGAACCGTGAGGCAGTACACCCCGGTACTTATATCGGAAAAGGCAAGATCGAAGAGGTAAAAGGCCTTCTCTATGCCCTGGATGCCAATGGTGTGATCTGTGACGATGAGCTTTCTCCTGCACAGATGAACAATCTGGAGCGGGAGCTGGAGTGCAAGGTTATGGATCGTACCCTGCTGATCCTTGACATTTTTGCGAAGCGTGCCGTCACAAGTGAAGGCAAGATCCAGGTAGAGCTTGCACAGCTTCGTTACCGGTCTGCACGTCTTGTGGGACTACGTTCTTCTCTTTCGCGACTTGGAGGAGGAATCGGAACCAGAGGCCCTGGTGAGAAAAAGCTGGAGACAGACCGTCGTCTGATCCGGAACAGGATATCCGCACTGAAGCAGGAGCTTTCCCAGGTAGAAAAGCACAGAGAGCTGATCCGTTCCAGAAGAGCTGTGGGAAATCTGAAGACAGCAGCCATTGTTGGCTATACCAATGCAGGAAAGTCAACGCTTCTGAATACACTGACAGGCGCTTCGGTGCTTTCGGAGGATAAGCTGTTTGCCACACTGGATCCGACTACCCGTCTTCTGACACTGGATGACGGGCAGCAACTTCTTCTCACGGATACCGTAGGATTTATCCGAAAACTTCCACATAATCTGGTAGAAGCCTTCAAGAGTACCCTGGAAGAAGCCAAATATGCGGATTATATCATTCATGTGGTAGATGCATCCAATCCCCAGGCGGAGATGCAGATGCATATCGTATATGAGACCCTGAAAGAGCTGGGCGCCCTTGGGAAAAAAACGATCACGCTTTTTAACAAGCAGGACCGTGTCTCCGGGGAGAGCCTCCGGGATCTCCGTGCAGACCATACGCTGAAGATTTCCGCACGGACAGGAGAAGGACTTGAAGAATTTAAGGAACTGCTCTCTGAGATCCTTGCAGAAGGCCAGATTTATATGGAGCGGCTTTTTCCGTATTCGGAGGCCGGTCAGATCCAGCTGATCCGTGAGTATGGACAGCTTCTTTCGGAAGAGTATACAGAAGGCGGAATTGCTGTAAAAGCAAGGGTTCCGCGGGAAATCTATCCGAAAGTTACATAATGTTAAAAAACTACTCAGTACCATATATAGTACCGTGAACAAAATGGACACTATATATGGTGCTTTTTGTGTTGACGCAAAGGAGTGTGTCTGATACAATAAGCCTACAGCGTTTTGAACACAGATCGTGAAACGGAGTGTGTTCGTAAGCAGGCAAGTGAGGCGGAATGGAATATCCGCTTATAAATAAATGCATGAGGGAGGCATTTTCTTATGTTTCAGGTAGTAAAAAGAGACGGTGAATTAGACGAATTTAAAATGGGGAAGATCACCGCAGCCATTGATAAGGCGTTTGATGCCAAGGGCAAGAATTACAGTCCGGATATGATCGACCTTCTGGGACTTCGTGTTACTGCGGATTTTCAGAATAAGATCGAGAACAACCGGATCTCTGTGGAGGATATCCAGGACAGTGTGGAGAACGTACTGATCCAGGCAGGATATTCCGATGCTGCCAAGGCGTATATCCTTTATCGCAAGCAGCGTGAGAAGATCCGCAATATGAAATCTACCATCCTTGACTATAAAGAAATCGTAAACAGCTATGTAAAGGTTGAGGACTGGCGTGTAAAAGAGAACTCAACAGTAACCTATTCTGTAGGAGGACTGATCTTAAGCAACTCCGGAGCTGTTACTGCCAATTACTGGCTGTCTGAGATCTATGACAATGAGATCGCGGAGGCACACAGAAATGCGGATATCCATATCCACGATCTGTCCATGCTGACCGGATACTGTGCAGGATGGTCCCTGAAACAGCTGATCCGTGAGGGCCTTGGCGGAATCGAGGGTAAGATCACTTCCGCACCGGCCAAGCATTTAAGCGTGCTCTGTAACCAGATGGTAAATTTCCTGGGTATCATGCAGAATGAGTGGGCAGGCGCACAGGCATTTTCATCCTTTGATACCTATCTGGCTCCTTTTGTAAAGGTGGACAACCTTTCTTATCCGGAAGTGAAGAAATGTATTGAATCTTTTGTATATGGGGTGAACACACCGAGCCGCTGGGGAACCCAGGCACCGTTTTCCAATATTACACTGGACTGGACTGTTCCGGATGACCTTGCAGAACTTCCTGCCATCGTAGGCGGCAAGGATATGGACTTCAAGTATAAAGACTGCAAGAAAGAGATGGATATGGTCAATAAGGCATTTATCGAGACCATGATCGAGGGAGATGCCAACGGACGTGGATTCCAGTATCCGATCCCGACTTATTCCATCACAAAGGAATTTGACTGGTCCGATACCGAGAATAACAGACTTCTCTTTGAGATGACTTCCAAGTACGGTACTCCGTATTTTTCCAATTATATCAACAGTGATATGAAACCGAGCGACATCCGCAGCATGTGCTGCCGTCTCCGCCTGGATCTCCGTGAGCTCCGCAAAAAGAGCGGCGGTTTCTTCGGTTCCGGTGAGAGTACAGGTTCTGTAGGCGTTGTTACCATCAATATGCCGCGTATCGCATATCTTTCCAGAACGCCGAAGGAATTTTATCAGCGCCTGGACCACATGATGGATATCTCTGCAAGATCTCTTCATATCAAGAGAGATGTGATCAGCAGGCTTCTGGAGGAGGGACTGTATCCGTACACGAAGAGATATCTTGGAAGCTTTGACAATCATTTTTCCACCATCGGTCTTGTGGGAATGAACGAAGCGGGCTTAAATGCATGCTGGCTGAAAAAAGACATGACAGATCCGGAAACCCAGAAGTTTACAAAAGAGGTTCTGGAGCATATGAGAAACCGTCTTTCCGACTATCAGGAGCAGTATCCGGGAGAGCTTTTCAACCTGGAGGCAACACCTGCAGAGTCCACTGCATACCGTCTTGCCAAACACGACAGAAGTCGTTATCCGGATATCAAAACAGCAGGAAAAGAGGGCGATACTCCGTATTACACAAACAGCTCCCATCTGCCGGTTGATTATACCGCTGATATTTTTGACGCACTGGATATACAGGATGATCTGCAGACTCTGTATACATCCGGAACTGTATTCCACGCATTCCTGGGAGAGAAACTTCCGGACTGGAAGGCAGCAGCGTCTCTGGTACGTAAGATCGCAGAGAATTATCGCCTGCCGTATTACACCATTTCTCCGACCTATTCCGTATGTCAGGAGCATGGCTACATCAGCGGAGAGCATTTCACCTGTCCGAAATGTGGAAAGAAGGCTGAAGTTTACAGCCGTATCACCGGCTACTACCGTCCGGTACAGAACTGGAATGATGGTAAGACACAGGAGTACAAGAACCGTACCCTCTATGATATTACCCACTCCCAGTTGAAAAAGGTACACACCAGCATGATGACCATGAAAGGCGACGAGGTTGAGATCCAGCCGGTGGCATCGCACAAATATCTCTTCACGACCAGCACCTGTCCAAACTGCCGTATGGCAAAGAAAATGCTGGAAGGTGAGGAACTGGAGATCATCGATGCCGAGCAGAATCCCGAACTTGTTAAGCAGTACGGGATCCGTCAGGCGCCTACACTTGTGATCACTGACGGAGCGCAGGTTAAGAAGTATGTGAATGCTTCTAACATTCAGAAGTATGTGGATGAAGAGTTGGATTGAGCTCTTCAGGGCAACTGCAATTATTGAAATGGATGGCTGGACGCATGTCTGTTGGATGTGCGTTCGGCTTTTTTATATGTTATTTTTGTTTTTGGGAAAGGTGGTTGACATTTTGGGTTGTGATGGTATACTTATATTTGAAATTTAGTAATTAAAAGCGTTACGCTTTAACGTATTAATGTGAATGTATCGCTGTGCTACATCGTGGGGAGATCCGGGAATTGTTTCCCGGCGGAAATATGCGAGGGGGAAAGCACTCAAAGTTGCGAAGCCCGCTTTTCCCCCTCGCGCTCCCCCTTTCCGGGCACGCAAATTGTTGCAGGTTGTGGAGATGTGTTCAGGTACTGGCGGGGCGATGGATGCTGCGGTATTGGATATGAAACGCTGTGCCGATCTATTCCTATTCTCCACAACTTTTTCCAGTCACTCACTTACTCCCATCAGGTCACAAGGAACCCCAACCTTTCCTCCCTGCCGTCCAGCGCAGCGACAACGATCCCAAACATCTCCCGTTAAACCACAAGCAAACTCAGCCTTTCCTCCCTGCCGTCCAGCGCAGCGACGACGACCCCAAACACCTACCGTTAAACCACAAGCAAACTCAGCCTCTCCTACCAACCGTCCAGCGCAGCGCTGACGGCTCATCCAACTCCCGAGCAGCCCCCCCCACACACTACCGCCCTGAAAAGCCAGCCCGTGAGGCGTGTGCTGCCTGTCGCCGGACTCTGCAGGAGGGGAGCTGATTCTTGGCTGGCGGAAATCTGCGTTGTTTTTCAAAAGTCCGCTGTCTGAGCGGCAGCAAGCCGCGAGTTCGGACTTTTTAAAAACGGTTTTAGCAGAATTCCGGCAGCCTAGAAGCCAGCCCCCGACGAAGCCCGGAGCAAACCGGCACCCGTCTCCCCGGCGTCCGCCATCCGCCATCCACCCTCCACCACAAAAAAAGAGCGCCCCGCAGCCCATCCAGACCACAAAGAACGCTCTCCTAATTCCATCAGCTTACAATCATACACAATCACCTACGATCAGCATACAATAATCCCATACGATCGCATCAAATATAACTCATAAACCCCTTCCCAACAACCTCACTACTCTTAGTAACCATCAAAAACGCCTGCGGATCCACCTCATCAATAAACCTCTGCAGAAGCACCGCCTGTCTCACATCAACAACCGTCAGAATAATCTTCTTATCCTTATGCGAATAAACACCCTCCCCATGATAAACCGTAGCACTCCGACCCAACCCATTCATAATAAACTCACAGATCTCATCCGGCTTACTGGAAATGATCGTAAAATACTTATTCAGCTTCATCCTCTCAATAGACTTATCGATCATCAACGTCTTAGCCATAAGCCCCAGCACAGAACAAAGCCCCGTAGTAAGATCAAACACCATAAACGAAACAACAACGATCACACAATCCACTGCAAACAACGCACCCGAAATATTCATCGTAGAATACTTCTTAATGATCATCGCCACAATATCCGTGCCACCACCCGAAGCATTCTCAAAAAACAGCAGCGCCGCAGCCAGCGCCGGCAAAATGATCGCAAAGCAAAGCTCCAGCATAATATTCCCCGTCAGCGCCCTGTCCATAGGAAAAACCTTCTCAAACACATTCAGAAGCAAAGAAGAAACAACCGTAACATAAGCCGTCTTCACTCCAAAATCTCTGCCAAGAATAACAAACCCGATCACCAGCAAAATAAGATTGATCACCAGGTTGATCTGCGCAGACGTCATCGGAATAAAATGCGAAAACACAACCGCCATACGCGAAACACCACCAAAGGAAAAATTATTCGGAAACTTAAACACATAAATCCCCACATCCATCAGAACAACAGCAAATGTGATAATGATATACTCCATCACACGCTTCGGTATCAGATTTTTCATTAAAAAATATCCTCCTGATCTCCTCAAAAAATTTTCACTGGGAACTACCGGTCAAAGCCGGCAATCCCCTCATCCTCTTCGTTTATCATACCTTATATCACCAAAAATGGAAATAAAAAAAGACAGAGAAAAATACATTTCCCTGTCCCTTATATCAACGATCACGATCAACCACAGCTTACAGCCCGAAAAACCTCTCCAGAAATTCCGCCACACCATCATGATCATTATCTCCGGTCACCTCATTAGCAGCATCCTTTACATACTGTTTGGAATTGCCCATAGCAACACCGATACCTGCCCCCTCCAGCATTTCCAGATCATTCTCATTATCTCCGAAAGCGATCACATGCATCCGGTCAATACCAAGCTTTGTGCGAAGCATGGCAAGACCCACACCCTTGTCCACGCCTGCTGCATTAAACTCCGCATTGCCGCTGATGGAAGTAGTCACTGCCACATCATCCAAATCCTTCCATTTTTCACGAAGTGCCCTGCTGGTCTCCATATCATCAAAATAAATATTGATCTTCTCTGCCTGATCCAGAATATCTTTCTGATGATAAAAATCCTTAACATATACATGTCTGCTGAGGAAATAATCTACAAAAGTTTTTTCCAGCAGATCTTTATCCGCTACAGATGCCACATAATCTCTGGCATCCGCATCAGAATAGGCGATCCCATTTGCATAAGCCTCTGCGATCCAGCCTTTTGCGCCGCTGTTTTCCACATCCTTCAGGATTTTACTTACCATTCCTTTTGGCATGGTTTTTCGCCAGATCATCTCATTTTTATCGTAATCCCAGACAACACAGCCGTTTTCCACGATTCCCCATTTCACACCCCGGAGCACAGAAAACTCCTGAGGGATCAGCTCTCTGGTCCTTCCGGTTGCCGGTACCACATAATGTCCGTCATCGATCAGACGCTGCAGAACATTTTTGTTCCTCTCGGAAATCTTATTTTCACTGTTCAGAAGAGTTCCATCCATATCCACTGCAATGATATATTTTTCCATAATTTCCTCCTGTTTGTCTTCTCCTCACAGGCAAAAAGCGTATCTGCACTGCACCCGGATATCCTTTGGCAGTACAGATACGCACAAATACTCATACCTGCTCTCTGTAAAGCGGAGTCTTTTCTTCCACTTTACTACTCATATACAACAGCTCAGGAATTACCGGATCCTCATCATAAACGCCTCGTACGGTCTTAAGTCCGCTTTGATCCCTGTTCTGTCCTTATAGTTTGCAATCTTAATATCCTCTTTATCGGACACATATTTCGCAAGACCTTCTGTACTTACCGTATCCTCAGAAAGGTTTGCCACCACGATCCACTGCTCTTTGTCGGAGGTTCTTAAATATGCAAAGATCTTCTCATCTTCCGGAAGAAGGAGCTGATAGTCACCTTCTGTGAGAAGCTCTTCCTCATGACGAAGACAGATCAGATCCTTATAATAATAAAACACGGAATCATTTTTTTCCAGAGCTTTTTTTACATTGATCTCCTGGTAACGATCAGAAAGGCGGAACCATGGCTTACCGGTCGTAAATCCTGCATTTTCGCTGTCATCCCACTGCATCGGAACCCTGGCATTGTCACGACTCTTGTTCCATACTGCCTTGCGGAAATCATCCTCAGAAATGGTTTTGTTCTTAACGACAAGATCCTGATATGCATTACGAACCTCGATATCCTCGTACTCCTCCAGCGGAAACTGCACGTTTGTCATACCGATCTCCTCTCCCTGATATACATAAGGAGTTCCCTGCATACCATGGAGAACGGTAGCATAAGCCTTTGCACATTCCTCGCGGTAAGTAGTGTCATTTCCCCATCTGGAGATCACACGTGGCTGGTCATGATTTTCAAAATACAGAGCATTCCAGCCCTTGTTATAAAGCTTGTTCTGCCACTCACTCATAACACGTTTCAGATCACGGAGATCAAAAGGCTTCAATTCCCACTTGCGGTTTACAGAGCCCGGAATACGGTCGATGTTCATATGCTCAAATGTGAAGATCATATTCAGCTCCTCACGCTCCGGATCTGTAAACAGTCTTGCAACCTCCGGTGTGGAGCCCGGCGCCTCACCTACCGTCATACAGTCATATTTTGAAAGCACCTCCCGGTTCATCTCATGGATAAACTCATGAAGTCTTGGTCCGTTGCTGTGATATTTTCCTGTATAATACTTGCGGTCATCAGTCTTCGGGTAATCCGGGAAGGACTGATCCTTGGAGATAGACGCGATCACATCCATGCGCCATCCATCAGCACCTTTATCCATCCAGAACTTCATCAGATCATAGATTTCCTTACGGACAGTTTCATTTTCCCAGTTGAGATCCGGCTGCTTTCTGCTGTAGAAATGAAGGTAATACTGGCCACGCTCTTCATCATATTCCCAGGCACTTCCACAGAAGCTGGAACCCCAGTTGTTCGGCTCACTGCCGTCTGCTTTCGGATCCTTCCAGATATAATAATCACTGTATTTGCTGTCTTTTGACTTCCGGCTTTCCACAAACCATGCATGCTCATCGGAAGTATGGTTGACAACAAGATCCAGAACGATCTTGATACCATGCTCATGAGCTTTTTGGATCAGCTCATCCATGTCCTCGTTACTTCCGAAACCTGCGTAGATCTTCCGGTAATCACTGATATCGTAACCGTTGTCGTCCTGTGGGGAGTCAAAAACAGGACTAAGCCAGATCACATCGATCCCAAGGTTCTGAAGGTAGGGGAGCTTTTCAATAATACCCCTGAGATCGCCGAAGCCATCTCCGTTGGAGTCCTTAAAGCTTCTTGGATAAATCTGATATACAACGGAATTCTTCCACCAATCTTTCATTTCTTATGTCTCCTTTATTTTGCATTGAGCAGATATTTATAATCCGTATTTGCTGCTTATTTATATCCGGTCAGGTGTTCTTCAACTGCCCTTTTTGCGGTCAGTTATTTCGATATAACTTTTTTTAGGCTTTTTTATAGGCGGACCAACTGGGGTCCGCCTTTTCATAATTCTGGTCTTTATTCCTTCTCCTTAAGGTTTATGCAATTCCAAGAAGAGAGAGAAGGATGCTCAGGATGATAACACCAATGATCAGAACTGTGATGCTGATATTTTTCTTTTTCAGCAGATAGTAGCACAGAAGAGTCAGTCCAAGAGGAACGATGCCGACAAAGATCTGGTCCAGCATGTTCTGGAGATTCAGAACAGATTCACCCTTCATGGTGAGTTCATAAGTGGAATTAAAGGTTACCATGCTGGCAGTCATGCCGCCGACCATGATCAGACCTACAATGCTGGCAGCCTTTGTCAGGATGTTCATAAGACCGCTTGCATAAACCTTCTGGATGTATTCGGAACCAAGCTTGTATCCCAGGAAGGTTCCGTAATATTTCACAAGAATAGACGGAATATTGAAAAGAAGCAGGAACACGATCGGTGCCAGAACGTTTCCGGATGCACCAAGACCTACTGCGATTCCGGCTGCGATTACACGGAGAACTCCCCAGAAAATGGAATCACCGATACCTGCCAGAGGTCCCATCAGAGAGGATTTAACTGCATTGATAGAGCTTGCGTCAAAATCTTTCTGCTCGCTGTTTTTCTTCTCCATGGATGCCACAAGGCCCATAATGAACGTGGAACAGGTGATGGTTGTATTGAAGTAGGACATACTTCTTGTGAGGGCAGCTTTTTTGCCTTCCTCATCGTTTTTGTAAAATTTGTTGATAAATGGCATCAGGGAATAACAGAAGCCGGATGCTCCCTGTTTTGCCGGGCTTACTGCTGCATACAGAGTGAAGGAACGCCAGAAAGCTTTTCTCAGCATTTTTCTTTCATCTGCAGGAATGGATTTCGTTAAATTACTCATGAGAAAAATTCCTCCTCTTCTTCATCAAGATATTCGTCAGAACCACCGGCTGGTGAAGCTGCCACTCTCTGTGCCGCAAGCTGGTTCAGCTTGTAATCGTTCATACCAATGGAAATGGCAATGATCACACCGATCACGGCAAGAGCGATCAGTGGAAGCT
>OOIG01003165.1_pt1 | contig 10336 bp, 10 predicted proteins | sample 1692091 | NCBI WGS metagenome assembly OOIG01 (sample SAMN06348188, study PRJEB24527) | human gut metagenome | biome: human gut; feature: ankylosing spondylitis patient; material: feces | host: Homo sapiens | place: China | collected 2015-10
TCACGCTGGAGCTTTTCCGCACGGGCGGTATCCCTGTCCTCCACCGAGATCATGATGGCGGAGGAAATGCTATTGAGGTAGCCGTTTCGCACAAGGCTGCCTACGATGGCATTTACCGCCACATCGAGCTTCGCACCCTTGAGGTCTGCGCCGTTGCCCATATCCGCAAGGATGGCTTTTGCATCTTCGTTGAGCGGCGTACAGACGAGAACCTTTTCACTCCGATTCACCTTCAGCTCAATGCTGGGGTTCACATCCAGCGACACCACGGACGCCACCGCGTTCGCTCGCTGGTAGAACACGCCTCCGCCGCCAAGCAGCATTACAGCAAGGCAGGCGGCAATGAGCGATGTCCATTTTCTATTTGCCATTTTCTTTGTCGTCATGGGAATGACCGTTCCTTTCCGCTCTTCACAGCGGGAGAGAACGCCGTTCACATCGTTCGGCGCGGTCTTTTCGACCGCCGCGGCCAGACGCTGCTCCATTTTTTCGTTGGTCATTTGGCGTCGTCTCCTTCCAGATAAGCTCGCATTTTTTTCAATGCTCTGTGATATTTCGACAGGACGGTCGGAAGCGGCAGCTCCAGCAGCGCCGCGATCTCCCGGTGCTTCATACCCGTGACCGCGTGGAGCAGCACGATACGCCGTTCCTCGTCAGCGAGTCTTGCCAACGCGCCTTGTAGCAGCGCGCGCTCGTCCGCGTCCAGTCCGCACTCCTGCGCGGGAATGGCGTCCCATTCCTCCTCGCTGAGCGCGGCATGACGTTCCTCGCGCCGCAGGCGCATCAGGCAGAGATTGCGGCAGACCGCCAGCAGCCAGCCCATCGGCGAACCGGTTGGGCGGTACTGCTCCGCGCAGTCCCACACTTGTACATAAACATCCTGCGTGATGTCCTGCGCGTCGTGCGCGTTTTTAAGGTAGGATAGCGCAAGGCCGTACACCGCCGAGCGCGTGCGTTGATACAGCTCCGCGAGTGCTTCACGCTCACCGCCGGCAACGCGGAGGATCAACTGCTGCAGCTCGTGCCGATCCTCTGCCGGGGTGTATTCGGTTGTCATCAGCAAGCTGAGCATAGGCTTCCGTCTCCTGTCATCCGTGTAATGCACGGAAAGGATAATTTATTGCAGGGCAATTTAAATTTTTTAAAGAAGAATGCAATGGGGCTAGGCAAAGAAGTTCGTCCCCTTTTTACTGCGGAAACGGCAAAAAGCAAAGCCTACCGCAAGCAAGAACGGTAGGCTTTGTCAGGCGGCTTCAATTCGGATATTTTGCCTTGGAATCCTTGTACCGCAACGGCTTGCAAATTTCCGGCAAAAAATACTCGCAATTTTTTTGAGGTACTACTGACGCTATTCGAACCCCCGGTCGAATTCAACGCAGATATTACTCGTCCAGCTTTTGGAACTCATCCAGCCGCAGTTCTCGCTTCAGTTCTTCCTCTGTCGGCAGATAGGTAAAATACTTGGATGCGAAGATCTGGTGATTATCCTCCGGCAAAGTGTACTTTACAACAGCATCACTTTTATCGGCGCAGAGGACAATGCCAATCGGCGGTGTATCTCCTTCGTTCATCAACTCACGAGTATAGTAGTTGACGTACATCTGCATCTGACCGAGATCCTGATGCGTAAGCTGTCCCATCTTCAGGTCAATCAACACGAAACATTTTAGGATGTAATTGTAAAACACAAGGTCGATGAAAAAGCTTTGGCCATCCAGCGTAAACTTCTTCTGTCGTGCTACAAAGGAGAAGCCTCGTCCCAACTCCAGCAGGAAGTGTTGCAGGTGGTCAATCAATGCCTGCTCCAATTCTCCCTCATACACATGCGTATCCGGTTGGATTTGCAGGAACTCCATTACATAGGGGTCTTTGATGATTTTTTCATATTCCGGTTTTGGCTCCGTCGTTTGTATCTCAGCAGCGACAAGCGATTTATCCTGGCTTGCCAAGATGCGCTGATAGTACATCGTGTGAATCTGCCGTTCAAGCTGCCGGACGCTCCATGCGGACTTCGCACATTCTTCCGCATAGAAGTCTCTCTCTTTCTCATTGGGAACGCGCATCAGTAGTCGGTAGTGCGACCAGCTCAATTCAGGACACAGTGTGTCTCGAATTGGATATGCGCAGTAGAACTGGCGCATTTTTCGCAAATTTGACTCGTCAAATCCTTTCCCGAATTCCGCTGTCAGATGTGCGGACAGGTACTGCAGCAACTTTTTGCCATATCCTGCGCGGTCATTTTCTCCGCAGGCTTTGTAAATCTGCTCACCGATTTCCCAATAGGCCGTCACCATTGCGGAGTTTACTGCTGTGCACAAACTGCGCTGTGCAGACACAATGGAATGGCGGATTGAATGATAGGTCTGCTCTGTTGTATAGTTCGTTTGAAGCTCGTTATCCATTCTGTTCACCTCGCTCCTGCAATAATTCTCTCAGTAGTCCCTGGCATCCCGACAGCACATCCTGCCAGGTTGCCTCAAAATCGCCCGTGTACCACGGGTCGGCAACATCGCGGGGGTGGTCGGTATAGTCCATCAGGAGGCGCAGCTTGCCAGCAAAGTCGCCGCCGCAGATGCGATGCATATTCCGCAGGTTGGCGCTGTCCATGCCAATCAGCAGATCGTACTTGTCGTAGTCCTGATTCGTGAGCTGCCGCGCCGCGTGGCAGTCGCAGGAGATCCCGTGCTCCGCCAGCTTGCGCCGTACCGGAGGATAGACCGGGTTGCCGATCTCCTCCCGGCTGGTGGCCGCCGATTCGATATGGAATTGTGAGGCAAGCCCTGCCTTCTTCACCAAATCCTTCATCACGAACTCGGCCATGGGGCTGCGGCAGATATTGCCCAGGCACACAAAAAGTATTTTCGTCATCGCACTCGCTCTCCTGAGATATTTCTTTTTCCTCAGTATAGCAGGAAATTGCCTGCGCGTCGAGAGAAGAATGCAGCCACGCCTGAGATTCTATGGCTTCCAGTAGTTTGCCTTTCTTCCATCCGAAACACAGGACGGCTCGGATGTACCAGGACCGTTCCTCGTTGCTGCCGCATCCCTCCAAAATCGCCACATTCCGCGTCCAGCCGAGGCTCATCGCCAGCCGTATGATTTCAGGGGATTCCTCGTAGGCTGCGTAAAACACGCGCATACGGCGCACATTGCGGGGAGAAAAGCCCTCGGCTGTGGGATAGGCCGCTTGCAGGTATTCCGACGCTGCGACAGCCGCGCCTTTTTCGCTCCTGCGGCTGACCAGCCGGCCGATCTCGCGGTACAATTCCATCTGCGGGAGCTGCGCTGCCATGAGCGCGTCCAGTGCGGCAAACATGGCGGTGTAGTCTGTTGGCTTGCGGATATTCATGGGCTTTCTCCTTTCCGACGCGATGCGCCTGATCAACGCTCAAAGCAGAGAAAAGCACGGCGGCTTCACCGTGTTCTTCTCTGCTTTGACCTGCTTCAGATGACTCGCACGATCTGCTCCCACAGCAGGATGTGCTTTTCGTTAACGGCTTTGTTGTCATGATAGTGGCCGAACAGCCAGTAGTGGTATTTTGCTCTTTCCTGCACCTCCTGCAGGAAGTCCGTAAGCCGGTCCGCCTCGTTGTGGCGGCTCCCCGCGAGGGCGATGCTGGTGGGCGCGCAGTGGGTGATGATGTAGTCCACCGCCCAGCTGACCGCGTCGAGGTTTCGCCGCGCCTCGGCATATTCCTCATCGGAGGGCAGCTCCTGCGCCCACCACGAGATGTGGTTGATGCGGTATCTCGCTCTTGGTTTGCGCTGGAGCATCGTGAGCCTTCGCTCAAAATCCGGGGCATCCGGCTCCAGAATCCCATCCTCGATGTCGTGGCTTTTTGCGCCGCCCATGGTGAAGAAGCGGTAACCCTCCAGATCGAAGATCTGGCCGCGCATTAGATGCAGCACATGGGGGCGAACGCGATGCACCTTGCCGCCGCGCCACTCCGCCACAGGGTATCGTTCCAGCGCGTCATAGTTTTCATGGTTGCCGCAGACGAAGGCAAGCGTGAAGGGCAGACGTTCCAGCCAGTCCAGCGTTTCATCGTCGCGGCTGTCGCCAAACCACACGCCGCCGAAGTCTCCTGCGATGATGACCACATCGTTCTTCGTCATCCCAGCTTGCTCCGGGAAGTATTCCGGCTGGAAGCGCCGGAAGTTTCCGTGGGTATCTCCGGTCACATAGATCATGCGAATTTCCTCCTCTTAGGTTGGTCTACGGTCTGTTCGATTTCTACGCCATTGCGGAAGGTAACCTTAATGCGGTTGCCCGCCAGAACCGTGACCTTTTCCAGCATCTGATAGACCACACCGTCATCCCATTCTGTGATTCCCACAGTCGCCGCGGCCATTGCCGAGGCTGCCGCATGGATACGACGGCTGATCTGCTCCTCTTCCTGTCGGATACTAAGGATAGCTGTTTTTCGGCGCTTCAGTTCTTCCATCGTGGTGGAGATGGCACGGAAACGCTCGGCGTATTCGTCCGCGTCACCATTTGCCGCCTCTGCCAGAAGCGTATCGAATTGTTTGCCCAACTCTGTGACCGCTCGCTCAATGTCTCCAAGGCTCATGCTCTCACCGGGGACCGGAGCCAATTCCTGCTCCATCGCATCCACAAGCTGGTCCGCCAGCACCTTGCGCCCCGACATGGAGGCATTGATGGCTGCCAGCACCGCCTGCTGGAGCGGCGATTCGTCCAGCGTTGGAGATTCTTTGCAGTATTTCTTGCCATAATCCAATCGGCTGCTGCAGCGCCATACGGCACGTTTCTCACCGTGCTGCGTCCACACCACTCTGCGGTATGCTGTGCCACACTCGCCGCAGAACAGCAGACCACTGAGCGCGTACTTGCCGCTGTAGCGGCTCATACCTGTGGGGGCGCTCTTTTTCGTGCCGCCGGTCTGGGCCCGGCGACGCGCCAATTCAATCTGAACCGCATCGAACCGTTCTCGCGGGATGATGGCTTCATGATGATTTTGAATCAGGTACATGGGAAGCTGCCCGGTATTCTTGATAACCTTTTTGCTGATACAGTCCCGAATGAAGGTCTTCTGGAGCAGGACGTCACCGCAGTATTTTTCATCAGAGAGAATCGTCCGCAGATTGGAGGTTGTCCATTCCGTCGTTCCTGCCGAATTCTTGAATCCGCCTGTTTCCAAGGTTTCCTTGATATTGCGCAGCGTCTGACCGGATAGGTACAGCTCGTAAATCTTTCGAACAGTCTCCGCCTGCTCTGCGTTGACCACCATCTCTCCGTCAGGTCCTTTTTCGTACCCCAGCAGGGTCTTATACTGGATGTTTGCCTTTCCCGTCCGCATCGCCTGATGCTTGCCCCATTTGACGCGGGAGGATATCCCTTCGCTTTCGGACTGTGCGAAGGCGCCGTGGATGGTGATGAGGAATTCGCTCTCCGGGTAGATGGAGTTGATATTCTGCTCCTCGAAGAGGACCGGGATGCCCATGCTGCGCAGCTCGCGGGTATAACTCAGAGTGTCCACGGTGTTGCGGGCGAAGCGGGATACCGATTTGGCAAAAATCATGTCGATCTTGCCCTTCCTGCACTGCCGGATCATGCGAAGAAAATTCTTGCGCTTGCAGGCGGAGGTACCGGTGATACCCTCATCCGCGAAGATATCCGCCATCGTCCAGTTGGGATTTGCCATGATCTTTTCCGTGTAGTATGCTTTCTGGTTTTCATAGCTGCCAAGCTGTTCATCTTTTTTGGTGGACACACGGCAGTATGCAGCTACCCGGAGATTTTTCTTCTTTTCCTGATCCTGCGGCGATTCCTCCTTTGCAGGGATGATAATGACCTTCGGTTCAGGGCGGGTCTGCGTCATGCATCATCACACTCCTCTAAGACTTGATTATTTTTCAGCAGGACTTTGACCGTCTTACTGCCATAAGTGATTTTCCGGACATTCTGCCGTAGAAGGTTTGCATCCAGTTCCCGCATCTTTGCCTGCTTCCCGAAGATGCTGCGGAGCCGGCGGGCTTCGTATTCCTCCATCTCCACGCTCACAAGGGTCAGTACCGCCAACTCCATTGCCTTTTGGCGTGCGATTTCTTCATCCACAGGAGGTGTCTGCAGCAACTTGTCCAGTTCCAGCCGGCGTTGCCTGATGTCTTCCGTGGTGGGAACACCGGATGATTCTATCTTAATGAGCTGCGGATCATCGACCACCTGATTCAGTATCTTGAGGACTCTTCGTGCTACGCTGTCGGGTACGATGCCGCCGCACAGCTTGCGCAACTCCTTTTGCGCAGGTGTCTGCTTATACTCAGGGCGCATCTCTTTTCTGCGTTCCTGGGCAGCGTGGAATTGCTCCGTCGGGATGAGCGCAGGAAAATACTTCTCACCAATGTATCGGTCATCCTCTAAAATCCGTGCTACCATATTTTTGTTCCAAGGCTTGTCCACATCGTAGGGAACATCCTCCGCCTGAAGCTGCTCGGTAAGCTGCTTGAAGGAAGCTCCGGCAAGGTATTGCAGGTAGATGCTCCGTATCGTTTCTGCCTCCTGCGGCTGCGGCACGATCTCGCCAAACTCCATCTTGTAGCCAAATGGCTGTTTTCGATTTCCCATTATCTTTGTGTCCTTTCTATTTTTTCTGTGACCTCCAATCCGTTGAGAAGCCGGAAGCACAGTGTTTCATTGTCCTCGACCACGATTTTCTCGACCAGGTCGCTGAATAGCTGCTCATCGAAGTCATCCAGCCAGTCCGGTCCGCTTTCGAGAACATCCAGTAGGTCTTGTGTTTGCTGGATGGTGTGGTCCTCCTCGGACTGCAGGATGCGTTCCTTTTGAAGTTTCAGTTCCCGGCGGCGCTCCGCAAGCAGATTGCCGCGGGATATAAAAATGTCAGGATCGACGCTGCCCTGCTGCTTGAGCTGGGTCAAAAGTCGTTCCTGACTGGCAATATCTGATATTTGTTTGTTAATCTCCACGATGTTTTCGCTCCAGAGAAGGCTGCCGGTTTTGGCAGCGTGGAAGTCAGAGATGAGTTGTGTAAGTACTCCTATACCGTAGTATTTGAGTTTGTAGTACAGTCGAAGGAACGCCTGCAATACCTGTTCCTCCGGAAGCGGCAGCATACTGCACTTATGTACATCTTTCTCGTGTGCCATGCATGTCCAGTAGTTCTTCCCTCGTACTTTTTTAAGCCGAAATGTGGAACCGCATTCCGCACACTTTATCTTTTTGCTGAACGGTGTTGACACGCTATCACCAGCAAATACTATTCTTTTTCTTTTTAGCAGTTCCTGAACCCTTTCGAACTTTTCGCGCTCTATAATAGCCGGATGAGATTGCTTTACAAAGACCTGCCGATACTTACCGAGATTTCGTTTTCTAAATCTCGGCAGTTCTTGCGCCGTATATGTTTTTTGCAGTAAGCAGTCCCCTGCGTATTTTTCATTATGGAGAATATACAGGATAGAACTCTCCTGCCAATACGAAGTCTTATCTCTCGTAGGGATATCCATTTTACTGACTCTCTTTGCTATATCCGAGATGCTCTCTCCTTGCAAGGACATATCAAAAATTTCTTTGACAACTTCTGCTTCTTCCGTGTTGATTTCCAATCGTCCATCTGCCAGCATGTAACCAAACGGTGCTTTATTGGTGGAAAATCTGCCCTTGTCGATTCGAGTCCGGTAACTCCACCGCATTCGCTCGGAGATAGCTTCACTTTCCCGTTGAGCCAATGCTGCGAACATGGCGATAAGAACTTCTCCGGATACCTGCGCGGTGTCGATGTTCTGTTCCTCGAAGTAGACGCTGACGCCCAGCGTAGCCAATTCTCGCACCGCTTCCAGACTCTCTTTGGTATTGCGAGCAAAACGTGAGGAGGACTTCACAAGGATGCGGTCAATACGCCCTTTCCGGCAGTCCTCCATCATCCGCAGAAAGTCATCCCGCTTGTCTATGGATGTGCCGGTGATGCCCTGATCTGCGTAAATGTCTGCCAGTTCCCAATCGGGGTTGCCTGTGATGAGCTTGGAGTAGTAGGCGTTCTGTGCGGCAAAGGAGTGCTTCTGATCCTCGGAGTTGGAGCTGACGCGGGCGTATGCCGCCACGCGGAGCTTTCTGGTGTTTTCCTGACTTGCTGCAGGAATCGTAATGACCCGCGGGGCCATGGCCAGAGAACCGTTGGTTTTCTCCTTGCCGCTCATTTGCTGTCACCTCCTGTCAGCAACACACAATACCATGAAGCATCCGCAATAGCTATACCTAAAAGTGAAAAATCAAAGAGAAATAATGATGTCCGCGCCAAGCTGTACCATCAGTCGCGCGGCGATCTTTTTTGCTTCACTGCCGCTGACCAGTCCCTGCTCCCGCAGGCTGCGAAGCATGGTAACGATGCCGAGATAATCTGCGTTTGGATTCATTCTGTCTCCTCCTTCTGTAATTTGATTTCAGTTATAATGAAAACTCCCAAGCCTGCTCTATAATGAACGGGTTTGGGAGTTTTCGTTATGATATTTCTTTTTTATGGGATGATCTCAATGCTGAAAACATCCGCAATGGGAATGAGCTGCCGGTCTGTCATCTGGATCATACCGCTGACTGCATCGATCCGCTTGACCGATCTGGTGACAGTTTGGTAGCTGCCGCCGTTCTTCCGTTCATCCTGCACAAAGTAGGTGATGGACGCAGTGGGCCCGCCGGGAAGCAGCTCCTGGAGGCGCTGCAATTCCGCGTCCACTCGCGCCATTTCATATTCGTCCATTTCTATACGCTGATCCGTCAGCCGCCCGGTTTCCGCAATGGCGGCGCTGTGACCAGTCAAAGCGGCAAAGGGAGAGAACTGCGCCGCACGGTCATGGAGGGACATTCGCGGATGTTTTGGCGAATCCGGATGGGGCAAATGGATAACGTCTTCATATTTTCCGCTCAAGCCTTATGCCCTCCAATCTGCTTATTCCGTTCTTTGGCGGTGGCACCATCCAGATAGCTTCCGCCATTCAAAATGGCGTTTTTGCCGAACTTCTTTTTAATGTCGAGCATGGCTTCCTGAATTTTACGCTCCCGCTCCAACTGAGCCGTTTCCTCCCGCAGCCGTTGCTCCTGTACCTCGATATTATCGAACAGGTTGAACTGTACCGGGGCTTCCGACTCCTGCTGTACCGTATCTTCGCCCACCAGCCGATTGGCGGTGATAGTAAGTCTCCGAATAGACAGCTTCGGATTGACCTTTGTATCATAAACGCCAAGAACGGCGTCCGTGATGCTCCGGGCCGAAGATGTTTTTCTCGGCAGATTTGCTGTTCCGTGGGTGTGCTTGGGGATCTTCCTGCCATAGCGGTCTGTCACGGTCTCGCCGTGGTAGCTGCCGCCTGCGGTGTTTTCAATGTCGTATCCCACTGTCAGGGTCAGCTGATCCGTTACCAGTTTCTTTTCCAACAGATCCAGCGCGACGGCCTCCGCCATCTCCCGTACAACCAACCGTGCTTTCTCAAAGGAATACGGGCATTGGAGAACCTGTCCAGAGCAGACGCTGTTCGTTTCCGGCCGGTATGCCTTGATATCCTGCATACGGCACGGCTCCCAGCCCCATGCGTGGTCGATGAGGAGCTCAGCGTTGATGCCGAACATCCGATAGAGCAGTTCTTCATTATAGTATTCGTTCGGCTTGCCGATGGAGCATCTTGCAACATCGCCCATGGTGTAGATGCCGATGGCTTCCAGCTTCTTTGCATAACCGCGCCCAACACGCCAGAAATCTGTCAGCGGGCGGTGCGCCCAAAGCTGCTCACGGTAGCTCATCTCGTCAAGCTCCGCAATGCGGACGCCATCTTTGTCCGGCTGCACATGCTTCGCCATAATGTCCATAGCGACCTTGCAGAGATAGAGATTGCTGCCGATGCCCGCCGTGGCCGTGATGCCCGTGGTGCGCAGCACATCGAGGATCATGGTCTTCGCCAGCTCGCGGGCGGTCATATGATACGTCTCGAGGTAGCTGGTCACATCCATCATCACCTCGTCGATGGAGTAGACGTGGATGTCCTCGGGCGCGATGTATTTGAGATAGACATTGTAGATCTGCGTGCTGATCTGAATGTATTTCGCCATCTGCGGCGGCGCGACAAGATAGCCAACCGCGCGTGACGGGTCAACTGCCAGCTCATGGGCATCGCAGCTCTTTTCAAAAAGATTGCCGCCTGCTTTGCGCCGACGTTCGGCGTTGACCTCCTTGACGCGCTCGACCACTTCAAAGAGCCGTGCTCTGCCGGAAATACCGTATGCCTTCAGAGAAGGCGATACCGCGAGACAAATGGTTTTCTCCGTGCGGCTAAGATCTGCTACGACCAGATTGGTCGTCATCGGGTCAAG
>OOIG01003168.1_pt1 | contig 10334 bp, 6 predicted proteins | sample 1692091 | NCBI WGS metagenome assembly OOIG01 (sample SAMN06348188, study PRJEB24527) | human gut metagenome | biome: human gut; feature: ankylosing spondylitis patient; material: feces | host: Homo sapiens | place: China | collected 2015-10
TGATTGTAGTATCCCGTGGGTATGACTACGAGGGAAACCGACTGAAATCCGTGCAGAAAACGGTCAAGCCACCCAAGGAGTATACGCCAAAGCAAGCGGAAAAGTGGGTAAAGGAGCAGGCGATTCTGTTTGAGCGTGAGGTTCAGCATACCCCCGAACCCATCAACCGCAGCATTGCGCTGGCAAAGTACATCGAACACTGGGTGGCTGATGTAGGACCGAAGAAGCTGGCGGATTCTACATACCAACGAGATTTGCAGGACATTCGACGCATCCTGCCGACGTTGGGCAACTATAAGCTGACGGATTTGCGTAAAGAGGTCATCCGAGATTTTTATGAGGAAATGCGGCATAGCCCACGTTTGGACGGCAGAGGAAATCTATCCGAGAAGTCGGTCGAAGGCTTACACAACACGCTGTGCGGTCTGCTTTCGTCCGCTGTGGACGAGGGATACCTTACGCATAATCCTGCATGGCGGTGCTACAAGCCGAAAGGGAAGAAAAAAGAACGTCCCGTGGCTGATGAGGAAACCGTAAAGAAACTGATTACAGCGTTTGAAGGTCAGAGTATGAAGTACGAAACCTATTTCAAGCTGGTGCTGGCAACCGGTTTGCGGCGAGGTGAAGCCTGTGGATTAAAATGGAGTGACATCAACTGGCGCAAACGGACGATTCATGTACAGCGGGGTGTGGTCAAACTTAGCCACCAAGAATCAATCACTAAGGATCCCAAGACCAGCAGCGGAGATAGACAGGTATATTTGAGCAAGGAAATGTGCCAGCTGTTGAAAGCATGGCGGAAAGAGTGCGAGTGGGATAGAGCGCAGACAGCAAATGAAACTGTGGATGAGGATGACTACCTGTTCCGCCAGCCTAACGGCAAGCCGATGAATCCTTGCACATTCACTTACAGATTCAAGCTGATTTTGAAAGCCAACAACTTGCCGCTGGATTTGAATGTGCATAGCTTACGGCATACGAACGCCAGCCTGCTGATTGCGCAGGGCGTGGATGTGCGCACGGTGGCCAGCCTGTTAGGCCACGCACAGGCCAGCACTACGCTGGACATTTACGCTCACGCCTTTGACAAGAACAAGCGCGAGGCGCAGGAAAAGTTGGGAAAGGCGATTGGATTATGATGAATGGTAAGAAGATTAAGCTGACGCGCTGCAATAAAATTATTTTGCTGAAAGCGCTGAGCGATTACTACTACCGGCAGCGAGCCATGAACGCAGGCTGGCAGGAAACAGGTTATCTGATACTCAAAGTGGATTCTCCCAATGGGTATAAACCAGTTTTCACCAGTGAGGAAGTCCGCCATGAAAGAAGTGCTGTAAATCAGTTGCGAAACAAGAAAATTCAACAGGGGCAGTACACAGACGCCACCGATGATATGCTGTTGAAACTAGCCGATGTGCCCACTTTCAGAAGAATGTGAATTTACGCAAAATCCATGAGGTAGATTACGCAGAAAAAGACTGCAACAATTGTTGCAGTCTTTTTGGTTAGACATCGGGATCTGCCGTTTGGCCTATGCCTTTTCCTCAGATCACATCCAATTCAAGCGTTTTGGGCAGCAGACCTTTTGCTTTCACCGTGACCGTAATCTTTCCGGGGGCATCGCCGCCGCGGACCACGGCCAATGCCTTGCCGTAGTAGGTCGTGTGGGTATCGGAGAAAAAGTTTTCCCCCATGTTAGGACGTGCAGAACCAAGGGCCAGCAGCGTCCCGGCACCGTCAACCTCCACCGTGACCGCAGTATCCTCAGAAGATTTGGTGATGCCATCCGCCCCCGTCAGGTCAATGCTGATGTAGGCCAAATCCTGCGTTTTTGCCTGCAAGGTGCTCCGGTCGGCCACTACACGCAGTTCGGCAGGTCCTACAGCTGTCTTCATGGAAGTCCGGCTCTGTTCTTTTCCCTCGCCATCGTAGCTGATTGCGGTGATGGTACCGGGCTCATAGACAACGCGTTTAAAGACAGCCTTGTATTCCTTCGTCTTTTTTCTGCCATAGGAATGTCCGTTGACAATGAGTTCCGCCGTTTCGCCGTCAGAGTAGACCGTGACCTTGGTTTTTTTGCCTTCACAGCCGGCCCAGGACCAGCTTGCCACTGCGTCTGTGTCACGCCACATGGATACAGAGCCGGTCTCCCCTGCGTGGGTATACGGTTCTACGCCGATGCCGGGGGTATGGTCCAGCCCCCAGATCAGCCGGTTCCACTGTACCTCGGGGCGAAGCTTTCCGCAAATGTCGATCACGCCGCAGCCGGCGGAGATGATGGGCGCGTCCTGACCGGGATTTTTGAAGCTTTTGTAACGGACGGTACCGATGCCCGCCTCTCCCAGATAATCCCAGCCCGTCCACATAAAGTCGCCGATCACATAGGGGAATTTTTTCACCAGTTGCCAGTTATGATACAGGTTCTTGGGCAGGGTCTCGGACCCGACAATGACGCGGTCGGGATGGAGCGTACCGTCCTTCTCGTATCGGGACGCGGCGTAGTTGTAACCGCCAATATCCAGATAAGAGAAACTCACCTTTGTGGCATCGTCCGCGGCAGGTTTGGCGGCCATTTTTTCAATCATACCCCCGGCCAGGTTCATCAGCATATTGAAGAAGGCGCTGGTGGGAACGTTGTCCATCGTCTGACTGCCGTTTTTATTCTCTTCTCCATCCTTTTTGTTGCCGTATATGCCGCCGCCCTTGGCCGACATACTGCACAGCATCAGGTTGACCCCCATCGTCACTGCTTTGTCCGGGTCCAGCTTTCGTGCCAGGACTGCCAATTTTTTACAGTACTCCTGTCCTTCGGGCATAGCCAGTTCGGAGATTTCATTTCCGATAGAGTTCATGACCACACTGGGATGATTGTAGTTTTTGATGACCATAGCTGTGAGATCCTGCTGCCACCATGCGCGGAAATCCCGGTCCGCATAGTCGTAGGGGTTTTTATGTACCAGCCAGTTGTCGCAGAATTCATCCATGACATACAGACCCAGCCGGTCACAGGCATCCAACAGCGCCTTGGAGGCAGGGTTGTGGGCGGAACGTATCGCGTTGAAACCGGCCTCCTTGAGTAGACGGACACGGCGGAACTCGGCATCCTCAAAAGAGCAGGCGCCCAGAATACCATTGTCGTGGTGGACGCAGGCGCCACGGAGCAGCGTTTTCTTGCCGTTTACAAAAAATCCTCTGGTGCTCCAGCTAAGGGTACGGAATCCAAACCAGGCGTCCGCCTCATCCACCATCTCACCATTTTTCAGCAGTTCCGCTCTGCATCGGTACAGTTCGGGATGTTCCGCGTCCCAAAGCCGCGGCTGGGAAACGGGAATGTCCGCCGACGCAGTGCCTTCCTTGACCGCAGCTTCGGCCTGCGCTACCACCTTTTCACCATCCAGAACAGAGACTCTGACCGTATCACCACCGGTGACCGAAACTTTCACATGGGCCGTATCGTTTCCGGAGGTGGAGACGAGCAGTCCATCCGGGCGGATATGACTCTTATCCCCCAGGAAGAGGTTTACGTTGCGATAAATTCCGCTGCCGGAATACCAACGGGAATTGGGTACCGACGAGTTGTCCGCAATCACTTTGATTTCATTTTCTTCGCCATACTTCAGTTGTGGGTCCAGCACCACAAAGAAGTTGGTATACCCGTACCGCTGTTCAGCCACAAGCGCATCGTTCACGAACACCTGTGCGTTTTGATAAACTGCCTCAAATTCCAGCACAGCGGACTGTGTCCGCCACGTTTCAGGCACAAGAAACCGTTTGACGTAGACATAGGCCCCGCCGGGAAAGTATCCGCATGCTCCCGCTGTTGCCGCATCCTTCGAGCGTTTCTCGTACAGCATGGCATCGTGGGGAAGTGTGACCGGTTGCATAGACGGTTCCTTTCCCACGGCGCCAAATAGCCAACCTCGGTTAAAATCTTTCTTTTTCACTTTCCTGCTCTCCTTAAATATGCGCGAACGCTTCGCTGTTTGTGCAATATACGATATCGTTTCGGCCTGCGATCGATTCAAAAAGCCGCTCCAAAGCATACCAACTGGCGTTTCCCTTGTCGTAGTCCATTTCATAACTGTGTGCCCACAGGAACAACAGCAGATCCTTTTCTCCTGGTTCCTCACATTTGAAACGCTCCACCAGCTTCACGGCATTTTTCAGAATCAGCGAGGAGGAAGGCCGAAAGTTCATCGGATCCTCCGGGAACGCAAAGCCGCCGGAGGGAAAGACCACTCTGGCATATTGATACCCCTGCGCCTTCAGATACGCCTGAACAGCCGGCGAGGTTGACCCCTGCGCATAGGCGTGCCCCACGACCGTGGTGCCGAAGATTTTTTCCAGCGCGGCCTTGTCCGCATCCACCGATGCGCGCATTTCATCCTCGCTGACAGCCCCCAGCGGTTCATGCCGGAAACCATGGGTGGCAATCTCCATTCCCTCATAGACCTGGCACACCTCGTCCTGTGGGATTCGGTTGTGCTGCACATAGGAAAATGGCCACTTGTGCTTTACGCCTTCGGGGCAATCCTGAAAAGAGAAGGTTCCAAGCCCCTTCACCTCGCCGCGGGTGCCAAACAGGCCGGCATTGAGGTTGAAGGTCCCTTTGAGCCCATACTGCCTCATGAGGCGGATCACCCGTTTGTCCTGTTCCAGTCCATCATCAAAGCTGAGCGTGAAATACTTTTTCCCCATGCCTACGCCTCCCCTGTCAGCTTTTGCAAATCATACGCCTGCGCCAGCAGCATTCCTCCGGCCTGATTCGGGTGCAGGTGATCCCCCTGGTGATAACGCTCGTCGGTGAACGAAGGATTCTTCGGATCGCGCAGCAGTGCATCCGCATCAACCATATAATCGAACAGCGCGCTATCTCGGATCCATTCATTGATGCTGACTCTCAGCGCCTCCATCTCCGGGGTATACCCTTTTTTCACAAAACCGCTGCGGGGCGGAAGCGTCTGGGCAATCACCCGGACACCGGCCTTATGAAGCCGATCCACAATATCGGTTACGGCAGAACCATATTGTTCCAGCGAGATGACCGCCCCTGTCTTTTGGGAATAGTAGGCCACATCATTGACCCCCAACGCCAAAATCACGCCGCAGAGTCCTGAAAAACGGAGTACATCACGCTCAAAGCGGGACACCCCTTTTTCCCCGTAGGAAGCTCCCATCAGGCCCGGGACATCATAAAGCAGACAATTCCCGCTGATTCCGGCGTTCATCAGTGCGTAGTCACCGCCATACGCATCGAACAGACGCCTTTGCAACGGTTTTACCCAGCGGTTCATAGCCGTTATACTGTCCCCGAACGCCACGATGATTTTGGAAGGCTGACCGGTAAACACCTCGATCTGATCCATCCCGGGAATCGCCTCATAAAGGCTGTACTGTTCCATATACTTTTCCCGCCGGGGTGGGGGCAGCTCGCTGTCCGTCGTATGATTTCCCTGGTAGCTTACCGCATTTTCCTCGATCATATTGCTGTCCATGACCTTGGATGCATAGTAGAGTCTGATTTCCAGCTCTTCCCCCATCGTCACCGGGAGCGTCAACGCATCCGAATAGCAGCTTTCCCCCGCGGGGACCGTGAAAACACAGCTGCCGTCCCGCGTGACGGTATGCATCTCTCCCTGTGCCCACACGGTCAGTCCCCCAATGGTGTAGGGTTTCTTTCCATAGTGGTTGGAGAAACGGATCCGAAGTTTCTCGCCCGAAACCTGGGATATCACAGAATACACCACTGTTTTTTTCTTGCCCGCCAAAAAGCCCATCGCGAAGGCAGGGGCCGCGGCTTGGTGCCAGATTGGTGTCCAGTCCATCATTATCCTCCTTTATGCCAACGTAATACTCAAGATGTCAAGCGTTCCCTTTCCCTTATACCGGAAATACAGCGGGCAGGAATCCAGGGGGCGCCCGCTCTCCAACGCCAGACGTCCGGCATCGAATTTTACTCCGGCGGTTGTCCAGTCGGCTGTCCCGGCAAGGGGAATGGAGGCTATGACAGGATCTTTTTCCCCGGGTAAGAGTTCCAGCACGCCGCCTGCGCCGCGAACCGTTACAGCAATGTGGGTGGTTTCAGTCAGATCAAAATATCGGAAGCCGGCAATACTGCCATTCTTCATTTTGGAAATATACGCCTTTGGTGCCGCCTTCTCTGTCTCTATGGTCACTTCCCGTTCCGCGGGCTCCGGCGGCTCGTAGTCCGGACCATCCTGGGTGATCTCGGGTCCGTCCATCGGGTTGCGCAGACCAAACATTCCGGCATGGTGCAGGACGCAGGCAATGTAGGCCGGATAGGTCCCGATTCCCTTCAAAGGGCCGCCATTCAATCCGCAGCTTGTGGACTCCACCATGCGGATGGTCCCGTCCTCACGGATCTCAATGGGCTCAGCTACCGCCTGCCGGTTTCGTTTGGCGCCATTGGTCGTTCGGTGGTCAAATATATACCATTGCCCGTGGACGCATACCATACCGCCGTGGCTGTTTCCCATCGGATATGCCGCATTCATGAGCTTTCTGCCCTCCAGACCGATATCACTTGAGGAATGGATCGGTCCCTTGTGGATAAATCCCTTGTCGGGGAACAGGCTCATCGCGTAATTGAGACCGGTGATGTCCGTGGCCGGATAGACCAGATAATACCACTCACCGATGTGACGGATAGAGGGTCCTTCCCAATAGTTCGGCTTCTTGGGATTAAAATCCGCCGGCATGATGATGGTTGGTTCGCTGATGATGGTCAGCATATCAGAGCTGAGTTCCATCACAAACAGCCCCTTGATCTCGTGGCCGAATTGTCCGTTGGATTTCTGCCCGCTGCCCACGTAGAGAAACACCCGCCCGTCATCATCCACCAGAACGGCTGGGTCAAACATAAACCAATCCTCCGGCTTTGAGCCGTAGACTCGCCCGTCCGGGAAGTGAACATCGCCCAAATATTGGTATTTTCCCGCAGGTTTGTCACACACAGCGACCGATGTGATCGACGTATTGGCCACCGAATAGTAAAGGTAGTACCGTCCGTCTGTGCCGCGCACCACATCCGGTGCATAGTAGGACAGGTTCTCTTTATTCCACGGCGTATCTTGCTTTTTGAAGATTACGCCTTCATACCGCCAGTCGGAAAGATCCTCTACCGGGGTCGACCAGCATACGTAATCGCCCTCACAGTATTCCTTGGCACCAAAGAGATCATGGCTCCCATAAATGTACAGCCGCTGACCAAACACCTTCGGTTCAGCATCCGGGATGTATTCCCAACTGGGAAGATAGGGGTTATAGCATTGCCGCTTCACAGATACTTCCTCCTTCAAAAATACTCAATTCTATGTTATACTATACTCAATTCCATGCTATACTGCCATAAAAGGGGGGATGCCCGCATGGAACACCTGTTTTTTGACAGCATTGATGAAATGCGGAACCAGACCGGCAGCCATGGTCCGAACTATCTTCGCAACCATACGGCCGAACGGGACTATTTTTCTCCGTTGTCCATTGTAACCAGCATCCAGAAACCTCAGGAGTATCTGTTTTCCAACTATATGGATGCATGGTCCTTTTGCGTTCACACTCCAAACAAACACGAATTCTTTCATGAGACCTACATGCACAAACATAATTTTTTTGAGCTGATGTATGTGCAGCGGGGTCAAGTCCGGGTGATGATCGAGGGGGCCGAGACCACCTATACGCAGGGGAACCTTTGTCTCCTCAATCGAAACACCATGCATCGAGAAACAGATATGTCGAATGCGGATATCGTTTACATCGGCATCGATGCCTCTCTGCTGACACAGTGGCCCAAATCATTTCCGCCGCCCTTTCAGTACAAAAGCATTCTCAATCAGTTTTTCAGCGACAATCTGTCGGAACGTGCCGACTATAAAAAGGACTATCTGGACTTTACCCTTTTAGGAGCAGATACGATCCCGCAGCTCACCCAGGAATTGATTCGCGCCTTTACGGTCAAGCGGATCGGATACCAGTTTGACGTTTATTCCTCTCTGCTCCGGCTGTTTGCCGCCTTGGAGAATCCTGACATATACAAAGCAACACACATTTCGCTGAGGAACAGTCAAGAACTGCTGACGGCGGAACAGGTCAAGAAACTGATTGAAACTCACCACGGGGCTATCCAGCGGACCAATCTGGCGGAGGCACTTAACTACTCCTGCGAGCATATATCCCGCATCATCAAGACAAACACCGGATACACTCTGAAAGCGTACTGTCAAAAGGTACAGATGGCCGAGGCGGCGCGGCTTCTGAGAAACACAGAGCTGCCGGTCTGCCAGATCGCGGCATCCATGGGCTATGAAAACAGAACGCAATTCTACAAAGTGTTTCGGCGTGAGTACGGCCTCACCCCATTGGAATACCGCCGCCATATTGCGGAGGAATGATCCTTACCCGGCATTGCGGCGATCCAGGCATTCCCGGATTTTTCGGCGCTCATCGTCCTTGATCGGGTATGTCCGCAGGATCAAAGCCGACAATGCGCCGAGGATGGCAGGAACAAGACCCATGATAACGATAAACCAATTGAGCATGGTCGGAATCTGCGACAGTTCCCCCATGTATTCGGAGGTGACGGGATCCACGTTGTAGCCGATTGACATGAGCACAGCGCCAATAATTGCAGCCGAAAGCGCTGCCTGGGCTTTGACAATGAAACCGCCGGCAACCATTGTCAAGGCGGAACGATCCTTGCCGGTTTTATAAATGTTGTAGTCCATAATCTCCATTTCCACCATGGATTGCGGGACAAAGTCAGTTCCCACCCCCACTGCCATGATGAACAGGGTAACGAAGAACAGCGCAGGAACCTTCGTAAGCAGACCCGCCATCTGGGTAATAAACAGGACCGCCCCGCCGACAGACTGCACAACCAGAAGGAAACAAGTCATTTTGATTGGGTTGTTCTTAAAGAGCTTCAAGAGCGGACGACCAATAACTGCACCAACCAGGAGCGGTATGAGCATCATCATGGAAGAAATGCCGTTGAGGACACCATACTGCTCCATGTTTGTGACGCCGGTGGTCAAATCCGTGCAGAATCCCCATTTTATGTAATACGCAGGCGTGGCAAAAATAAGGGACCAGATAAAACCGGAAAAGATGCCTTTCAAATAGTAGACCACCATCGGCTTGTTCTCTTTGAACAGAAGAAAGAAGTCCTTAAACTTTACCGGCTCTGCCTCTTCTTCCTGCACACTGTGCTTTTCCTTGACAAGGAACCAGCCAATAAGGGAGAGCACCATCGCTGCACCAACAATACCGGTGATCAGAATGGCAAATGAGTCGTGATAGTTGCCCACATGTTCGTTGACCGCAACCAGCACAGCCGTAAAGGCGGACGTAACGACGCCCAGAATCATGGTCCAAACCCGCGGCCCGATAACCAGCTTGGAACGTTCGTTGGGATCATTGGTCATCGTTCGGAACAAAAGATTATCCTTATAAAAGGATGTTCCCACATCAAACAAAAAGTAGAAAACGATAACCCACACAACAACCAGTACGGGCTTGGACGCCAACTCGGACGGGAACGAGTAGAGACATACACAGCCAATGCCGGTCAGCAGTATGCTGAGGAGAAAAAAGGGTTTGTACTTTCCGATTTTGGTCCGTTTTCCGCGATCCATCAAAAATCCCTGAATGGGATCATCCACGGCATCAAAGATCCGCGCAAACAGAAGAAGCGATGTGGCCAAGGTCGCCCCCATAGCGCCCAGCCCGGCGTAGTCGGTCATATACTGCATAAACATACTGGACATAAACACGGTACAGAGACCATTTACAGTAGACAGCGCCGTTGCGCCGAAACAGTCTCGCAGCGTAATTGCGTCCGGATTTTTCACACGGACAGACTTGAGCATTATTATCCTCCTTGTCATTTCATCAGTTATTCTCAACCAACAAAGCCCGAATTCGTGCAATTCCAACAATTCAATGATAGATTATTCCTTTGTATTCCACAATGACAAAAGGTCGCCCTTTTTCAATTTATTGTATCATTTTGTTTCTTTGCACCGAAGCGAGAAAGAATAATCACATTTTGTTACAACGCGGTATGTACCTTTCACAAAAATGGTCCACTGCACCGTTTTGTCCGCCGGTACACAGGGCGGCGAGGCCTTACGGGTTATGCGTATTGTATGACACCGCCGCACGTGTATCAGAAATTTGCAGTCTTTGCATAGAAGATGTCCGATTTGAGAACCCGCCACACATTCGCATAATGGGGAAAGGAATGAAAGTGCGTGCAGTTCCCATTTTGTCGGCAACTGCAAAAAACGAAAAAACTCCGCAGCCAATGGGAAATT
>OOIG01003170.1_pt1 | contig 10326 bp, 10 predicted proteins | sample 1692091 | NCBI WGS metagenome assembly OOIG01 (sample SAMN06348188, study PRJEB24527) | human gut metagenome | biome: human gut; feature: ankylosing spondylitis patient; material: feces | host: Homo sapiens | place: China | collected 2015-10
TCAATTTTTTCATGACGTTGTTCTATTTGGATTCATTCCAATAGACTCTTTCTTCATGAAAATCTATGAATACAGTCGTGTCATTCTGCGTTCACTCCTGCAAATCAAAAGCCATAAACGCCGCGGAGGCAACGCAGTCCCGGCACGGAACACAGCCTTCTTTTTTCAGCTCCCTGCAATGGGAATAACCCAGCTTCTCCACAAACCGCCGCTTCAGCTCCTCCCTTGACTGCACGGGCGTGCACAGGAGCGCTCCATACAAGGCGCCGCATACCCCGTCAGGCGCTCTTCCCGTGCCGCACGCGGAGACGGCTTCCAGCAAATCCTCCCTTCCCAGGGCCGCGCAAACGGCCTGGGCGCAATTGTGGCGCCAGGGTTCCGTGCGGAAGGTGGACAGCGCCTTTTCTTCAACGTTCATGCCCCCACTGTAGGCCCGGCTCCCTTCCGGGTCAAGAGCCCCGTCCCGCCTTACCACCTGCAAACTCCGCCGCCGCATTCCGGGTGAGGAAACCATAAGCCCTCCGGAAAACCGCCGGCAGCGGCGTTTACTTCCCGGCAAGCCGGCGGCTGGTCTCCAGGCGCGCGGCCAGCTCCTCAAAGGAGACGGTCCCGTCCAGGCAAAGGCTCACCCAGCTTTTCTTATTCATGTGGTAGGCCGGAAAACGGCTGTGATGGTCCACAAGGCCCTCGAGCTCCCCAGGGCGGACCCGCAGATTCAGCACCTCCACCCTTTCCCTGGAACTGCCGCCCAGTTTCAACCGCGGCACAGCCAGAAAAACGGCATACCATTTTTCCGTGTCCTTCCGCCGCACGACAGCGCTTCCCGGCGACTTCCTCCACAGGAATTCCAATTCATCCCCGTAAGCCTCCCGGACGTGCGCGACGAGGCTCCGGGCAGGATCGCCCTTGAAGAAATCAGGTTCAAAGCAGCACTCCGCCACATGCCACAGCTCTTCCTCATATTCCCTGCGGAGCGCCCTCTCCCGCAACCTGTCTGCCTCTCCCTGAGCAAGATGAGGGATACTCTTCCCGTCCGCATCACGCACCGTTACGCTGACGGAGCCCTCCGCATGTATTTCAAATTCCATACAGAGCTGCCCGTTCAGCAGCTTTGTCCGGTACAGAAAACCATTTTCCCCGCGAACGCAGCCGAAGGGAGGCAATTTTTCCTCACACAACCTCCTGTCCCTGAAAACGCGTTCCACGGCTTTTTCATACCAGCTTTTCCGGGGAATGCGGCGAAAGAACATGAGGAAAAGAAGTTAAAGGAGATGGAAGGATGGAAAACGCCAGCTGCACCCCTGCAGGCGTGCAGAACCCGGCCAAGCCATGATAAATCCGCACGGGAACGGTACAAGGCCAAAATAACCTGCTCCCCATGTCCGGGGCGCCCGCATCGGGAAAAGAGTTTTTACCTCCCCGTCAGCACATACCACACGAACAGGCTGTTATGCTTCACGTACCGCTTGAGCAGCCTCGCCGGCTCCCGGTAAATGCGGTACAGCCATTCCAGGCCGTTTTTCTGCATCCACCGGGGCGCGCGCTTCACCGTTCCGGCATGGAAGGCGAAGGCCGCTCCCACGCCCACATAAACCGCGGGAGGCAGCAGCTCCTTCTGCTCCGCCATCCACCGCTCCTGCTTCGGGCAGCCCAGGCCCACCCACACCACATTGGCCCCGCTTGAGGCAACCGCCTCCCGCATCTCCCTCCGGTCTTCCTCCGTCCAGGAACGGAATGGCGGGGAATGCACGCCGGCCAGATGAAAAGCCGGGTACTTCTCCTTCAATGCGGACGCCAGGGTCTCCAGCGTCCCTTCATCTCCGCCCAGCAAAAAATGGCGCAGACCCGGATACTCCGCATTCGCCCGCACCAGGGCTTCCATCAGGTCCGGCCCGCTCACGCGTTCGGCGCTCCTTTCCCCTGCGGGAAGGCCCCTGTTCAGCTTCCACACCACAGGCATTCCGTCCGGGCAAACCACGTCCATCCGTTCCAGCACGGCCCCATAACCCCGGTCATGAACGCCGAGGGTTATCACGTGCACGTCCGCGGCGGCCACCAGGCACGGGGCCTGCGCTTCCAGGGCACGTTCCGCCAGGGCAGAGCTCATTTCCTCCACGGAGCTGACGGCCACGGAAAAGCCGAACACCTTTCTGGTCTCGCACGGCATCCGCGCGCCGGGCTGGTCAGGGTTGTTTGCAGCAGTCATGGCCTGATGGAAATGAAGGGTGAAAATCACGGCAGGGACAGCCTCAGCCCGTCGTAGGCAGGCATGACGTTCTCCGGCAGCTTGCCGGAAAGAATCCCGTAATCCATGTCGTGGGACATGTGGGTCAGCACGGCGCGCCCGGGCCGGATGGCGGCAATGGCGGCCAGGGATTCCTCCAGGCACAGGTGCGTGGGGTGCAGATGATAGCGCAAGCCGTCAATAATCAGCAGGTCAACCCCTTTCATGGCCTCCAGGGAGGCCTCCGGAATGCTTTTCACATCCGGCATGTATGCCAGCCGCTGCCCTTCCGCCTCCAGCACGTAGGCATAAGTCTCCACCCCGGCATGCATTACGGGAAGAGGCGTCACCAGCACGCTCCCTACGCGGAACGGCTCCCTCACTTCGTGAGGTTCCGGCCTGACGTAGCCGCTCCGGCCCGGTTTCGGTTCAAACGCCCAGCCGTACATGGTCCGCAGGGCTTCCATCGTCTGCGGTGAGGCGTACAGGGGCAGGCCGCCGGACCTGCGCCAGCAGAAGGCGCGCAGATCGTCAAAGCCGCCCACGTGGTCCACATGGGCGTGCGTGTACAGCACGGCGTCCACGTCCGTGATGTTTTCCCGCAGGGCCTGCTGACGCAGATCCGGGGAGGAATCCAGCAGAATGCGGGTGCCCGCGGCCTCCACGTAAACTGAAGAACGCAACCGCTTGTTTCTGGGGTCCGGGGACGTGCAGACCGCACAGGAGCAACCTATCTGCGGAACTCCGGTGGACGTTCCGGTGCCCAGAAAGAGAATGTTCATCACAGAGGTCATGATTGCGTTTAGAGCAAATGATGCCATAATGCATTCAAAATCCAAAGCCCGAATGCTTACATTGCTGAAAATTAGAAACCTGGCCCTCGTGGACCAGCTGCTCTGGGAACCCAGCTCCGGTTTCATCTGCATCACGGGGGAAACGGGGGCGGGCAAATCCGTCATCATCGGCGCCATACGCCTGGCGCTGGGAGAACGCGCGGACAAAACGCTCATCCGGTCCGGAGAACAGCAATGCAGCGTGGAGGCCGTGTTCCACCTGCCGGACTCCTCCCCGGTGCACGCCATTCTGAACGAACACGGCGTGCCGCCCTGCGAAGACGGCAACCTGATCATCAAGCGCATCATTTCCTCCACGGCCAACCGCCAGTTCCTGAATGACAGCCCGTGCACCCTGAACCTGCTGCGGGAGGCGGGCGCCTGCCTGGTGGACATGCACGGCCCCAGCGACCCCCGCTCCCTGATCTCCCAGGAGAGGCAGCAATGGCAGGACGCGCGCCGGGCCTATGACGACCTGGAGCATGCGGAAGCGGCCACCGCGCGGGAAATAGAGCTGCTGCGCCACCAGGTGGACGAGATAGACGCCGCCGCCTTTACGCCGGAGGAAGTGCTCACGCTGGAAGAACGCTGGCAGCGCGCCCGCAACGGCACCAGGCTTCAGGAACAGGTTTCCAGAATGCTTGCCATGCTGGAGGAAACGGACGTGCCCGGCCTGGGTTCCCAGTTGAGGGAACTGACCCGGGCGGCGCACGAACTGGAACGCATGGACGCCTCCACAGCCGCGTGGCTGGCCCCGCTGGCGGAAGTGAATCTGGAGCTTAAGGAAATTGAAGGACGCCTGGCGGATTATTCCTCCGAGCTGGATTGTGATCCCCGGGAGCTCTTCCAACTGGAGGAGCGCATCAACCTGCTGGAATCCCTGAAAATGAAATACGGCCCTTCCTTTGAAGACGTCTGCGCCCGGAGGGAGGAGGCGGCCCACCGCCTGGACCGCATCGAGCACCGCACGGAACGCCTGGAAGAACTGCGGGCCTCCATGGCCGTCCTGCGCAAGCAGGTGGACGCCGCCGGACAGGCCCTGACCAAAGCGCGGCAGGCATCCGCGCCCAAACTGGCTTCCTCCATCGTCAGGCACTCCCGGGAACTGGGCTTCCGCCAGGCCGTCTTTGAAGTAGGGCTCTCCCCCCTCCAGGAACCCGGCTCCCAGGGAATGGAAACGGTGGAATTCCTGTTCGGCCCCAATCCGGGCGAACCCTCCAAGCCTCTCCGGCTGATTGCCTCCAGCGGGGAGCTGGCGCGCATCATGCTGGCGATTAAAAGCGCCCTGGCGCACAAGGACTCCACCCCCCTGCTGGTATTTGACGAAATAGACGCCAATGTGGGCGGGGAAGTGGCGCGGGCCGTCGGCTTCAAGATGCAGCAGCTCGGGAACAGGCACCAGGTCATCTCCATCACGCACTTTCCGCAGGTGGCGGCCCTGGCCTCCCATCACTACCTGGTCCAGAAGGCTTCCGCGGGCAACCGCACCATCTCCTGCCTGCGGGAGGTGAGCCATGAAGACCGGATAGACGAGCTGGTCCGCATGCTGGGCGGCGGCGGGGACCACGCCCGCACGCTGGCCCAGGCCCTGCTGCAGCCCTCCTGAACGGAGGGCGCCAAAAAGGAAGAGGCCGCCTTATTTTTCCAGACGGGGCTTGAAGCCGCGCAGCCGCAGGGAATTGAACACCACGCACAGGGAGCTTAAACTCATGGCCCCGGCGGCAATCATGGGATTCAGCGTAAGGCCGAAGGCCGGATACAGGCACCCGGCGGCCAGCGGAATGCCGATGATATTGTAAAAGAAGGCCCAGAAGAGGTTCTGCCTGATGATGTGCAGGGTGGTGCGGCCCAGTTGAAGGGCTTCCGCCACGCCCACGGGATTGCTCTTCATCAGCACGATGTCGGAGGACTCCATCGCCAGCTCCGTTCCGGACTTCATGGAGATGCCCACCCGGGCGCAGGCCAGCGCCGGGGCGTCGTTCACGCCGTCCCCCACCATCGCCACCTTGTCCCCGCGTTCCTCCATCTTCATCACATGGGAGGCCTTCTCATCCGGAAGCACGTCGGAAATCACTTCATCAATATGCAGTTCCCCGGCCATGTGCCGCGCCGTGGCGGCATTGTCCCCCGTCAGCATGACCACGCGCAGGTTCATCCGCTTCAGATAATCCACCGCCGCCCGGCTGTCCGGTTTCAGGGAATCCGCCACCATGATCACTCCCGCAGGACGGTCTCCCCTCCCTACATACAGCGGGGACGCGCCCTGCCGCATGAACTCCCGGAGGCGGCCTTCCTCCTCCTTCCAGGAGATGCCCTTGTCCTGCATGAAGCCGGGATTGCCCACCGCATAGGGCACGCCGTCCACTACGCCGGAAATGCCGCGGCCCGGCACAACGGACAAATCCGCCACGGCGCGGATGGGGAGTTCCAGCAGCCTGGCGTGTTCATAAACGGCTTTCCCTACCGGATGTTCCGATCCCTGCTCCAAAGCCGCCGCCATTTCCACCAGTTCATCCGCATTCATGCCCGGCTCCGGCAGAACGGCCACCACACGGGGCTCCCCTTCAGTCAGGGTGCCCGTCTTGTCAAAAACGACGGTATCCACGCGGCTCAAAGCCTCCAAAGCTCCGGCGGACTTGCACAGGATGCCCAGCCGCGCGCCCCTGCCCGTCCCTACCATGATGGCGATGGGCGTGGCAAGCCCCAGAACGCAGGGGCAGGAAATCACCAGCACCGCAATCGCCCTGGCAAGGGCGAAGGAAAATCCCTCCCCGGCAGCCAGCCACGCAACCAACGACACCAGGGCAATCGCAATCACCGCAGGGACAAAGAAATAACACACCCGGTCCGCCAGCCGTGCAATCGGAGCCTTGGACTGGCTGGCCTCCTCCACCAGGCGGATCATGCGGGCCAGCGTGGAGTCCCTGCCCACGCGTTCCGCACGTACCTTGAGATACCCGGCCCGGTTGAACGTGCCGCTGATCACCCGGTCTCCCGCCGTCTTGTCCACCGGCATGCTTTCCCCCGTCAGGTCCGATTCATCCAGCGCGGCCTGCCCTTCTTCAATGACGCCGTCCACCGGAATCCTCTGCCCGGTTTTCACCACCACCAGGTCCCCGGAATGAAGTTCATCCAGCGGGACGGCGCGCTCCGCGCCGTCATGCCAAACCAGGGCCTCCTGGGGAACCAGCTTCACCAGCCCTTTCACGGCGGCGTTCGTCTTGCGGTAGGAACGGCGTTCAAGATATTTCCCCAGGGAAATCAGGGTGACGATCATGGCCGCGGATTCAAAATACAGTTCCATTCCGTCCACGTTGGCGCCCTGCCACAGCGCCGCAATCAACAGATACAGCCCGTACAGGAAGGCGGAACCGGAGCCGATGGCGATCAGGGAATCCATATTGGGAGACAGCGCGGCAAGCTGGCGCACGCCGTTGATTAAATAATGCCGGTTCAGCCACAGAATCGCGGCCGCCAGAATGCACTGCGCCCACAAATTCATCCAGAGCCCCCAGCCCCCTCCCGGAACGGGCCAGTGCCACATGGGCCCCATGGACAGATACATCAGAGGCGCCAGCAGCAGAACGGACCAAACGAGGCGGGAGCCTCCCGTTTCCTCCTGCCCCTGGCTTTCCTCCCCATCCGCACCGGAAAACGGTTCCTCCCGCCAGTCCGCCAGGTGGAAGCCGGCTTTCTCCACTACGGACGCAATGCGCCCCCTGGCGGGCGAATCTGGCTTTTCAAACAGAACGGTCATCCGCCCCGTCAGCAAATTCAGCTCTACGCGCTCCACCCCCTCCAATCCCTCCACGGCGCGCTCCACCTTGGCAGCACAACCGGCGCAATGCATGCCGGAAACAAGATAGTTCTTTTCTTCCATTGTCGTTAAAACGGAGTGTTTGATTTTCCGGGACCAAAGAAGGCTCCCATGTTGTTAGGTGAAACTAATCCCATCAATCCCGTTTCTCAAGCCGCTTTCGCGGCTTCACCCTTTTCCAATAAAAAATGACAAAAAAACGCCCGCGGCCCCGTAACAGTAACAAACACCTTCATCCCTTCATAATGACCGCTCCCACCCTGTTCCGAGTCCTGGCCTGCACGGCCCTGTTGTCCGCCCCCCTCCATGCCCAGCTTTACACCCTGCACGGGGACGGCGTCAAAAAAACCGAGAGGGTGGTGGAAAAAGCGGATTATTCCGATTACGAACTCGTCTGGCACGACGAGTTCGACAAGGACGGCCGCCCGGACCCCGCCAAGTGGAATTACGAACACGGATTCGTCCGCAACAAGGAGGAACAGTGGTACCAGCCGGAAAACGCCCGGTGCGAGGACGGCATGCTGATTATTGAAGGCAAAAAGGAAAAACACGCCAATCCCCATTATGACCCGGCGGGAAAGAATTGGCAGACGACGCGCAAGGAAGCGGATTACACCTCCGCCTCCCTGACCACGCGCGGCAAGTTTTCCTGGCTGTACGGGCGGTTTGAAATCCGGGCCAGATTCAGCCCGCGGGAGGGCATGTGGCCCGCCTTCTGGACCATGGGCGTCAAGGAAGGATGGCCCATGTGCGGGGAAATAGACATCATGGAGTACTACCAGTCCACCTACCTGGCCAACCTCTGCTGGGCCTCCCCCAAAAAACACGTGGGCAAATGGAGCACTACCTACACGCCGCTCAAATGGCTCCAGGAAAGGCATGCGGACTGGGCGGACAGCTTCCATGTCTTCCGCATGGACTGGGATGAAAAGGAAGTGCGCCTGTATGCGGACGACATCCTGCTGAACAGGACGCCCCTGGACAACACCGTCAACGCCGTTTACAAGGAAGTCGCCAATCCCTTCCGTCAGCCCCATTTCATCATCCTGAACCTGGCCATGGGCGCCACAGGAGGCGATCTGAATAAACTGCCCCTGCCCCAGAAGTATGAAATAGATTACGTCCGCATATACCAGAAGAAGGATTCCCCCCACAAGGGCACCATTCCCTACCGGACAGAGAAGAAAAAGGATGCTCCCGTGGAACTGTCCCGCCTTCAGAAAGCGCTAGACGAATAGGGAACGTGAACGGCCAGGGGCGCATGGAACGGATAGAGCAAAAAGGGAATTCCGGCTTCGCCGTATCCGTAAGGTCCATCCAGTTTCTTTAACCCCTTCCAATTCATATAAAAGTCCCTGCCTTCGGGAACGGGGGCGGCCTGTTACTCGGCAGCCTTCCCCTTGAGCACCAGGAGAATGTGCTCCGCCATGAGGGCGTGCCCTTCCGCATTGGGGTGCACGCCGTCCACCAGCAGGGAGCCCTTGTCCTTCATCACCTTGTTGAGGTCGATCACCCTGGATTTGGTGCTCTTGGCCACCTGCCGGATGAGCGGAATGATTTCCTTTTCAATGCATTCCCTGCTGATCCCCCCTTCCCTGGCCTCCTGGGAGGGAATGGGCAGCAGGCAGTATACCTTCAATTTGGGATTCTGCTTGCGGAATTCCGTAATGATCTCCTTGTAATTGTTTACAAAATCATCCTTGTGGCTCCAATTCACTTTTTTGCTGTCATTGGTGCCCAGGCCTATCAACAGCATGTCAGGCTTGAACGCCAGCGCGTCCTGATAAGCCTTCTCCCGCGTGATGGGGCGGTCCCCCTTGAACAGCAGGCAGCGCGCCGATACGCCGAAGTTTCCTACTTCCGCCTTCCTGTCCAGGGTCTTCGCAATCCGGGATACCCAGCAGTCTTCCTTTTTAACCCCCATCCCGGCGGTGATGCTGTCCCCCAGACAGGCCAGCTTCACTGCGGCGGCACAATCCGCCGGCAGAAAAGCGGCCAGCAGCCCTATCCACAACAAGACAATAAACTTTTTCATGGAGTAAAATATTACAATGAGAATGGCTTACTGGACGCGGCTTCAAATGTAAAGCCCGTACTCCGGCCCGTCTTCTGGTCTTTTTCCGTGCCGTCCCCTCATGAAAAAGCCCCGGCCGGATAAAACCCGGACGGGACTCTTCAAATAACAGGAAAAGGGAACGTTTAATTCACGCGGCCCAGGTAGGAGCCGTCTTCCGTCTTTACGGAAATCTTTTCGCCGGGCTTGATGAAAAGGGGCACCTGCACCACCAAGCCGGTGGTCATCGTGGCGGACTTGTAAACGTTGTTCGCGCTGTCGCCCTTGACGCCTTCCGGAGCTTCCGCCACTTCCATGGTGATGGCGGCGGGGAGTTCCACGGAAACAACCGTCTCATCCGTGAAAAGCAGAATGTAGATGTTGCCTTCCATCAGGTAATCCTTGACGGGTTCCACGATGTCCGGAGACACGGTAATGTCTTCGTACGTATCGGGGTTCATGAAGTGGTAGCCCATGCCGTCAATGTAGCTGAACTCATATTCCTCACGGGCGAGGTTCACGCCTTCCAGGGATTCATTGGAAGTCAGGCGAAGGTTATATACCTTCTTGGTGGAAATGCTGCGGATGCTCATTTGCACGTAGGAGGCCATGCGGGGGGGGCACTTGTGCTCCATGCTGACCACGACGCAAACGTCATTGTTATGATTAACCGCGTGTCCCTTGCGAAGATTGATTACGGGTACTTTTGCCATGCGGCCCGTACCATACCATGTTTTCCCCTCCCGTCAAGCCGAAAAAACGCGCCAAACCCTTGATGCGCTTGGAGAAAACGCCTTTGGCCGGGTGACCGGAAAGGCCGGAAAAACCATCGTTCCTACCGGCTGAGATCCTGCTGGAACAGGACCTTGATGCCGCTGGAATTCAGCACGGTGCGCCCGAAGTTGAGGTCATCCACATGGAGGGCGACCAGGGAGCCCCGCGCCATGCAGGGCATCAGGGGGTACAGGAAGTTGACGTTCATTTCCGCGGCATACAGCACATCCAGGCACTTCTTGAGGTCCGCGGGGCCATGGCGGAGAACCGCCACCAGAACCTCGGACTCCGTGTAGCAGATGCCCTTTTCCAGAAAGATTTCCGACGTTCGTTCCGGATCGCTGACAATCAGGCGCGCAATGGTCGCCTCATGGCAGTCGTGCATGCTGAACCCCAGGCAGAAGATGCCGTGCATGTCCAGCAGGCCGAGGAGGGCGGACAGCGCCCCCACCCGGTTCTGGAGCATGATGGAACGGTGACGGGTGTCCTCCCGGCGGTGGAATCTATCCAGAAGAGGCGTCATCCGGGTTTGACAGCCTATATTGAGACAAAAGATATGGCGGAACGAAAGGCGAAGATGATTGAACTTTCGGATGCCTATGTGGCATTGCCGGGCGGACCGGGA
>OOIG01003171.1_pt1 | contig 10321 bp, 6 predicted proteins | sample 1692091 | NCBI WGS metagenome assembly OOIG01 (sample SAMN06348188, study PRJEB24527) | human gut metagenome | biome: human gut; feature: ankylosing spondylitis patient; material: feces | host: Homo sapiens | place: China | collected 2015-10
GTTCGTTGATCAACGAACCGGATATTTTACTTTTAGACGAACCATTTTCTGCCCTTGATTATCAGACAAGACTCGAAGTAAGGGAAGATATATGTAATATATTAAGAAGTGAGAAAAAAACAGTAATATTAGTAACGCACGATATATCTGAAGCAATTGCAATGACTGACCGTGTTCTTATCCTCACAAACAGACCTGCCAGTCTTTTAAAAACAGTTGATATCAAATCACGTGACACTCTTTCAACCCAGAAATATTTTGATGAAATAAGGGAGGTGTTAAAATGAATATGAGTCCTTTACAACGCAAATTCGTAATTAAGCAGCGCATATATTCCATATCAGTAACACTCTCCCGCCTGATATTATTCTTAGGTTTTATCGGTATATGGGAATTTACTGCTGACAAAGGTATTATCAATGCATTTATATTCAGTTCACCGTTAAGACTGTACCAGACATTTATGGACCTCGCCAAAGACGGAGTAATATTCATGCATATATGGGTAACTCTCTATGAAACCATAGTCGCATTTGCAATAATTACAGTTGTCGGCATTATATTTGCAATACTGTTATGGTGCTTCAAAGGACTGTCGGACTGTCTTGAGCCTTTCATGGTAGTATTAAACAGCCTTCCTAAGTCAGCTCTGGCACCGATGCTTATAGTATGGCTTGGCACTAATACCAAGGCAATTATTATAACAGCTGTATCCGTAGCAATATTCGGCATGATAATTAATCTGTACACAGGTTTTCTTGGCATTGACAAAGAAAAAATCACTCTGATACGGACTCTTGGTGGTAACAAATGGCATATTCTGTGTAAACTTATCATCCCCGGCTCCAAGAAAATCATTATAAGTAACATGAAGGTAAATATAGGTCTGTGTCTTGTAGGTGTAATTATAGGCGAATTCTTAGCTGCTAAAAAAGGACTTGGATACCTCATAATATACGGAAGCCAGGTATTTAAGATGAGTTATGTTGTACTTGGCATTGTCATTTTGTGCATTATATCAACAATTCTCTTTGCTCTTATAAATATAATTCAAAAGCTGTTTCTAAAAGACTGATTTTATATTATAATTAATATACATTTCGCAAAACATGGAGGCTAAAATCCTCTGCTCCTGCATGAGCAGTCGCATTTTGCTTCGCAAAACAAGGAGGATTTATGCTCTCTCTTACAATTAAGGATTTAAAGCAATTTATGAATAAACTTCTGATAAGCGATACATTTGATGGTATGTGTCTTTCAGAAGCCTATATATGCACAGGCTGCAGTTATACAATAGATGGAAAGCTCAACACTGACTTTTATAATGAAGATGAGCTTAATTCCATGCCTTCTACAAGATATACATCATGGAAGAACATTAAGCCTTTCGCATTCAGCATAATTAAGGGCAGGAAAGTTCCTGAACTTTTAAAGATAACATTTGTACTGCCTGAAGCAGTTGTTGCAAAGCTGATACTTGATACTGACATTAACTTTGACCCCGACTGTGTCAACGGGTTATTTCTTAATGTACGCTATCAGGATGGTTCAGTAACCATGACAACAGCATCTTCGCTTAGTACTTTCACTCTCGACCGTTCACTTGATGAAGCATTTGAACGATATATTATTAACTTCCTGTCAGATGCTGATATTTCCTATGAGGAATAATTTAGAATTATTTAATAAATGTTGCAAAACCGCCTGTTTACACGCACAGGCGGTTTTTTGTTAGCACTCTTGTTTAAGGAGTGCTAATTTTTGCTTGACTTATGTTTTCTTGTGTATTAAATTAACATTTAGTTTAATACTATACAGATTGGAGAGTGAAATATTATGTCAAAAGAACATGGTAATTTATCTATTAACAGTCAGAATATTTTCCCTATCATCAAGAAATGGATGTATTCTGACCATGATATCTTCTATAGAGAGTTAGTTTCTAATGCATGTGATGCTATCACTAAGCTCAAGAAGCTTTCAATGATTGGAGAGTATGAAGCTCCTGATGATATTGAATATAAGGTTGAAATTAAGCTTTCTGCAAAAGATAAGACAATCAAGATCATTGATAACGGTATCGGTATGACTAAGGAAGAGGTTGATGAGTATATCAACCAGATTGCTTTTTCAGGTGCTGAAGCATTCCTTGAGAAGTATAAGGATAAGGCTAACGACGACCAGATTATTGGACATTTTGGTTTAGGTTTCTACTCAGCATTTATGGTTGCTGACCAGGTTACTATTGATACTCTTTCATTTAAGGACGGAGCAGAATCAGTTCACTGGTCATGTGACGGAGGAACTGAATATGATATAAGTGAGGGAACCAAAACAACTCCTGGTACTGAGATTACTCTTTACCTCAATGAGGACAGCTATGAATTTGCCAACGAATATAAAGCTAAAGAAGTTCTTGATAAGTACTGCTCTTTCATGCCGGTTCCGATCTTTGTAACTAACGAAGATGCCGGTGAACAGACTGAGGAGATTCCTGAGGAAGAAGTTACAGAAAAAGATACAGTTCTTGATACATTTATAAAGGACGCTGTTACAGAAGAGGTTGAGAAAGAAGATGGAACTAAGGAAACTGTTGAGAAAGTTCCAGCCAAAAAGATGGCTAAGATTGTAAAAAGACCAGTTGCAATCAACGATATCCATCCACTCTGGACAAAGCATCCTAATGAATGTTCAGATGAAGATTACAAGGAATTCTACCGCAAGGTATTCCACGATTATAAAGAACCATTATTCTGGATTCACCTTAACATGGATTATCCATTCAATCTTAAGGGTATTCTCTACTTCCCTAAGATTAATACAGAGTATGAATCTATTGAAGGTACTATAAAGCTTTATAACAATCAGGTATTCGTAGCAGATAACATCAAAGAAGTTATTCCAGAATTTTTACTTCTTCTTAAAGGTGTTATTGACTGCCCAGACCTTCCACTTAATGTATCACGTTCAGCACTTCAGAACGATGGATTTGTTAAGAAGATATCTGATTACATCACTAAAAAGGTTGCCGACAAGCTTTCAGGAATGTGTAAAACAGATAAAGAAAACTATGAAAAATACTGGGATGACATCAACCCATTTATTAAATTCGGCTGCTTAAAGGATGAAAAATTTGCTGAGAAGATGAACGATTACATTATATTCAAGAACCTTGACGGCAAATATTTAACTCTTAAAGAATGTCTTGAAGAGAATAAAGAGAAACACGAAAACACAGTATTCTATGTAACAGACGAAGTTGAGCAGAGTCAGTATATCAACATGTTTAAGAATGAAGGAATTGATGCTGTAATTCTTACTCATAACATTGACCAGCCATTCATCACCAACATGGAATCTAAGAATGAGAATCTCAAGTTCAAGCGTATCGATGCAGATCTTTCAGACAGCTTTAAGGAGGAGACTTCTAAAGACGAGTTGAAGGACATGACTGAAAAGCTCTCTAATACTTTCAAGGATGCTCTTGGCAAAGAGAATTTAACTGTTAACGTTGAGAAATTAAAGGATGCATCTATATCGTCAATGATTACTCTTTCAGAAGAAAGCAGACGTATGCAGGATATGATGAAGATGTACGGTATGGCAGGCATGGATCCTAATATGTTTGGTGCCGAAGGTCAGACTCTTGTACTTAATGCTAACAATGACCTTGTTAAATATGTTGCAGAACATACAGACGGCGAAAATACTAAGATTATATGCGAACAGCTCTATGACCTTGCTATGCTTAGTCATGCACCACTCTCTCCTGAACAGATGACTGGATTTATTGCAAGAAGCAATAAAATCATGGAATTACTTGCAAAATAATGCCATTTAAACTATCATTGTCTTATATAACAATAAGGAAATATATAACATGACTAATTTTAACTATGACAATTATGACGATGATACTAAAGCAAAATACGATGATGGTATCGAATTTTTAGATGATGATTTTTCTTTTGATGAAGAAGATGATGATGATAACGTTTATGATATTCCACGTTACAGCGATGAGCCTGTTGCTCCACATCATCATAAAGAAAAACAGGAAACTATTGGACAGGAAATATTAAGTTATATCAAAATCCTTGCCGTTGCTGTTATTGTAGCATTTCTTTTTACCAGATTTATAATTGTAAACGCTCAGGTTCCATCTGGTTCAATGGAAAACACCATTCTTACCGGAGACAGACTAATAGGTTTCAGACTTGCTTATCTGTTTCATGAACCAGAACGTGGTGATATTGTAATCTTCAAATATCCTGATGATGAATCACAGAATTTTGTAAAAAGAGTTATCGGTATTCCTGGTGATGTCATTCAGATTTCCAACGGACATGTATATGTCAATGGTGAACAACTTGAAGAGAATTATCTTCGGGAGCCAATGAACAATGATGGTGAAGAGTTAACCTATGTTGTACCTGCTGATTCATATTTTATGCTTGGAGATAACAGAAACAATTCTAAAGATTCCAGATACTGGACCAACACATTTGTATCAAAGGATAAGATTATTGCTAAGGTTTCTTTCAGATATTTCAATGTCAGAACGAAGCGTTTTACATTTTCTTTCATTAAATAGCCCTCTGAATAAAGAATAATATTAAGGGTACAATAATATGGCCGCTATGTTTCAAAAACAATAGCGGTCATATTTGTTTTTTGAAAGGAGAAATATTATGGGTAATCTTAACTGTAATGCTGCATCTTGCATGCATAACTGTGACAACCAGTGCTGTCTTAATTCAATCTGTGTAGAAGGAAGCTTGGCATGCCAATGTGGTGAAACATGCTGCAGTGACTATGAACATCAGAAACCAGGTGCAACTAATATGTGCCATCTTCCTAAAGATTCTTTATCTATCTCATGTGAAGCAACCAACTGCATATATAACACTAATAAAAAATGTGATGCTGACCATGTAGACATATCAGGTATAAAGGCTGTAACAGAGGACGATACAGTCTGTACAACATTCCAGGCAAGAGGATAAGTCTAGAACTATTCTCATCGCTACTCGCGCAAAAAAGGACGAGCCTTTTAAGGCTCGTCCAAAATAAATTCAAAATATTAACATTACTCCTTAACGGCACCTACGTTAACACCCTGTACGAAGTACTTCTGACAGAATGGATAGATGATCATGAAAGGAAGGATAGCTACGATAGTTGCTGCATTAGAAATTGTTGTTGGGTGAACAGCACCATCATTAGGAATATCACTATCAACAACCATACTTCTTAACTGAATCTGGAAGTTGTAAAGATTATTCTTATTAATATATAACTTGAAGTTTGTATAATCATTCCAGAAGCTTACTGCAAACATCAAACCAATTGATGCAAGAGCTGCCTTTGAAAGAGGAAGTACAATCTTGAAGAAGATACCCATTGGTGAGCATCCATCAATCTGAGCTGCTTCGAAAAGTGACTCTGGAATACCTTCGAAGAAGTTTCTCATAAGCACTAAGTTATATACGTTAATAGCCATTGGCAGAATAACCGCCCACAAAGTATTGATTAATCCTAACTGCTTGATAACAAGGAACTTAGGAATCATACCACCATCGAAAATCATTGTGAAGAGAAGCATATAAGCGAAGAAGTTTCTTCCTGGCATCTCCCACTGGATTAATACATAACCACCAAGTGTAACAACTAAAAGTCCAACAAATGTACCTATAACAGTTGTTATAACTGAGATTAAGAATGGATGATAAAGGTTTGATCTTGTTATAATAGCACGGTAACCACCCCAAGAGAACTTCTGAGGAAGCCATCTAAAATCATATGATGAATATGCATCTATTGAAGTAATAATTACTTTGTAAATAGGAATCATAATTGCACATGCAATAATAATGAATAAAATTGCATTAACAATTGGGAATACTTTGAATTTTTTCTTTTTCTTTTTATAAACTAGTGTCTGATTATCACTCATTATCTATTCCCTCCTATACAATTCCTCGTCCACGTACTTTCTTACTTGCCCAGTTACAACCGAGAACTAAGATCATACCAACGAAAGACTTAAATAAACCTACAGCAGTTGTATAACCATAATCTGAGTTACCACCACTGAATGTCTTAGTATATACATATGTCTGTAAAACCTGTGATTTAGCATATGTAATAGGTGACTGCAATACGAATACAGATTCAAAAAGGTTCATAACCTTAGCAAGGTTAAGAATGAATACTGTAATAATTGTATTAGCAAGAGCTGGTAATGTAATGTATATCAGTCTCTTGAATCTGTTAGCACCATCAATCTGGGCTGCTTCATAAAGGTCTGGGCTGATACCTGACAATGTAGCCAGGAAGAGGATTGTTCCCCAACCTGTATCCTTCCAAACATTCATGATATAGAATGTTCCACGCCAGTAAGCTGTACTGTTCATGAAATCAATTGCACTATCAATAACACCCATATTTATAAGAATTGAGTTGACTGGAGCTGTATCATACGGAGCCAGTAACATCTTAAATACTGAAGCAACAACTACCCATGACATGAAGTGAGGAAGATAGATAATTGTCTGTACTGTCTTCTTGAAAATCATGTTAGTAATCTCATTCAGAAGAAGTGAGATAATAACTGCTGCGCCTGTATTTAAGAACAACTTAATTAATGACAAAATTAATGTGTTTCTGAATGCCTGCCAAAAATAGATATCGTTAGTAAACATAGTCTGGAAATGATACAGACCAATGTAGTATGGATTAGCGATAACATATTTTGTGAACGAATAACGAACACCAAGCATTGGCCAGTAGTTGAATAACATAATCATAACGAAAACTGGCACGAACATAAGGTAGAAGCCTCTGTAATAATACATCTTATTTGTGAGGCTCTGATTTAATGAGTTAGAAAGATACTTAGCATCAACATGAAGATCTTTCTTGAAAGGCTTAACAATATCAATAAAACATCCAGCAACTGCTATAACAATACCAATTGCAAGTACAACAAATCCACAACCAATATGATATGAATTGCCATTATATCCATTGTTAAGAATATCTGTAAGGTTAACATTAACATACTTAAGTCCACCACCTGCTACCTTACCATTAACAAGTGTAAACTGAACTGCAAATACAGAAACAACTGTAAGAACAGTTGCAATTACTGTAGTAATGATAGAAAAGAATTCTTTTCTTGCTACAATAAGAATGATACCAACAACGATACATGCGATGAATAAATACCATAACACTGGCATACTGATATTCATGTAACTGAAAGCATATGCTGTAGGATAAACGCCTTCTTTAATCTTCTCTCCTGACTGAACAAGAGGTAAAAGACTGGCAATGAGCATGATAATAAGTCCGATGATGGCCATCAATTTAATATTTCCTTTTGGCTTTCCTACTGCTGTTCCGCACTTAGGGCATATTTTAGCTTTCTTAGGAAGCTCTGTGTTACAAGATGGACACTGCATTTTTTTACCTTCTTTCCTAATTATTATCGTATGCCTATTAAATAAATTTCATAAGCAAATCCTTTTTTGTCAGTATAAACGGCGCGGATTTCTCTGCGCCGCCATACTAACATAAGATGTATAAACATCTAATAATTATTGTTTAAATTACTTCTTAAGTGTTTCGTTTAATGACTCAACTACTGCATCACACTTAGCACCAACCTGCTTCTTGTAATCAGCCATAGCTTCATCATATGTCTTCTCACCAAGAACTACCTGTGAAACAACTTCAAGTCTCTTAGTATTGATATCAGAGATATTGTTGCTAAGTACTTCTGTGTTCCAAAGTGGAGTCTCAAGCTTGCTGTTAGCATTGAACATTGCATAGTTCTCTGTGATAAGTGGGTCAACGCTCTTGTTACCTGGATCTGTGTTATCACCAAATGTAGCAATAGCTAAGCTCTTATCAATGTGGTTCTTAGACATAAGCTTTGTATTATCTTCTGGAGTTGGAAGGAAGTGGAATACACCTTCTTCATATGTCTTAGTCTTCTTCTCATCAACCTCACCCTTTGAGTTGTAAACTGTAACTGTCTCAGCCTTATCATCCCAGTGAGTTCCCTTAGCACCATACTGCCATGCAATCTGGATATCTCCACCATCAAGCATAGTATCTATGAAGTACTTGAAGATTCCTTCAGCCTTACCATTCTCATATGCCTTGTATGTAATACACCAAGCAGTAGCAAGACGCTCCTTATATGAACCAAGCTCCTTAATAGGCTTAATAGCGATAATCTTATCTGTCTTATCAGCTATAGAGTTCTGAAGTGTATAAGCCCATGTACCAGCCCAGTATGTGAATACTGAAGAAGCTGTTGAAGCATCCTTAGCGTTCCACTTATTACGAGCATCTGATGTTGTCTGGTTCTGAGAAGCCTTATCAAGAATACCATCATCAACGGCTGTCTTAAGTCTTGTAAGAGCATCCTTCATATCCTGCTGAGCGAATCCATCCTTGTATTCCTTAGCTGCTTCATCATAGTAGAATGTGAAGTTAGCATTCTGATAGAATTCTGGAAGATAGTTAGTATATGGAGCTTCTGGAGTACCAGAGTTACCACCAGCTACGAAACCTGAACAAGAGATAACGAAGTTCTGGTTAGCTGATGCAGCTTTCATATCCTTAAGCATCTTGTAGTACTCATCATATGAAAGTGTCTTAGATGCAACTTCCTCTGGCTTATATCCAGCAGCTGTTAAAGCTGAAGACTTGATGTATGTACAGCATCCATTACCACGGGCTGGTGAGAATCCGTAAAGAGCCTTCTCTCCGTCTGGACCAGCTACCATATTTCCTGATTCGATAATCTCAGCCTGATCGATAAGTCTTCCTGAGTTCTTAGTTGCTGACTGATTCCAAGCATCTGTCATATCCCAGAGATATCCGTTAGATGCGAAGTTAGCAAGGTAATCTGAACTAAGAAGAACTACATCAGGGATATCGCCTGAAGCGAATGCATTCTTAACTGAATCATAGTAGCTAGAATGTTCTGGACGAATCCACTTAATATCAAGACCTGTAAGGTCGCCAAGATACTTGTAGAATTCCTGAGCACCGTTAGTTTCCTTAACTACAGTACCATCAACCATAACTGTGAACTGCTCTGGCTTCTGTACGTTAGCCCAATCAACTGTTGCTTTTGTTGTGTCCTGATTGCCGCTGTTAGAGCCACAAGCTACGAGGCCCATAACTGAAGTAAGTGATAAACCTACTGCAGCAAACTTCTTTAATGTCTTTTTCATAAACCTTAAAACCCTCCTTAATTTGGTTCGCGGGGATTCTCTCCCCGTTTCGTTTTTAGACATTGATATATTAGCATTTTTGTACTATTTTAACAAGGCTAATTTTAACAATTATTGTATTTTTTTTGCTTTTTCTGTGAAAACCCAGTATTTATGCCATTCCCCGTATTCATAATTTTTTCATTTTTTTGAAATTTTTATCAAAAATTATTTTGTGAGAATAGTTTTTCTTCATATAATCTTTGTGTTTTTATGTAAAAAATGCACTATGCTCCCTGACTTTTTTAGATTATTTTACATCACATTTACACATTCTATACTCTTTTAAGCAGATTCCGACCATTGTATTGTGATTTTTTACCACTGTTAATAATTTATTCATATTTCAGACATCATCTGCACAATTTTCCTGTATCATCCCTGTACATCTGCATGCTGCATATATCCCTTAAGCATATCTTTCCCGATGACATCTCTGTCATATTCTTCTCCAAAACATTTCTTGCTGCATTCTCCATCATCAGTTCAAACGTAACGCCATCGGCATATTCTGTATTAACTATTGTTATATCATTCTGTGCACATATGTACTGCACTTTTCCCACATAATTATAATCAACATCAAGGAATGCATGCACACCCTCTGTAAGCTCACCAAGTCTGCAGACGGACAGTGCTTCCTTGGCAGCATTAGTATACGCTCTTATAAGCCCTCCTGTTCCAAGCAGAACACCTCCAAAATATCTTGTCACAACACACAGACAGTTTCCACATTCATTTCCCGTAATTACTTCCAGTATCGGCTTACCTGCTGTGCCTGACGGCTCACCATCATCTGAAAATCTCTGTATCTCGCTCTTGCCTCCTAAAACATATGCATAACAGTTATGTCGTGCATCCCAATATTTCTTTCTAAGCTGTTCTATTATTTTCACTGCCATATCTTCATCTTCAATATGATAAATGTTAGCTATAAATCTTGATTTCTTATCTGTAAATTCACCTGTTCCACCTGATATTATCTTCTTCATTATCTGATTCCTTCTTATATATGTATATTTAGTTAT
>OOIG01003173.1_pt1 | contig 10316 bp, 6 predicted proteins | sample 1692091 | NCBI WGS metagenome assembly OOIG01 (sample SAMN06348188, study PRJEB24527) | human gut metagenome | biome: human gut; feature: ankylosing spondylitis patient; material: feces | host: Homo sapiens | place: China | collected 2015-10
TCTGGATGAATCTTCCGCCGGAATATCAGGCATCCAATGATCTACAATTCCTCCTTGCCATTGAGGATAGATAAAACGAAGAGTTGATTTTTTATTTTCCATATTTACATTGTTTGTTACTTTTTCTTGTGCATTCATTGAAACGACTCCAACGACTAATGCAAGTGATAATAAATACTTTCTCATCTTTTTGAAGCAAAAGTAGGGAATACCTGAAACATCGGCAAGTAGGGACGAATTATTCATATACTGATAAATTTATCCTGTATAACAAAAAAGGCCATTGTATTATTCATTAATTATAGATGATTATTTTTGTAGTAAAAAAGTTTGAATAAGCCGGGCATGGAGAAAAACGACCTTAACGATTTGCTTATTTCTGTGAGCGAGAATGATGATTATGCTTTTCGGGTTTTCTATGATCTCTATTACCGGAGCGTTTTCCGGTTCGCCTACTATTTTCTGCGCAACAGGGAGGCCTGCGGCGAGGTCGTGAGCAACGTCTTCGTCGCCGTCTGGAAGTCCCGCGTCGCGCTGCGGAGGATCGAAAACATCGACGCCTACCTCTACGTCGTCGCGCGCAACGAGGCGAACCGGTATCTGAAGGAGTCCCGTACGCGCCGCCGCTGCCTCTCGTTCGAGGAGATTCCCATCTCGCTGATCGACCGAAATTCCCCCCCCCACAGCGAAGACGCTCCCGATAGCCGGTTGATAGAGGCCGAAGTCGAGGAGCTGGTGCGCCGTCTCATAAACGATTTGCCCGAACGCTGCCGCACGGTGTTTCTGCTCAACCGGCAGGAGGGGTTGTCGTCGCGCGAGATCGCCGAGGCGCTATCGCTCTCCGAGAGCACGGTGCGGGTCCAGATCAAGATTGCCGTCGACAGGATCGTGGCCGGCATACGCACGCATTATCCCGACCTGAAGCTGGTTTCCCTGCTGTTGTTCCTCTTCACGGCGCGTTTCTGACGCCTGCCGGAATGAGAAAAACGAAAAAAAGCCGCGGTTCCCTTAAACGGAACCGCGGCTTTCGCACTCTATATGTGTATACGACCAAAAAGGAGAAATCATGCAATATCAGCATACGAAGAGGGAGCCGGAGATGGCGGAACTTATCGAAGGTTCGGAGCGCGACCGCCGCAGGCTGGCGGAGCTGCTGGACGGCATCCGGGTGGGACCCGGAGTCGACGCCATGGCCGACGGAATGCGGGAGGCGGTGTGGGCCGACGTGCGCTCGCGCATCCGCCGCCGGGGAATCCGGATGCGGATCGTCCGCTACGCCGCGGCTGCGGCCGTGATGGCGGGCGTCGTCTGCGGCAGCTGGTTCATGGGCGGACGCCGGACCGAAAGCCGTCTGGTCGCCGCGGCGCAGCCGGTGAGCGTCTCGACGCCTCTGGGCGTGAAGTCCGACGTGGTGCTGCCCGACGGTTCGCGGGTGCGGCTCAACGGCGGCACGCGCATCGTCTATCCCGCGCTGTTCGGCGACGAACGCCGCGTGGAGGTCGACGGCGAGGCCTATTTCGAGGTCGAGCACGACGCCCGCAGGCCCTTCGTCGTCGTCACGGGACAGGTCGTCTCGACGGTGCTCGGAACGACTTTCAACGTGCACGCCTATTCCGAGGACGAGAATTACCAGATCACGCTGGCGACGGGCAGCTTGCTGGTGGACGGCGGTCCCGAGTCGCGGAGCGTGCGGCTGCGTCCCGGCGAGCAGGGATTCTTCGAGAGGACCTCCGGGCTGCTGTCGCTGCGCAGGGTGAACGTCGAGCAGGTGCTCTCGTGGCAGGAGGACAGGCTCTACTTCCGGGCCGAACCCCTGGCGTCGATCGCCCGGAGCCTCGAAAGGCAGTTCAACGTCGACATCACCATCCCCGACGAACGGCTGCGCAGGATCTGTTTCACGGGTGAGTTCGTCGACGGCGAGAACATCCACGAAATCATGCGGATCATCTCGGCCGACAGCCGCATCCTCTGCCGCAGCCGCAAGAACCATTTCGAGCTTTACAGAAACCGATAGAGATTCACGATTTTTTTCACTACAACCTAAATTTCAATCCTTATGAGTAACAATTCTACCAGCAGAAGGTCCTTCCGGGACCTTTTCGGCCAGCGGATGCTGTGCAGACTGAGCGGATTGCTGACCCTGTGTTGGTTCACGGTGGCGGCCCAGGCTCTTTACGCGCAGAGTCCCGTGATTTCGTTGACGCTGAAGAACGCCACCGTGCGCGAGGTGATCGAAGCGGTCAAGACGCAGAGCGGCTACTCGTTCTGGTATCGGGAGAGCGAGATCGACCTCCGGAAGCGCGTTTCGGTCGAGGCGCACGATCAGAACGTCCTGAAACTGCTCGACGGCGTGCTCGCCGACCAGGGAATTCTGGCCAAACTCGAAGGCCGCCACATCGTGCTTTACAAATCCGACCCGGCAGGCCGGGGCCGGGAATACCAGCTGAAGGGCCGCGTCGAGACCGAGGCCGGCGATCCGATCGTGGGGGCGAACGTGCTGGTCGAGGGCACGACGAACGGCATGGTGACCAATTCGAAGGGCGAATTCGCCCTGAACGTGACTGCGGGCGCGCGGCTCAGCGTGTCGTTCATCGGTTACGACGCGGCGCAGGTCGAAGTGGGCAACCGGACGCATCTGACCGTGGTGCTGAAGGAGAATAACCAGCTCCTCGACGACGTGGTGGTGATCGGATACGGCGTGCAGAAGAAGGTCAACCTGACCGGTTCGGTCGCCGTGCGGCAGATGTCGGAGATCGAGAACCAGCCCATGACGCACGCCTCGCAGGCGCTCTATTCGATGCCCGGCGTCTACATCAACCAGGCTTCGTCGAAGCCCGGCAGCGACGGCGCGACGATCCGCATACGCGGCGTCGGCACGATGAGCAGTTCCAGCCCCATGGTGCTGGTCGACGGCATGGAGTATTCGCTCAACGAGCTGAATCCCGGCGACATCGAGACGATCTCGGTGCTGAAGGACGCTTCGGCCTCGATCTACGGTTCCAAGGCCGCCAACGGCGTCATCCTCATCACCACGAAGCAGGCCAAGAAGGGCGCGCCGGTGGTGAAGCTGAGCGCCAACTTCGGCATTCAGTCGGCGACCTACGTGCCCGACGTGGTGACCGACCCGATTCAGTATATGAACATGCGCAACCAGGCCGAACTGAACGAAGGCAAGCTGACGGTGACCTACAACCGCGACGACATCCTCGAATACGAGGAGGGCATGAAGCACGACAAGTACATCTATCCCGCCTCCGATTGGTACGACCTCTGCTACCAGAACGGTTTTCTCCAGCAGTACAACGCCCGCGTTTCGGGCGGCACGGACAAGATCTCCTACTCGCTGGGCGGCGGTTACATGAACCAGCGCGGCATCATGGTCGCCAACGACGACGCGGAACGCTTCTCGTGGGACATGAAGATCAACGCGCAGGTGACCAAGCGCCTGAAGGTGGGCATCAGCCTGCTGGGCAACCTGCGCTACAACACCGACCCGATCTACGGCGTATCGACGACGGTCAACGTCATCAACCGCGCCCTGCCGATCTTCGGCACGCAGCTGCCCGACGGCAAGTGGCTTTCGACGTGGCTCTCGACCCCCGGGCGCAACAACCCCGAGAATCCGCTCATGGAGCTGCACGAGGGCAACACCAAACGTCAGCTTCACCGCATTCTGGGGCGCATCAACATCGGCTACGACCTGCCGTGGGGCATCAAGTACAACGCCAACCTGGGCTACGTGAAGGTCGACCACTATTCGAAGGATTTCAAGCACGCGATGTACACCTACAATCCCAAAACCCTCGAGCGGAAGGACTTCAGCGCCTACGTCTCGGCCAAGGACTGGGACAACAACGCGATCAACTACACTTTCTACAACACCCTTTCGTGGGGCAAGAGCTTCGGCGGCAACCACAACTTCAACGTGATGGTCGGCACGGAGTACAAGCGTTACGACGGCAAGAACTTCCAGGCCAAGAAACGCGACTACTTCAACAACCAGCTCACCGCCCTGTCGGTCGGCGCCACGATGGAGGATATTTCGGGCGGATCGTCGCTCGAACTGCTCTTCTCCTACTTCGGGCGAATCACCTACGACTACAAGGAGAAATACCTGATCGACGTGACGGCGCGTTACGACGGTTCGTCGAAATTCGCCAAGGGCAACCGATGGGCCTTCTTCCCCGCCGTGTCGGTCGGATGGCGCATCGACAAGGAGAATTTCATGCAGAACGTCCGGGCGGTCGACGTGCTCAAGCTCCGCGGCTCGGTCGGCGAGATGGGCAACCAGGCCATCGGCAACTACGAGTACCTGATGGCCGTGCTGGCGGACAAGAGCTACAATTACAGCTTCGGCGACGTGCTGTCGGGCGGCGCGGCGATCAAGGATTTCGTCGACGAGAACATCTCGTGGGAGACCACCCGCACCTACAACCTCGGACTGGATTTCGAGGCCTTCGACCACCGCCTGCTGTTCAGCGTCGACCTCTATAAGAAACGCACCGAAGGCATCCTGCGCGACGTGAAGATTCCGGCGCAGATCGGCAACCTGAACGGCCCGAAGCAGAACATCGGCGTGGTGGCCAACGACGGCGTCGAGCTGAACCTCCAGTGGCGGAGCGCGGTCAAGAATTTCCATTACAGCCTCGGCGGCAACTTCTGCTACAACAAGAACATCGTCGTCGACCTCGACGGGCAGGAGTACATCAAGACCTTCAACATCATCCGCGAGGGCGAACCCATCGACGCGTGGTATCTCTACCAGGCCGACGGCTTCTACAACAGTTACGAGGAGATCGCCAATTCGGTGACCGTCGGCAACGGCGTGAAGCCCGGGTACATCCGCTACAAGAACCTCAACAACGACGACAAGATCGACAACGACGACCGCGCCGTCTGCGGCAACCTCACGCCGAGCATCACCTACGCCTTCAACTTCTCGCTGGGATGGAAGGGACTCGAACTTTCGGCGCAGTTCCAGGGCGTCGCCGACGTGAAGACCTATCTTTCGGGCAACCTCGCAGCCCCGTTCTGGAACGGAGCGGGCGTGCTGAAGGAGTGGGCGACCGACGCGTGGACCCCCGAGAACCACAACTCCCGCCTGCCGATCCTCCACACCGCCACGGGCGCGCCCGAGATGCACGACTACAAGAACACGCAGTGGCTCTACGATGCGTCGTACCTGCGCTGCAAGCAGCTGCAACTCTCGTACACCCTCCCCAAGAGGTGGATTTCGAAGCTCGGAATGAGCCAGTGCCAGATCTTCGTCAACGGCGAGAACCTCTTCACGATCTCCCCGCTGAAGATGTTCGACCCCGAGATCGACCTTTCGTCGACCAACCTGATGCAGTATCCTTCGCTGCGGACGATCAACTTCGGCTTCAACATTACTTTCTAATCGCTTCAAATACGGAAAAACATGAAAAAAACAGTAATCGGATTGATGCTTTGCGGTGCGGCGGCGCTGGCCTCCTGCAACCTCGACACCATTCCCACCGACAAATATACGGTCGAGACGTTCTGGGAAACCGAAGAAGGAACCGAGGCCGCCATGACCGGCTGTTACAACATACTGACCAACAGCGCGCTGTTCGGAGACTCGGCGCCGCTGCTCGAAGAGACCTGCACGCCCAACGCCTATAATTACAACAACGCGGGCGGATACAACGTCATCGCCCAGGGGACCCACACGGCCAACAGCTCGGGCATCATCGCCAACCGCTGGAAAAAGTGCTACGAGGGCATCGGACGCTGCAACACCCATCTCAACCGCCTGCCTGCCGCCGCCGTGGCCGACGACCGCAGGGTGCAGATGGAGGGCGAGGCCAAGTTCCTCCGCGCGCTCTATTACTACATGCTGGTGACCTATTACAACGGCGTGCCGCTGATCCTCGAAGAGCCTGTCTATGCGCACGGTTCGCTGCCCCGCGCCTCGCGCGAGGAGGTGGTGCGGGCGATTCTCGACGATCTGAACGACATCATCGACCGTGAACTGCTCGACTGGCAGTGGACCAAAGCCGCCGACCAGGGGCGCGCCACGCGCGGCGCGGCGATGGCCCTCAAGGCCCGTCTGCTGCTTTTCGAGGCCAGCAAGCTGGTCAACCCCTCGAACGACGCCGCGAAATGGCAGGCTGCGGCCGATGCGGCCAAAGCCGTGATCGAAAAGGAGGCCCAGGCGGGCTACGACCTGTTCGGCGACTACCGGAAACTCTTCCTGCCGGCGAACGAGCACAGCTGCGAGTGCGTCTTCAACATCGAATTTTCGAAGACCAAGAACACGGCCGTCAATTCGTTCAACGTTTACAGCGTCCAGTACCGCAACAACGCACCGTTGCTCGATCTGGTGATGGACTACCGGACGACGACCGACGGTGCGGCCACGATGGGCAAGTACGACAACCTCGACCCGCGTTTCGCAGCGACGAATTTCTATCCCGGGAGCACGTTCCTCGGCAAGGCCAACTGCCCGGCCGGGGAGGTGTGCCAGTTCACGGGCTTCGCACACCGGAAACTCACGATCTACGACGCGCAGAAGCGCGATTCGGACGACAGCAACGGCGAGACCAACTACATGTTCATCCGCTACGCCGACGTGCTGCTGATGTTCGCCGAGGCGCAGAACGAGGTCGACGCCACGCCCTCCGATGCCGTTTACGACGCCGTGAACCGCGTGCGCGGCCGCGTCGGCATGCCCACCTACGCCTACGGTTCGAAGAGCCAGTCCGAGATGCGCGAGATCATCCGCCACGAGCGCCGCGTCGAATTCGCCGGCGAGGGGCTTTATTACAACGACATCCGCCGCTGGATGACCGCCGAGCTGGTGATGAACGCCGTGATTCAGGACTATGCGGGCACGGACATCGCCGTCCGGGCGTTCGACCCCGACCGCGACTACTGGTGGCCCGTTCCGGCGGACCAGATCCTGCTGAACAAGAAACTCGAACAGAATCCCAATTATTAATCCGACAACCGCTAACTGGCAATTATGAAAAAATATCTGTGGATACTGGCCGCCGCATTCCTCCTTCAGGCTTGCAGCAAAGACGAGGAGGAGGGACCTTACGTTCCCTGGCGGCCGGGCGACGACAAGGAGGAGACGATCGACCTGGACAAGGCCACGAAGGTGATGATTCTGACCGAGCAGGCCAAGAACCGGATCGTGATGATCGACCAGCCGACGGGAAAGGTCGCCTGGGAGTGGACGGCCGCCGACAGCGGGCTTTCGGCTGCGGAACAGGCGTGGTTCGATCTGCCCGACGAGGCCAAACCGGTCTACAACCGTACGTGCGTGCTCGTCACGGCTTCGGGCGGCGGCGTGGCGCTGATCCGCATTGCGGACAAGAAGGCGATGTTCTACGCCAAGCCGGGCGGAAACCCCCACTCGGCCGAGGTGCTGCCCGACGGGAATGTCGTCGTGGCGTCGAGCACGGGCAACCTGTTGAGCGTCTACGTGTACAATGGCGCCGACAGCTACGTTTCCAGACCCGCCTTCACCATGCCGGTCCATTCGGCCCACAACGTGGTCTGGGACCGGAAGCGCGGCTGCCTCTGGACGGCGACGGGCGCCCAGCTGCTCAAGCTCGCCTACAACGGGAAGCGTACGGCTCCGGAACTGACGCAGGTGCGTTCTTACGATATGGCGGCGGGGAATACCGATGCCCACGACCTGGCGCCCGTCTGCGGGGAGGATGCGATGTATGTATCGACGAATCAGCATGTCTACAAGTTCGACTGTGCGGCGGAGAAGTTCCTCGACGTGGAGATCTTCCAGCAGAACACCATCAAGAGCATTTCGACGGGTCCGGAGGGGTATTCCACGATCGTCATGCGCCCCACGTCGGGCGGGAGCAACTGGTGGTCGGCCGAGGTGTGCGACATGAAGGGCAACCGGCTGTTCAACCGCGCGGGCTACCAGATTTACAAGGCCCGCTGGTATGTGGAGAATCCGTTCGGGTATCCCGAGGTTCACACTTTGTAAAACTTAAAATGCAAAAACGATGAAAAACATCCGAAAATACATGATGGCCGCGGCATGCATGACCGCCGCTGCGGCGCTGGTCGCCTGCACCGAGGCCGTGAAACGCGACACCGAGGAGGAAATCCAGGAGATGACCGTTCCCAAGAAACCCGGGCCGATCACGAAGGTGCCGGCAACGCTCACCTGCAACGGCGGCGAAGAGTTCACCTTCTCGGTTTCGAAGGTTCAGTGGGCCGAGACCTACGAATGGACGATCGCCGAGCAGGAGAAGTCGAAAATCTCGATCATCGACGGTCAGGGAACCAACGTCATCACCGTCAGGGTGGTCAACGACGACGTGGTGATTCCCGCCCAGTCGGTGTCGGTGGTGGCCAAAAACGAACTGGGCGCGAGCAAGGTGCGCGAGTATTTCGCGGCGATCACCGTGTCGGTCCCCATCGAGCTGCCGGGCTATACGATCAAGAAGTACGGCAAACGCTGGTGGATGACCGAGAACTGCCACGAAGCGGGCGAGGACGGCAATCTGGGCGTTGCGCCCGACCTGACGGCTTTCTCGGTTGCGGGGTTGGAGGCGTCGCATTTGCAGCGGTTGAACGACGCAAAGGGCCGTTACTACACCTGGTATGAGGCGATGACCGGCATATCGGGCTGTACGGCGGAGCAGTGTCCCTATGTGCAGAATTACGAAGGGGTGGACGACGTGGGCAACGCCTTCAAACTCGACGGTACGGAGGAGGGCGAGTTCGGCGTCCAGATACGCGGCTGCTGTCCCGAAGGCTGGCACGTGGCCAACGCCAACGACTGGTGGGACATGCTGATGGCTATCAAAAGCGAGTATGCCATTCCCGACGATTTCGCGCAGGGCGGATACACCTTCTCCGGCGGCCACGACGGGAAACCCGAGAATGCCATTACGAAGGCCGGATTCTACAAGTCGGGCTGCACGGTCAAGAATACGGGCAACGTCGGCGCATGGCTGCGCGGCGGCAACGGCCGTATCGTTGACGGCGGTATTTGGAATCAGGCGAATATGACGCTCACGGACGCCGGGGAACCCCTCCTGCAATTCGTCGACGGGGCCGAAAGCATCGGTTTCGGCTGGTATCCGCTGGGCTATCAGAAGGCCGACGGCAGTTTCAACAGCGGCGCGCTGGGCAAATGGGGCTACGTGTGGTTCATCGGGCAGACCAACGCCTCGACGGCCCGTTCGCTGGTCATCAGCGGTACGAGTCTGAACCTTCAGACCAAGACCAATCAGGAGGCGGCCAAGGATATTTATCTGAACGTCCGCTGCGTGAAAAACTACACCAAATAACCGGAAGCGATGAAAAAAAGAATTCTGTTTACGGCAGCGGCGCTGGTGTGCGCCGCCAACCTGACGGCCCAGTGTCTCGGCGTCGGAAGCTCGACCAGCAGCATGAGCCCCGAGGAGATGGCCGCCGCCGCGAAGGCCGGCGTGGAGTATGTCGAAATCGGCATCAGCGGCCGCGGGACCGTGGCTGAAATCCGCGAGAAGGCGCTGCACGCCAAACGCATGGCCGACGAGGCCGGTCTGAAGGTCTGGTCGTGCCACCTCCCGTTCTCCCGCAAGCTGGACATCTCGGTGCTGAACGACAGCGCCCGCATGGCCAACCTCGAATTCCTGACCGAAATGATCGCGATCTGCGGCGAAGTGGGACCGGAGAAACTGGTGCTGCATCCCAGTTCCGAACCGATTGCGGACGGGGAGCGCGAGCAGCGTATCCGGAACAGCATCGCTTCGATCGGCATATTGCGCAGGGAGGCGGCGCGGATCGGCGCGCAGCTGTGCATCGAGGATCTGCCCCGCACGTGCCTCGGGCGGAACTCGGCCGAGTTGCTGCGCATCATCGCCCCTTATCCCGAGGTGAAAATCTGTTTCGACACGAACCACCTGCTTTCGGAGGACCTGCTGCACTTCGTCGAGGCGTGCGGCGACCGGATTGCGACCGTCCATGTCTCGGATTACGACATGGTCGATGAACGCCATTGGCTTCCGGGCAAGGGCAAGATCGACTGGCCCGCGCTGTACGGGGCGCTGATGAAGGCCGGTTACAAGGGCGTCTTCATGTACGAGCTGAAACGCGGCGAGGGATCGTTCGGCGAAATGGTCGCCATCTACGAAAAGCTGGCCTCCGACGCGGCGAAGCTGGAATAACGCCGCTCCCGAAGAGTGCGAAAAAAGAGGTTACGGCAATTCGTAACCTCTTTTTCTGTGGGCCCAGAGGGGCATGATCCCACGACCTTCGGATTATGAGTCCGCTGCTCTGACCAACTGAGCTATGGGCCCGGTCCTGCGCCCCGGGGCGCTTTCGTGGCG
>OOIG01003174.1_pt1 | contig 10304 bp, 9 predicted proteins | sample 1692091 | NCBI WGS metagenome assembly OOIG01 (sample SAMN06348188, study PRJEB24527) | human gut metagenome | biome: human gut; feature: ankylosing spondylitis patient; material: feces | host: Homo sapiens | place: China | collected 2015-10
TATGTGTGGCACAGACGGAGGAGGGTTATATTCACCGCTTGGTTGGAGCGGGAACCGCGGGGGAAATTTTAGTCAACGCTCTTCAACTCGAACGTCTCGTTGGTGGTCGTCTTCCAGACCATAGCAGTGATGACCTTCTTATTTCCGTTGCCATCCAGCACCTTCATGCCGGGCACTTCCTTATACCAGTTAGAGCCGCCGGTGAGAGAGGCAGTGTACAGAGCGGCTGTGTCCGTAGAAATGGTATTGCCCTCATCAATCAGCGTAAACGGCCGGTTCGGATTTTCACCCATGCCGATGTTGATAGCCATGTTCTTGGTCACGGTGTCACCCGTCTGTGCTTTGATATCGAATGTATTGTTCTTGATGGTGAAACCGGGGCTTACGGTCTTGCCGATACGCTCGATCTTCACAGGACGGGTACCTGTGACCTTATTGTTCACAAAGGTAAAGGTCTTGATGGGGTTCGCGTTCGCGCCGGAGCCTTCCGTGTCCTCACGCCACCAGATGGGGTTGGAGTTGTTGGCGCTTGTCGTATTCTCATACGCATTGAAGGTGCAGCCGTCAAATGTCACATTAGAAGCGGGGCAAGTGCCAATGATGATGCCATCGAATGTGCAGTTCTTGAATGTAATGGAGTTCAGATTGCTCCAAGGGCTGGTGTACTTCTGAATATCGAAGCTCACAACGCCATTGAAGGTCATGTTCTCAAACACCACGTCGCTATTGCCGGGAACGAGCATGTAGACGGATGTATCCGTAAATCCGTCAATGGAAGCATAGCCCGTTGCAGCACTGGTGATTGTGCCATCCTTGAAGGTGAACTTATACTGTCCCGCAGCGGCAGGAGTGGCAGCGTACTTGTTCAGCTTAGTGCTGCCCAGCATAACGCCCTTGCCGGTGTAGCCGCTGTTGTTTTGGCTGTAATTGATATCTTCTGCGGCCGTATTACCCAAAGTGACCTCCACAGGAGACACCTTGCCGTTCTCATCCTTGAGTGCGTCAAGCGTAAGGCTGGTGTTCAGCTCATTCTGGCTGACAACGACGGGGTAAGTGGCGTCCTTATCATACTGATCGCTAATGCTGTCTTTCTCATAGGTAGCCTGTGTAGCTACAACGGTCACGCACATGCCGGTTGCGGTCGCGTTCTGGTATTCATTGCCGGCGTCTTCATCCATGTGATAGCCAAAAGACCATGCCGGAGAAGCTTCACCGGGCTTGAGAATTTCAGGCTCAATATTGACTTCCTCGCCGTTCGCATCAACCGGTGTCTTAAACACAGGCTTAAGAACCTCAGCAAGCTTGCCGGTCACGCCCAGTGCTTCGGGACGATACTCAAACTTTACTGCCAGATTACCTTTGTTGACCACACGAACCGCAGGCACATAGTAAGTGCAGCCCGGCTCCCAAAGGATCTGAGTGCCTTCGGCAGGAATTTTGCCCTCTACGAGGAACGGGAGTGTCTCGCCCTCGGCGTTGACCCAGTTGCCGCTATTGTCCTTCATTTGCAGTTCGATATCCAAATTACCTGCCTGGATCTTGTTCACCGCTGTGCTGGCCGTATCAGTAAACCAGGCGAACGTTGTCCCGACCAGCATGACAACGCACATGACCAAGGCCATGACGCTGGTCAACAGCGCACGCTTGGTCGCTTTTTTCGTGTTCATTTAAGAACCCTCCCATGTAAAATTAGATTTCGCAAATACGCTACCTGCTTTGCCGCCGAAGGCGGCAAAGCGAGACACCCATGGGTGTCCGTATATAGTATATTTACGATGTATAGTGTAAGTGTACCACCGCTGCATGTCGTTTGCAAGTGATTTCACGCAATTTTCTGAATTTCGGCACATCAGCCAACATTCGGCGCGAAATTTGTGCAAAATGGCGGATTTGGCAATTTTTTCCACCCGTATTTGCGATGGGACGTTGTGCCGTAGGGCGGGGTGCCCTCACCCCGCCGCACAAGGGAGACGGATTCCCTCGCCAGTGACGGCGGGGCACACGGGCCCCGCCCTACAGGGTGCGGCGGTCATATAGGGCGGACAGAGTCGTCCGCCCCTACAAAGCAGAACAAGAACCGTGCAAATACGGCAAAGCACCCCTGCAGCTTTGCCGCTGGGGTGCTTTAGCCTACACTCAGTCGAGCATGCTCTTGAGGTCAACGGCGACCTCGAAGGGAGCAGCCGTGGCTTCCTTGATCTGATCGACAGTGAACTCGGGGTTGATCTCGGTCATCAGCAGGCCGTTCTCGGTGACCTCGAACACGCACATCTCGGTGATGATCTTGTTCACGCAGTGGGAGGCGGTCAGGGGCAGACGGCACTTCTCGAAGATCTTGGGGTTGCCCTTGGCGGTGTGCTCCATGCAGACGATGCAGTGCTTGGCGCCGACGCACAGATCCATGGCGCCGCCCATGCCGGGCATCTTCTTGCCGGGGATGATCCAGTTGGCCAGATTGCCCTCGGCGTCCACCTCCAGAGCGCCCAGGAAGCAGGCGTCCACATGGCCGCCGCGGATCAGGCCGAAGTTGGTAGCGGAGTCGATGAAGCCGCCGCCGAAAGCCACGGAGGAGGGGCTGCCGCCGGCATCCACAACGTGGTAGGGATCATAGTTGGCGTCGCCCTCCTTGGGGGACACACCGGCGGAGACGATACCCAGCTCAGCGTGGATGATCACCTCAACGCCCTCAGGCAGATAGTTGGGGATCAGGGTGGGCAGGCCGATGCCCAGATTCACGACGTCGCCGTCCTTCAGCTCTTTGGCGCAGCGCTTGGCGATAAAGCCTTTGATCTCGGACTTTTCCATTACTTTCTGTCTCCTTCCACGATGTAGTCAACGCACATACCGTAGGTATGGACGTTCTCCGGCTCAATATCGCCCACGGGAACGATATACTCGCACTCAGCGATAACGGTGTCAGCGGCGGTGGCCATGACAACGTTGAAGTTGCGCATGGTGCCCTTGTACCAGCAGTTGCCGTACTCGTCGCACTTATAGGCGCCCAGCAGGGCGAAGTCGGCGTGGATGGGCTTCATCAGCAGATAATCCTTGCCGTCCACGGTGTGGCGACCCAGGCAGAAGGGGGACTCCTCCACCAGCGTATCGATGCCCACGGGAGTCAGCACGCCGCCCAGACCGGCGCCGCCGGCGCGGATGCACTCAGCCAGAGTGCCCTGGGGCAGCAGGTTGACCTCCAGCGTGCCCTCGGTGTTCTGCTGGCCGACCTCGGGGGTCATGCCCACGTGGGTGGCGATCACGCGCTTGACCTGATGGTTGTGGATCAGCTCGGCGATGCCGAAGAACTCCTCACCCATGGGGCCGGTCGCACGACCCATATCGTTGGCGATCAGGGTCAGATCCTTGGTGCCGCGGGCTACCAGCTCCTTGACGATGGCGCGGGCCTGGCCGCAGGCCAGAAAGCCGCCGCACATAATGGTAGCGCCATCGGGGATCATTGCCGCTGCCTCTTTGGCAGTCAGTACAGGTTTCTTTGCCATTTCTGTTCCTCCTTGTTTTATACCGCCGGGCGGCCGGGGCGGATGCGGCGGCCGCCCGGCGGTGTACAGCCACGGAGACTCCCGCTTCGTGGCTTTTCTGACAATAGCATCATAGCATCCTTTGCACGAAAATGCAAGGGATTACCATGTTGTTTTTGCGCAAAACTACCCATATATTGTTGATTTGCGCAAAAAGCGGAGAGTCGGCCAGGCGGCTCTCCGCTTTGCTGAGGATCTTATTTCATGCCGCGCTTGACCATCTCGGTCACAGCGAAGGACGCCACGTCGTCGGCGTACTTGCCGGCGCCGAAGCCGGCGTCGAAGCCCAGCTCCTTGGCCAGCTCATGGGTGATACGGGGACCGCCGCAGCAGACAACGAACTTGTCGCGCAGACCTTCGGCCTCCAGCAGCTCGATGAGGTTGGTCAGGTTCTGGATGTGTACATCCTTCTGGGTCACGGTCTGGCTGACCAGCAGCACGTCGGCGTGCAGCTCCAGCGCCTTCTTGATGAACTCCTCGTTGGGAACCTGAGAGCCCAGATTGTAAGCCTCGATCATCTCGTAGCGCTCCAGACCGTAGTGGCCGGCGAAGCCCTTGCGGTTCATGATGGCGTCGATACCAACGGTGTGGGCGTCGGTGCCGGTGGAGGCGCCGACCATCACGACCTTGCGGCCGATGTGCTCACGGATATAGTCGTTGGTATCCTCCATGCTCATAACGTCGGACTCCACGGTGATGACGTGGATATCCTCGTAGTTCACGGAGTGGACGCAGCTGCCGTAGACCACATAGAAGGTGAACTCCTTGTCCAGCGCGGTATGATAGGCCACGTTGGGCTCCTCAAGGCCCATCTTCTTGGCGATCTGACGGGCAGCCTCCTCACCGCGCTCATCATCCTTGATGGGCAGGGTGAAGCTGGTCTGTACCTTACCGTCGTTCATGGTATCGCCGTAGGGCTTCAGGCGAGTCAGATCCAGCGTTGTATCGAAATCGATCTTATGGGTATTATACAGTCCGCTGCTCATGCTCCCACCTTGCCTTTCATGACTTCAATGAACGGGTTGAAGTATTTGTCGTCCTTGACCACAACGCCGGCCAGGCCCTTGCCGCCGTCCTTGGGACGCTTGACATCGGCGAAGATGCCCTTCTCGATGGTGGTGAACAGACCCAGCTTCTCGATCTCGGCCAGCAGGTCGGTGGCCTTGGTCAGCACCTCGTTGGCGCGGGTACGGATGATGCCGCCCTCTTTGTAGGTCAGCTCATCGCCCAGATCCTTCATGGTGCGGAAGATGTACTGCGCGTTCTCGATGGACAGCGCGCGGTCGGACATGAACGGGGTGTGGATGGCCTCGGTCATCATACCCAGCAGGCACAGCTTCTGGTTGGTCAGGATGGTCACCATGTTGAACAGGGCGTCCTGAATGTGACCGCGGAAGATGTTGCCGGTCATGAACTTGGTGGGAGGCATGTACTTCAAGGGCGCGTTGGGGAAGATCTCACGCGCCATCTGTGCCTGTGCCAGCTCATACAGGAAGGTGTCCTCCACGGCGGGATCCATCTCGAAGGCGTGACCCAGACCCATCTGCTCCTCGCGCATACCGGCGCTCTTGGCGAACGCCTCGTTGATGAACTGGGAGGCCAGAACGGTGTGGGCGGCGGTGATGGCATCGTCGGTGGTCAGATAGTTGTCCTCACCGGTGTTGATAATGACGCCGGCGTAGCCGTTGATCACGCGGGAGAAGTACTGGTCGACGATGGTGCGCTGCATGTTGATGTCGCGGAACAGGATGCCGTACAGAGCGTCGTTGAGCATCACGTCCAGACGCTCCAGAGCGCCCATAGCGGCAATCTCGGGCATGCACAGGCCGGAGCAGTAGTTGCACAGCCGGATGTAGCGGTGCTGCTCCTCGCCCACCTCGTCCAGCGCGGCGCGCATGAGGCGGAAGTTCTCCTGCGTGGCATAGGTGCCGCCGAAGCCCTCGGTGGTGGCGCCGTAAGGCACATAGTCCAGCAGGGACTGACCGGTGGTACGGATAACGGCGATGATGTCGGCGCCCTGCTTGGCACCGGCCTTGGCCTGGATGATATCCTCGTAGATGTTACCGGTAGCCACGATGATATACAGGTACGGGCCTTCCTTATCGCCCCACTCCTTCAGGTAAGCGTTGCGCTTGGCAACGTTCTTGTTGATGCGATCCACGGTGGCGTTCACCACGGGGGTGATGGCCGCACGAACCTCCGCGTCGGTGTGGGCGGGGATCTTGCTCAGATCCAGCTCGCCGCTGCTGACGGCATCCGCCACGCCCTGGGGATCCTTACCGGTCTCCACCATGGCGTTGCCGATGGCCCACGCGGCGCCGGCGGGCAGCAGGGAGTTGGCCATCAGGTGGTCGACAACCACGTTGGGCAGAGGGACATCCATATCATTGATGCCATCAATACCCAGCAGACGGCAAACAGCGCGCTCCACCGTGACGGTGGTGTGCTGGTCAATGAAGTGCTGGGTGTCGTCCGCCACCTTGGCGGCGGAGGCACGCGCCTGATTGACCAGCTCCATATTCAAGCCGAGTTTGCTTTCCATACGTTAAACCTCTCTCTTACTTCTTGACGTGACGCTCGTTACGCAGCAGCTTGGTGGGCTCCAGATAGCGCTGCTTGGTACCCTCGGCGACCCATGCCACGCCGGTCTTCTCCACCTTCTTCTTGCCGGTGCAGACGTCGCAGTGGCAATCCTGGACGTAGTGCTCGGGCTGGGTGTAGGAGGTGATGACGCCCTCGAAGTTGCGCAGGATGACCTTGCGGGGGGTCTCGGAGATCAGGTAGTTGGGCATAACGGGGGTCTTGCCGCCGCCGCCGGGGGCGTCCACCACGAAGGTGGGGATGCAGTAGCCGGAGGTATGGCCGCGCAGGGCTTCCATGATCTCGATGCCCTTGGACACGGGAGTACGGAAGTGGCTCAGACCCAGGGAAGGATCGCAGGCATAGATGTAGTAAGGACGGACACGCATCTTGACCAGACCGTGAACCAGCTCCATCATCACGTGGGAGCAGTCGTTCACGCCGGCCAGCAGCACGGACTGGTTGCCCAGGGGGATACCGGCGTCAGCCAGCATAGCGCAGGCCTTGGCAGCCTCGGGAGTGAACTCCTTGGGGGTGTTGAAGTGGGTATTCAGCCACACGGGGTGATACTTCTTCAGCATGCTGCACAGCTCAGGAGTGATACGCTGGGGGCACACCACGGGGGTACGGGAGCCCAGACGGACGATCTCCACGTGAGGAATGGCGCGCACGCGCTTGATGATGTACTCCAGAGTCTCGTCGTCCACCATCAGGGAGTCACCGCCAGACAGCAGCACGTCACGAACCTCGGGATGAGCGGCCACATAGTCGATGCACTTGTCGATCTGCGCCATGGGCACTTCGCAGTCGTTCTGACCGGCGAAGCGGCGACGGGTGCAGTGACGGCAGTACATGGAGCACTGGTCGGTGATCAGCAGCAGCACGCGGTCGGGATAGCGGTGAGTCAGGCCGGGGGTGGGAGAGTCGGTATCCTCGTGCAGGGGATCGGCGTCCTCATAGTCGGCGTACTCCAGCTCCTCCGCGCGGGGAATGGCCATCTTGCGGATGGGATCGAAGGGATCGTTCAGGTCGATCAGGGACAGGTAGTAGGGGGTAACAGCCATGCGCAGCTTGCCCAGCGTCTTGCGGACACCCTCCTCCTCATCGGGAGTCAGGTTCATGTACTTCTTCAGATCCTCAACCGTCTCAGCGCGGTTGGCGACCTGCCAATGCCAGTCGTTCCACAGATTCTCGGGAACATCGGCGAACAAACCGTTGCGAGTCTTCATAGTCGTTTCTCCTTCACAAAATCATAATGTTTCGGGGTAGGTCAAAGGCTGGGAGGCCGTTTGGGCCTCCCAGCTTTTGAAGGAAGTCGTTTAGCAGTACTTCTCGTCGAACAGCTTGCGCAGCTTGGGGTTCTCGCGCAGCACGTCCAGAGTGATCTGAGCGTGGTTCTTGGTGTAGCCGTTGCCGATGATCATGGTCACGTCCTTGCCGATACCCTCGGCGCCCAGGGCGGCCTTGGTGAAGGAGGTAGCCATGGAGAAGAAGTACACCATGCCGTCGTCGCGGACGGGCAGGATGGCGGACATCTCGCAGGACTCGATGTTCACGCAGCAGATGGACAGATCGTACTCCTTGCCGTCGTTGGCAGCCAGAGCAGCCTCCATGACCTCAACGGGCTTGGTGCAGTCGGCCACGATCACGTCGGTGTACACGCCCAGCTCCAGCAGACCGGGAACCTGCTTGGGGTTGCGGACGACACCCACGACCTTACCCTTGGGGCCGACCTTCTTCATAGCTTCCCAACCGCACAGAACGCCGGACTTGCCGTTGGCGCCCAGGATCAGGACGCTGTCGCCCTCGTGAGGCAGCTTGCGGGCCTGGGCAGGAGCGCCGGCCACGTCCAGAGCGGCCAGGGCCAGAGGCTCGGACATATCCTCGGGCATCTTGGCATACAGAGCGGACTCGAACAGGATGGCCTTGCCGACGATGTCAACGCGGTCGATATCCTTGTGGATGGCCAGGATCTTCTCGATCTTCAGCGGGGTCATGGACAGGGAAACCAAGGAGACGATCTTGTCGCCTTCCTTCAGGTCGAAGCCGGGCTTCTTCTTCAGATCCTCGCCGATGTGAGCGACGACGCCCTTGAACATACCGCCGGAACCGGTGACAGGATTCTGCTGCTTGCCGCGCTCAGCGACGATGCCCAGGATCATTTCGCCGATCTTCTTCTCGTCGCCGCCGCAGGCCTCGGAGATCTGGGTGAAGGAAGCGGAGTCGATGTTCAGGGAGGTCACGTCGCAGACGATCTCGTTGGAGTAGACCTTGCTCATGTCGTTGTCGATCTTCCAAGCAGCCTGGGTCAGAACGCCCTTGGGCTCGATAACGCGGTGGGAACCGTACTTGTTGCCTTTCAGTTCAGCCATTGTAATATCCTCCTAAAATTTATATGTTGATTGTATGTAGCTGCTTACTTCAGGGGCTTGAGGCTCAGGATCTCGCGGGCCTCAGCGGGAGTCGCGATCTCGCGGCCCAGCTCCTTGGCCATGCGGACGACCTTGGCCACCAGCTCGCCGTTGGACGCGGCCTTCTGGCCCTTGCCCAGATAGATATTGTCCTCGAAGCCGACACGGACGTTGCCGCCCATGGCGATGGCGGCAGCGGCCATCGTCCACGCAGCGCGGCCCACACCGGAGACAGTCCAGGTGGCGTCAGCGGGGATCTTGCTGGCGAAGAAGGCCAGATTCTCCACAGAGGCGGGGGTGCAGCCGTGGACGCCCAGCACGAAGTTGAACTGCATGGGGTGGCCGGGCACCTCGCCCTTCTTGGCCATGCCCAGAATGGTGTCGATGTGACCCAGCTCGAAGCACTCGTACTCGGGCTTGATGCCGTTTTCGATCATGCGCTTGCCGAAGGCGCGCATGGTGGGCATGGTGTTGTCGAAGATCTCGTCGCCGAAGTTGCAGGTGCCGCAGTCCAGAGTGGCCATCTCGGGGAACAGCTCGGTGGGCTGCAGACGCTCCTCGGGGCTCATGCCGGTGGCGCCGCCGGTGGAGGGGATCATGATGACGTCGGGCAGCTCCTTGCGGATGGCGTCCATGACGACCTTGAAGCGGTCACGGCTCTGGGTGGGGGTGCCGTCGTCCTCGCGGACATGGATGTGCAGGATGGCAGCACCGGCATCGTAAGCGGACTTGGCCTCGCGCACCATCTCCTCCACGGTGTAGGGGACGGCCTCGTTCTGCGCCTTGGTGACCTCAGCGCCGCAGATAGCAGCGGTAATAATGAGCTTTTCCATCGTTACGCTCCCTTACTTCTCGATCTTGTTGCGCTGGCAGTCCTTGGGGGTGACGCAGGTGCCATGGGCGCGGCAGACCACCACGGGCTCGGCCAGAACGTCAGCGGCGGAGGCGCTGATGTCGGGGCGGGAGACGATGACCTTGCGGGCCTCGAACTTCATGGTGCGGGAGGTGTTGCCGATCTTCTCGATCTCGCCGTAGGCCTCGATGTAGTCGCCGGCGTACACGGGAGCCAGGAACTCCACGTTGTCATACGCACAGAACAGACCCTCGTCGCCGTCGCACTTGATCAGCAGCTCGGTGGCGACATCGCCGAACAGATGCACCATGTGGGCGCCATCCACCAGGTTTCCGCCGTAATGAGCATCCTTGGCGCTCATACGCAGACGGAGCATAGAAGTCATCTTTTCCATAAGTTTTTCCTCCTTCAAAATTTTGGACGTGCAATTTCTCAACACCAGATCCGGCCGTTACCGCTTCTTTTTGGGTATGAAAAAAAGCGCTATCGGTCAAGGTCATTGACCAATAGCGCTCCATGTATCGCTACATGACAGCAGCGCCGCTTACACCGCGCTGCCAAGCGGCAGACCCTCAGGCTGGTCTGTCGCTTTCGGCGGAGAACTCCTTCCCGCTGCATCACATGGGTGCCTGTCCCTTACACACAGCAGTACCCCGATCTCCGCGCCTCTATTGACTGATATTTATGAAATTCTACGTTCAAATTATACCGCTTTTGGGGCATTTGTCAAGGGACTTCGTGACAACTTTGACAATAATATTTTTGCACCATACAAATTTTTCTTATCCTTTTCGCGGTTTTTTTCACGCCGCGAAAATCAGTAGGACTCCTCCACCATTTTGAGGATCTCCGGCTTCAAAGACAGCATCCGGCAGATGTTCAGCGCGTCCCGCGGGCAGTCGGACTTGCCCTCCACCTTGTACA
>OOIG01003175.1_pt1 | contig 10304 bp, 16 predicted proteins | sample 1692091 | NCBI WGS metagenome assembly OOIG01 (sample SAMN06348188, study PRJEB24527) | human gut metagenome | biome: human gut; feature: ankylosing spondylitis patient; material: feces | host: Homo sapiens | place: China | collected 2015-10
CCTGCCATTCTTTCATAATACCTTCCGGTTTCACGGTTATTTCGTCTTTGTCCTCTTTTCGACCCTGCCATTCTTTCATTCCTTTACACTGCTGATTCCATGCCTGGATACCGATTTTCCGCACTGTCTGCATCTTTATATGTATTTCTTTATAAAAGTCCTTCTGTGTATCGGAGATGGTCCCAGTTCTTTCAGCCCCTCAATATGCTTCTTCGTTCCATACCCTTTATTACTTGCGAAATCATACCCCGGAAGTACTTTATCATACTCCACCATCAGCCGGTCTCTTGTTACTTTTGCAATGATACTTGCCGCCGCAATAGACACGCTCTTGGCATCACCTTTAATGATCGGCACCTGTGCGATCTCTACCTCCGGTATTGTTACTGCATCATTCAACAAAAGATCCGGCTGCACCTTTAGATTGCCGATTGCCATACGCATCGCCTCATAAGTAGCCTGCAAAATATTGATCTCATCAATTCTTGCCGGACTTACAACACCGATTCCCGTTGCAACAGCACGTTCCATAATCTCATCGTACAATGCCTCTCTTTTTTTCTCTGAAAGTTTCTTTGAATCATTCAGATACAAAATCGGGTCATCCTTTGGCAAGATAACCGCACCTGCCACCACCGGACCTGCAAATGGCCCACGGCCTACTTCATCAATACCGCAAATATACTGGCAGTCGCTGTGTTCTTTTTCATAAACACTCATTGCTTCTGTTCTTTCCAGTTCTTTTTTCAGTTTTTCCTGTTGCCTTTTTAGTTTTTCTTCTTCTCGTTTATTCATGACGGATCACTCCTATATTGTCAAATGGATAGATACGCACCCAGGCTCTGCCGATCAGATCCTTCCGGGTCAGCACTCCTACTCCCGGATCTCTGCTGTCCATACTGTGATTACGGTTATCTCCCATCACAAAGTATTCATCATCTCCCAGCGTAACCGGTTCTGCAGCCGTCTGCGGATCCTTGATCTTCTCCTTCCCATAGATATCACTGGTCAGGCGTTTTCCATCGATATACACATATCCGTCCCGGATCTGCACAGTCTCACCCGGCATTCCGATGATACGTTTGATATAATATGTATTTTCTTCGTATTTGTACGGAAATACAATAATGTCATAACGTTTCGGATCACGGAAGCGGTAACTGATCTTATCCACGATCAGATTATCCCCGTTTTGCAACGTTGTCTCCATGGAAGATCCACTCACTCTTGTTCTCTGCCCTACAAATGTTATGATAAAATACGTTAACCCTATGATCAGCAGAATATAGACAATCCATCCTCCAAGCTCTCTCAAAATGCTTTCTTCTGCATCTTCTCTTGAACGTCTAGCCATGTTCTTTTGTTGTTTCCCTTCTATACTTTCTGCCTCTGTTTTTAATATGCATCCGGGTACTCCAGTGTCAGTTTGCCCAAACGTCCGTTGCGAAAGTCATCCATCAGAAGAACCGAAGCTTTTTCTGTATCCAGTTCATTTCCACGAACCAGACAATGTCTGCTCTCTGCAATTTTTTCCAGCATTCCGTATGGATCCGTGTCTTCTTCTACATTATATTTATTCTCAAGTACTCCCGGATAATTTTCATTCATAAACTTTACAAGATCCGATAAATGCCAGTTTCAGGCCTACTGCCTGATCTTCAAATCTTGGCCACAGGATTCCCGGTGTATCCAGAAGCTCCACATTTTTATTCAGTCTGATCCACTGCTTTCCTTTTGTCACTCCCGGTTTGTTACCGGTTTTTGCACATGCCTTTCCCGCAAGTGCATTGATAAATGTTGATTTTCCTACATTCGGAATTCCCACTACCATAGCTCTGACCGGACGATTCAAAATCCCACGCTTTCTGTCTCTTTCAATCTTTTCTTTACATGCTTCCTGGATCACACCATTGATAGATTTGATCCCGCCGCCTTTCTTGGAATTTACCTTCACAACAGAGAATCCTTTTTCACGAAAATATTCTGACCAGGCATCATTCCACTTATCTTCTGCCAGATCTGACTTATTTAAAAGGATCAATCTTGCTTTATTCTTTCCCAGTTCATCAATATCCGGATTTCTGCTGCTGATCGGAACTCTGGCATCAACCAGTTCAATAACCAGATCTATTAATTTGATATTTTCCTGCATCATGCGTTTTGCTTTCGTCATGTGCCCAGGATACCATTGAAAATGCATATATTATTTCTCCTTATCTATATAAGAACGTTTTACTTTTCCTATATCGGCACTACGGCTGTCCTCACTGTTTTTTCTGTTATCTCCCAGAACAAAATATTCATCACCGCCAAGTTTCAACTTCTCACCGGCAATTCCAGCTGTATCTATTTTTGTTGTTTTATAATCTTCTTCCAGTTTTTTACCGTTAATATAGACCTGATTCTCCACAATCTGTACCGTCTCGCCCGGAAGTCCGACAATCCTTTTGGTATAATAATGCGAATTCTCATTGCCTTTCGGTTTGAACACGATAACATCTCCCCTTTTCGGTGAAGAAGCATTGTACACAATCCGGTTTACCAGTACTACATCTGCATTCTTAAGCACCGGACTCATGGAATCTCCTACCGTACTGACCCGTTGTCCCCAGTACCACACAGCAACAAATGCCACCAGACAGGTGACCACGATCTTAAAAATCCAGGTAAATGTAGAAGCGATCATTTCAAGATTAAGATGTATCTTTTTCTTTGCTTTTGGAAGATTTCCGAAGCCTTTTTTCTTTGCTTTGCGTCTGCGATAACCGGTTTTCCGGGATCTTCTTCTTTTTTCAAAATCCAGATTACTTCTGCGTCTCATAAAATCCCCTTATACTGAAAACTTGCCACTGGCAACTTTTCTTACATACTTTGATATATCAGAAAAAGGACAATTACATTATGTAGTTGTCCTTTTTCTCATTTTGTTACATTTTCGATTATTTTACTAATTCTTTAACTTTAGCTTTCTTACCAACACGGTCTCTTAAGTAGTTCAGTTTTGCTCTTCTTACTTTACCTCTTCTTACTACTTCGATCTTCTCAACGTTTGGTGAGTGTACCGGCCAAGTCTTCTCAACACCGATTCCGTTAGAAAACTTTCTAACTGTAAATGTTTCTCTTGCTCCGCCACCCTGTCTTTTCAGGACTGTTCCTTCGAAAACCTGGATTCTTTCGCGGTTACCCTCTTTGATCTTGGCATATACTTTTACTGTATCACCAACATGAAATTCAGGTGCGTTCTCCTTTAACTGTTCTGCTTCGATTTTTCTAATGATTTCGTTCATTTTGTGTGACCTCCTTAATATTTGACGTTCTTAACACTTCACTTTTGTGCCAGAGGACCATCGCGCTTCTTTTCACAACTTTTGTAGTTTACCATATTTCCGGGCTTTTTTCAAGTCCCTATTTCATTTTTTCTGCTTCTTTGCGTTCCCGCTTCACCTGGCGGATCCATTTCTTCTCTTTATCCGTCAGATTGCTCTCCTTGAGAAGATCCGGGCGCCGCTCCATTGTACGAAGGATTGACTGCTCTCTTCTCCATTTTTCAATATTCGCATGATGTCCGGACAGAAGGATAGGCGGAACTTTCTTCCCTCTCCACTCTTCCGGTCTGGAATACTGCGGATACTCCAGAAGATTATCCTGAAATGACTCAAATTCTGCTGAGACATCATTGTGAAGCACTCCCGGAACCAGTCTTGAGATCGTATCGATCATGACCATTGCCGGAAGCTCGCCTCCGGTCAGTACATAATCTCCGATGGAAACATAATCTGTCACGATTTCTTCCAGAACGCGTTCGTCGATTCCTTCATAATGACCGCAAAGCAACACAAGGTCTTCCTCCTGAGCCATCTCCTCTGCCATCTTCTGGTTAAATACATCTCCCTGTGGAGAGAGATAGACTACACGCAGTGGACGCTTCTTCGAATTTTCATCCTGCAAATCAATGTTGCGCACTTCAGAACAATCCGCTGGTTCCGTTGACGTGACTTCTTCCGACTTGATGTTCTCCTGCTTTCTCTTGTCGATCTGCTCTTTCACAGCCTCATAAGCCAGATACACCGGTTCTGCCTGCATCAACATGCCTGCACCGCCGCCATATGGATAATCATCCACACTGTTATGCTTATTAAATGCATAATCACGGATATTTACTGCATTGATCGAAAGAAGTCCATTGTTGATCGCACGGCCTGTAATGCTTGTATTCACACCTTGCTCAATCATCTCCGGAAATAAAGTCAATACATGGAAATTCATTACAGTAATCCCTCCATCAGATGCACTTTCATCTTCTTCGCTTCTACATCAATATCCAAAATACACTCGTGAATTGCAGGAAGCAGCACTTCTCCGTAATTCTCAGAAGTAATGATATACACTTCGTTTGCTCCTGTCTCCATCACGTCTTTGAGTACTCCAAAGCGTTCCTCACTGTCATCTGTATAGACCTCCATACCGATCAGATCACCGATATAATACTCGTCCTCTTCCAGTTCGACAGCATTTTCTCTTGTTACAAAGAGACTTTTTCCTTTATATTTCTCAATATCATTGATATTATCAATGCCCTTGAATTTCACAATTACAAATTGCTTGAAAAAACGAACAGACTGAATCTCAAGATCCAACTTTTCCCTTCCTGTATCAAGGACAACATTTTTCAATGTCTGAAAACGCGCAGCATCATCCGTTGTCGGGAATACCTTAACTTCACCACGCAGACCATGTGTGGAAGAAATCACTCCCACTTGAAGAAATTGTTCCATTCCTGATTCCTTTCTTATGAAACTATGAGAAACACACTTCGCGAGTTTCTCAAGTTATCGCGGCAGTCGCCAAGGTCTCGTGCAAGCACGGACTTTGGCTCGTTGCTCGCGTAAAAAGAAAGGGGCAGTCTCTTCTTTATGAAGGCTGTCCCTTTTTTAAGCCCTGCTTTACTAAGCAATGACTCTGTTACTTTTTTCTTTCGTCCTGATACTGTTCTTAAACAATATCGACAACGACTTTCTTGTCTTCCTTTGTTGCTGCTGCCTTAACAACAGAACGGATTGCTTTTGCAATACGACCCTGCTTACCGATCACTTTACCCATGTCGCCATCTGCTACATGAAGTTCCAGTACAGTAGTTCTGCCTTCCTTTTTCTCAGTAACTGAGACTTCATCCGGCTGATCTACCAGTGCCTTTGCAATAACTTCAACTAATTCTTTCATGATACTCGCCCTCCGCGGAGACATCGTTATTTATCTGCAGCTGATCACTCAGCTACAGACATTACTCATACAGATTCGATTATTTCTCGATTCCTGCTGCTTTGAAGATCTTTCCAACAACTTCTGTCGGCTGAGCACCATTATTGAGCCATTTCTTAGCGGCTTCTTCGTCTACTTTGAATACGCTTGGCTCCTGATTCGGATCATATGTTCCGATCTCTTCGATAAATCTTCCATCTCTTGGTGATCTGGAATCTGCTACTACGATTCTGTAAAAAGGAGCTTTCTTTTGTCCCATTCTTCTTAATCTGATCTTTACTGCCATTTCTTTCACCTCATCATTTTATTTGTATATTGTTAATCTATAATAAACTGTCCTGCCGATGACAGAAGGTTTCTTTATGCTGATTCAGGCACAGCACAAGCCACCGGCGGTTACAGCTTATGTGTCAAAAGGGGAGCCTGAACCTGCCCCTTTTTCCACCTTTTCCACCCATCAGTCCAGGAAGCTTCTTCATCATCTTCCTTGACTCGTTGAACTGCTTCACCATGCGGTTTACGTCTGCAATATCAACGCCTGCACCTTTCGCAATACGGTGCTTTCTGGAGGGATTTAAAAGATCCGGATTCCGCCGTTCCTCAGGAGTCATGGAAAAGATCATAGCCTCCATCTGTGCCATCTTCTTCTCACTTTCCTCCGAATCAAGATCCGGCATCTTTCCTGCCATATTGCCCATTCCCGGCATCATTCCCATAATGCTTGAAAGGCCACCCATCTTCCGCATCTGCTCCATGCTGTCGAGATAGTCCTCGAAGTCAAACTGGGCTTTCTTCATCTTGTCAGCCATCTTTTTGGCTTTCTCTTCATCCAGTTCTGCCCCCGCTTTTTCAATCAGGGAAAGAACATCTCCCATTCCAAGAATCCTGGATGCCATTCTGTCAGGATAAAACTGTTCCAGATCGGAAAGCTTTTCTCCCATACCGACGTAAAGGATTGGTCTTCCCGTCACTGCCTTGATAGACAATGCCGCACCACCTCTTGTATCACCGTCCAGTTTGGTAACGATGACTCCGTCGATTCCAATCTTATCGTTAAAGGAGCTTGCAACATTCACTGCATCCTGTCCGGTCATTGCATCAACAACCAGAATCGTCTGATGAACTGTCACCGCTTCTTTTATTTCCTGAAGTTCTGCCATCATATCCTCATCAATATGCAGACGACCTGCTGTATCGAGGATTACGATATTATTTCCATTCTTTGCTGCATGTTCCATCGCAGCTCTGGCAATATCTGCAGGTTTATTTTTATTTCCCATTGAGAAAACTTCCACGCCCTGCTTCTCGCCATTTATCTCCAACTGCTTGATCGCAGCCGGACGATACACATCACAGGCTACAAGTAAAGGTTTCTTTCCTTTTAACTTGAACTTTCCTGCCAGCTTTGCTGTTGTCGTGGTCTTACCTGCTCCCTGAAGACCAGCCATCATAATGACCGTAATCGCACTTCCCGGCTGCAACTTGATCTCTGTTGTCTCAGATCCCATCAGCCTGATCAGCTCTTCATTTACAATCTTGATGACCATCTGTCCCGGATTCAGACCGTTCATTACATCCTGACCGATCGCTCTTTCCTGCACATCTTTAATGAAGCCTTTTACTACCTTGAAGTTTACATCCGCCTCAAGGAGTGCCATCTTGACTTCCCGGAGTGCCGCCTTGACATCAGCCTCTGTCAGTCTTCCTTTACTACGCAGGTTCTTAAATACATTTTGAAGTTTTTCACTTAAGCTGTCAAATGCCATCCTATAACTCCTCTATGATATCGTCCGCTATCCGGCGAACCTTTTTCACGATCTCTTCCGGATCTTTTCCGTCCTCTTCCCACTCTGCCAGTGTCTTATCGATGAGACTGATCTTTTCTTTCACTGAAAGGAACTTTTCTACAAGATGAAGCTTTGCCTCATACCCTTCAAGAATCTTCTGACACCGCTTCACGAGATCATGCACCCCCTGTCGGCTGATGCCTTTCATCTGTGCGATCTCACTGAGCGAATAATCTTCCAGAACGACCTGCTCATATACATCTTTCTGATGCTCTGTCAGCAGTTCCCCGTAGAAATCATACAATAATGCCTGCTCTAAAAACTTATTCATTATCTTCACCTCTGCTATCATACAGGAAAGAATTCTTCTTGTCAAGTATTTTTTCTTTACATCTTACATTTCACCTTTCAATCTTTTTCCCCGGTGAATTTCCCCGGCAGATAACACCATGTGATTCCCTTATGAATACATTAAATAAAAAGGACTTTCCTATGAAATGGGTTAAACAAACCATTCATTACTGGTGCGACGATACCCGCTCAAAACATTGCCTGGGAAACGGGATCTGTGCAGCAATCTTAGATACCGGAATATCAGCCCACCCTGATTTTTCTGGCCGTATCCTTGATTTCCAGGATTTTACTTCTTCCACTCCCTCTGTCTCACTTCATGATGACAGTGGTCATGGGACTCATGTTGCAGGCATCCTTGCCGGAAGCGGTCAGGTCTCTTCCGGTCTTTATGCCGGTATTGCACCTGATACGGATCTTCTGATCTGTAAAGTCCTCGACCACGAAGGAAACGGAAACATCCAGACTGTATTGAAAGGGATCGACTGGATTTTGAAAATAAAAGATTCTTATCCTCTTCACCTTGTAAATATTTCTGTCGGCGGACGGCCCACACTTCCTCCCGGGCAGAAAAAACTCCTTCTTGATGCAGTGGAACATCTGTGGGATCTTGGACTGACGGTTGTAGTTTCTTCGGGCAATTACGGACCTCGCCCCGGTACGGTCGCTGTTCCCGGCACAAGCCCCAAAGTAATCACTGTCGGTGTTCCTGATACTTTGCCACTTTTTCGGACAGGACATTCCTCTTCCAATTATTCCGGCCGCGGACCGACCGACCACTGCATAAAGAAACCGGATGTATTTGCTCCCGGTACAGGAATCATCAGTTGCAACAGCCGTTATATTTCTTCCATGCAGTCTGCTTCTGTGCGTCCATCTCTTTTTCAACGTCCGACTTTCCTTTCTTCACAGCCCTATATTGCCAAGACCGGAACTTCCATGGCAACACCCGTCGTAACCGGTGCTATCGCCTGCCTGTTTTCCAAATATCCCGATCTTTCAAATGTAGAAGCGAAACTCCGGCTTCACAACTCCTGTCAGCCGATCCCCGGCACAGAATCCGGCTGGGGATTACTCCATGTTGCAAATCTGCTAAATTCTTAAATCCTACCGGAACACTTTTTTGTCTCCGGCATACTATAAAATTGTAAAATAAATCTATCTGGAGGATTTAACATGAGTGAATTAACAGCTACAAACTGCGGATGCGGATGTGACAACGGATGTGGTAACGGATGTGGTAACGGAATGAATTCCTGCTTATGGATCATTCTTCTTCTCATCTGCTGTGGCGGATGCGGCAATGGATTTGGATGCAACAATGGTTGTGGCGGCGATAACAGTTGTCTGTGGATCATCCTGCTTCTTATCTGCTGCGGTGGATGCGGCAACGGACTTGGTCTCAACAACGGTTGTGGTAATGGATGCGGATGCAACAGCGGTTGCGGATGCTGATTCTTTTGATTTTCTGAAACATTTCTGCTTTTTCATCATAAGTATTACTTTTGCAAGAGGGGACTTCTTCACCCCCTCTTTCTTTTATCACATACACTTCCTTCGAATCACACTTTGTATCTCTGCGTTCTGTTAGTTTACTTTTTTGTATCTTCCTTCGGATATTTACCGGCCACCCAGCCTTCTGCTTCTCGCTTTTCTTCTTCATCTGTCTGATCCAGTCTTTTTCTGAGCATACATTCTTCATCCAGTTCATAGACTGCATTTCCTTCAATGATCAGTTTTCCTGACATCTGTTTTTCCTCTTTTCTTTTTATTTTGTTCTTTCTTATTATAGTATGAACATTTTTTTAAAAAGCTACGCATATATATTTACAACGCCGCAGTCAGGAACTCTTTTTATGGATAAACCTTCTCCCATGACGCTTCTTGATGAACTCACAACCCCGGTACAGTTTCGTATTCTGAAACTCCTGCTCCCTTTTTTTTCCTTTTCTCAGCAACGTATGCTTGCCACATGGATTAAATTTTCGGAGCTTCAGAGAACTTTGGAACTATTTTCTTCCAGGTATACTTTCTCAGAATCACCTTTAAAAGCACATTCCTTATCCGCTTCCTTTTCTTATGAAGAAATTCTTGAGGTACTCGCCCCTTATCTGACTGAATCTGAGCGTCAGATGAGTGAAAATCTGAAAAACATGAAAGAAATGCTGTCTATGGTGCAGTTATTTCAGGATTTCTCTCCCGACCCTGGAAATTGGGGATTCGGAAATAATTCTGAAAATGAATTTGAAAACAGGTTCGGAAATGGATTTGAAAATGAATCTGCAAACGAATTTAAAAACAAGTTCCGAAATGAATCTTCAGATCCGCCTCCACCGGAACCATCCTTTGAAAACACCCGGGACTCTCCTCTCAGTTTTCTTATGAATCTGCTTACTCCTGAACAACGCAACACTTTCAATACCTGTAATGAACTTTTTGCACATGCACTGACCCCTTCCACTGCGTCAGCCGATATTTCTCAACCGCTAAATCAGAAAGGAGATTTAACAAATGGAACAATGGATGAACCATCCTGCAATGAAATCAATCGACCCAGCCAAGCTGGAACTGATCAGACTGGCAGCACAACAGACCCAGGGCAAGACCGGACGCAATCTCGCCCCGGTCATGCTCAGTCTGATCACCAATGCCAATAGAAAAGGGCTTCGCTTTACTCCTGAAGAAGTTTCTCTGATTCTGGAAGTTCTAAAAGAGGGAAAGTCCCCAGAAGAGCAGGCTCAGATCGACCGGATGATGGAAATGACCAGAGCTGTATTCAGAAAACATCTTGGGTGAAATTTGTAGTTGTTGGAGTGAAAATGTTTCGGCAGTCAGAAAGTATCTGATGAAAAAACGTTCATATCCGCCCTTGCTGTTGCATCGCAGTGCAGGACCCGCTTTACCTCA
>OOIG01003177.1_pt1 | contig 10293 bp, 11 predicted proteins | sample 1692091 | NCBI WGS metagenome assembly OOIG01 (sample SAMN06348188, study PRJEB24527) | human gut metagenome | biome: human gut; feature: ankylosing spondylitis patient; material: feces | host: Homo sapiens | place: China | collected 2015-10
AAAGTCCGCCCCGGGACTACAAGTTACAAGGAGGTGTCATATAACCGTATGTTAAAATATATTGCAAAACGACTAGGAATGATGATTCCTGTTGTCATAGGAATTTCGTTTTTGATTTTTTCTATTATGAGCCTGACACCAGGAGATCCGGCAAGATTAATTCTGGGCAGTTATGCAACAGAAGAAGATTTGAACGCTTGGAGGGAAGAAAAGGGACTGAATGATCCTTTTTTTACTCAGTATATTAACTATGTTGTAAATGCAGTGCAAGGAGAATTTGGTCGTTCATATATTACCAATAATCTAGTTATCGAAGAGCTGGGAGGCCGAATTCCCACTTCTCTGATTCTTACCTTGTGTGCAACCTTTTTAATGGTTTTAATCGGCGTTCCTGTAGGCATTATCTCAGCAGTAAAGCAATATACCTCCATTGACTATATCAGCATGATTGCGGCATTGCTTTTGACATCAATTCCCGCTTTTTGGTTAGGACTGCTATTAATTCTGCAGTTTTCTCTTCGCTGGGACATCTTCCCTGCAACAGGTTCCGACACGTGGCTACATTTTGTTCTTCCCAGTATCACTCTATCTGCCGCTGTAATGGCCTCTCTTCTACGCATGACCCGCTCAAATATGCTGGAAGTTATTCGTCAAGATTATATCCGAACAGCTCGAGCAAAGGGGGCCACAGAACGAAGAGTTGTTTTCAAACACGCCTTGCGAAATGCCCTATTGCCAGTCATCACCGTAATCGGACTCAGCTTTGGAAATATGATGGGCGGTGCATTGATTACAGAAACCGTCTTCGGAATTGCTGGTGTTGGCACACTTCTGGTTACCTCTGTTCGAATGAAAGATACCCCGCAGGTGATGATTTGTGTGCTCTTTATAGCTGTAATGATCGGTATTGTTAATCTTCTTGTTGACCTACTTTATATTTATATTGATCCACGGCTAAAAACACAGTTTGTCAAAGGGTAGGTGATAACATGGCTACTAGAAACATAACTAAGAGCATAGGCGGTACGGAACAGTTTAAACGCAGGAGCCAGATCAAAGCCATTTGGTTCCGTTTTCGCAAGAACAAAGTTGCTATGTTTGGCCTAATTTTGCTTCTTGCTATGATTTTTTTGGCAGCAACGGCAGATCTCTATTTCAATTATGAATTGGATGCCGTCGAACATAATATCTCTGACCGGCTACAACCGCCTAGTGCGGAACATCCTTTTGGTACAAACGAATATGGCCAAGATATGTTGGCACGCATTGTTTACGGCGCAAGAATATCATTGTTTGTGGGTATTGTTACCATTAGCGTTTCTTTGATTGTTGGATCCATAATTGGCGCATCCGCTGGTTATTACGGCGGGGTGGTTGATAACATTCTCATGCGGATTATGGATGTATTTCTGGCAGTACCACAGACAATTATGGCCATCTCAATTGTTGCAGCCTTAGGTGCTAATCTTATCAATTTGCTCATCGCTCTTAGTATTGCTTCTATACCAAAATTTGCACGTATAGTTCGGTCTTCTGTTTTATCACTAAAAGGGCAAGATTTTGTAGAAGCAGCCAAAGCATATGGAGCAGGTGGAAGACGGATCATTGCAAAGTATATTTTGCCCAATGCGATTGGTCCCATTATCGTACAAGCCACACTCAATATGGCCACTACTATTCTTTCCATCGCAAGCCTGAGCTTCATCGGTCTTGGTGTGCAGCCGCCGACTCCGGAGTGGGGATCGATCCTTGCAGCTGGAAGAAGCCAGATGCTTTACTACCCCTATCTGGTTACCATTCCCGGAATCGCAATTGTAATTTCTGTTCTTGCACTTAATCTAATTGGCGATGGTCTTAGAGACGCTTTGGATCCTCGTCTAAAGAATTGAGAGGGGTATTATGTCTGAAGAATTACTAAAGATAAAAGGCCTGCATGTTGTATATAAGACAGATGACGCAACAGTATATGCAGTTAATGGATTGAATTTGTGCGTCAAAGCCGGAGAAACAATGGGACTTGTAGGTGAAACCGGTGCAGGAAAAACAACTACTGCTCTCAGTATAATGAGGCTACTTCCGGATCGCGTTGGCGAAATTACTAAAGGAGAAATTTTCCTTGATGGCGTGGATATTACTAACGCTTCCACCGCACAAATGAGGGATCTGCGTGGCAAAACTGTTTCCATGATCTTTCAGGATCCAATGACTAGTTTAAATCCAATTATGACCATCGGAGACCAAATCGGAGAAGTACTTGAACTGCATGAACTTTCACTCAAAAAAGAGGAAATCAACGCCAAAGTCGATGATATCCTTCGTCTTGTCGGTATACCATCCGAACGAAAAAACGAGTACCCCCATCAGTTCTCCGGTGGAATGAAGCAGCGTGTGGTTATTGCCATGGCATTGGCCTGCCGACCGAAACTTATTTTAGCGGACGAGCCTACTTCTGCGTTGGATGTAACAATTCAGGCGCAGGTACTCCAGATGATGGCCCGTCTCAAAGAAAAATTAAACACCGCTATGATTTTAATAACACACGATCTTGGAGTAGTGGCAAATACCTGTGACAGTGTCGCAATCATGTACGCCGGTGAATTGATTGAAACCGGAGCGGTAGAAGATATTTTTGAAGGAAATGACCATCACCCATATACAAGGGGGTTGTTTTCCTCTATTCCAAATATGGATGAGGAAAGTGAGCGTCTAACGCCTATACAGGGAGCTACTCCCGACCCATCCCATCTCCCAGAGGGCTGCAAATTTCACCCACGGTGCCCCGAATGCATGGATATTTGCCGCAAGGCTGAGCCTCCCGCTATAGACAAAAACGGTCACATGATAAAGTGCCATTTGTACGGAGGTGCCCAATGACATCTAATCATTCTGAAGAGCGAATCCCTTTAATTGAAACAAGACACTTAAAAAAATATTTTAAAACAGCAAAAGGATCTTTGCACGCTGTAGACGATGTAAATCTGACGATTCAAAAAGGTGATACACTTGGCGTAGTTGGCGAGTCGGGCTGTGGAAAATCCACACTTGGTAGAACAATTCTGCGTCTGATTGAACCAACTGCTGGCGAAGTGCTGTTCAACGGAACCCCTATTCTCTCATTCGACAAGCGGCAAATGAAAAAGATGCGTGAAAAGATGCAGATCATTTTTCAGGATCCTTATGCATCATTAAACCCTCGGATGACGGTAAGTGAGATCATTGCAGAGCCAATCAGAGTCTGCAAAACGGTTACAGACAAGCATATGATTAATAAGCGCGTGCTTGAATTAATGGACGTGGTAGGAATGGCTTCACGCTATGTCAACACCTATCCCCACGAACTAGACGGCGGGCGTAGGCAAAGAGTCGGCGTTGCCAGAGCACTGGCTGTAAACCCTGAATTTATAGTCTGCGATGAACCAGTCTCCGCTCTAGACGTATCTATCCAAGCTCAAATTTTGAACCTAATGATGGATCTTCAAGATTCAATGGGCCTAACCTACATGTTTATTACACATGATTAGGTCAGTTTACAAGGAACTACACGCAGACCGTGAAACGGGCTGCTGACAACAAACGGCGCTATGCTCCCGGCTGGGTGCATAGCACCTGTTTGTTGCGGGGGTTTCCAAAGGGGGCAGCGCCCCATTTGGCACACGACTTTGCGAAGCAAAGTGTAGTGTGTTATACGCTCTGTCGGCGTTGCCGTGAAAATGCCGTTGCCGCCGGGGTGGGCAAGGGCATTTGAAACGGCAGGAAAACAGGGCTGTGATTGCATGGCGTGGAGCCGCAAGCACAGGTCTGGTTTCATCAGCAGACAGGGCGTATTATGAAAGCCCCCGTCCCTCGTCCTCCGCCCCCGGCCTATGGGACAAAAAGTCCCAAAGCTCTGGACACCGTGACCAGATGTGTGGCCACACTCCGGGAAAAGTAGCAGGACGGCAGGAAACCGTCAAGGCTGAAATGAATGGGCTGACGCCCGGCCTTGACCGTTCCCTGCCGCCCCGCTGGATGGGTGGACAAGGTGGCCAATCCCTAAAAGTGTTTGGCCGCACTCGTTCATTTTGGGGCCTTTCTTCTCCCAAAATTGAAATGGGCGGGAAAGCCCTAAAATGGCTTTCCCGCCTTGATTACCCATTAGCAAAGACGGGCGAGACTGTCAACGGCGGCGCTGAAAGCGCCGTTCATCTTGACCGTTGACTGGCTCGCCTGGCTTTGCTACTGCCCGTAAGAGATGGAAAAACAAGATGGAAAACAAGGTTAAAAATGGTTGACAAGTCTATCGGATGTGTGTTATACTGTGCGACAGTTTGAGATTGGAAGGAGGCTTACGTGTGTTAATTTGTGTACGCTAATAAGCAATAAAAAGTAGAAGTACCTTTCCACATGATGGTGGGCTTTTTTTGCGTGCGTATGCAAAGGAACACGTAGGTTTGACACGAGCAGTCTTTGAACTGTATCGTGGTGTTTTTTCGTGCTTTGTTGTTATGCAGGCGTCTGCCCTCTCTGTGGGACAACGCCTGCTTTTTATTGCAGAAACAAAGGAACAATGCAATAAAAAAGGAGGTTCGCATTATGACCCAAAACAACAATTCATGGAGAAAAACTTATTTTACACTTCTTGCCGGACAAGCAATATCCTTTATTAGCAGCGGTATTTTGCAAATGGCCATTATCTTTTATTTGGTTGCGAAAACTAATTCTGCAATCATATTGACGGCGGCAACACTGATTGGATTTTTGCCGCAAGCCTGTTTAGGCCCGTTTGCAGGTGCTTTTGTTGACCGGCACAGCCGTAAAAGCGTAATGATTGGTGCGGATTTGATAATTGCCGCCGCTGGCGGTATTCTGGCGCTGGTGGCGTTTTACATGGAATTGCCCGTATGGTCTATTATGGTTGTCCTGTTAATCCGAAGTGCGGGAACTGCTTTTCATTCTCCAGCATTCAGCGCAGCAACACCTATGATTGTGCCAAAAGAGGAACTTACAAAATGCGCTGGTTACACGCAGACCATGCAAGCAGTAAGTGCGATTATCAGTCCAGCTGCCGCAGCGTTTTTATATGCTGTTTGGCCTCTTAATGCAATTATATTGTTAGATATTGTGGGTGCAATCCTTGCCTGTGTGACTGTTGCGATTTCGTCCATACCAACGCCTGAACTATGTCCAGAAACGAAAAGACAACAGTTTTTACAGGATATGAAAGAGGGGTATGTGGTATTAAAGCAAAACAGGGGCCTCTTTGCTCTGCTCTGGATTGGTGTAATTTATATGTTCTTTTATATGCCAATCAGTACGCTTTTTCCTCTCATCTGTATGTCATACTTCAAAGGAACACCGGCCCATGCCTCTGCCGCTGAAATTGCTTTTGCGGTTGGTATGCTGCTTGGCGGAGTCATTCTGAGCATTTGGGGCGGTTTTAAGAAACGGCGGTACACCATCGGTCTTTCCGTTCTCCTGATGGGCGTTAGCAATATGCTCTCCGGGCTTTTGCCGCCAGACGCATTTCTTGTCTTTGTTGTGTGCTGTACTGTTATGGGAATTTCCGCTCCATTTTACGGTGTGCAAAATGCGATTTTTCAAGAAACGGTCAAACCAGAATATCTGGGGAGAGTTTTTTCTCTACTGACAAGCGCCGCTTCCCTCGCCATGCCGTTTGGCCTTGTCATTTCCGGGCCTCTGGCGGAGCGGCTGGGAGTTGAGAAATGGTTTGTCATTTGCGGAATTGGCATTATCATCGTTGCGCTTGCCGTATTTTTACTACCCGGTTTGAGAGAGATTGACAATACGCAATAATCAACTGCACCTTTTTCTATTACTAAACAAAATGCCTGGATGGTGGTTCTGAAAAACCAGAACCGCCGTTCAGGCATTTTTTATCTTCGTCCTCTCTGCGGTTTTGGATTCTTCAGCAAGTCGGATTTTTCCGCAATCTTTTTCAGCCACTTCCGTTCTTCTACTGACAGCTTCCTAAAATTCAGCTTGAGCCGTTTGCAGATAAACGCCAAGTACGCTTGTTCCGTGTCGCTGTCCTGGCTGACGATTTCACCAGCAGTTTCCAGCATTTCTTTTAGCGGGTTATCCTCTGGGACGCTGAAAAAATCGTCCTTGTGTGTTTCCCGCAGAGCAAGGGCAATCCCGTTTATGTCCCGTTGTATCACATAGCGGCAAAACTCGTCCTCATCAATATGGGCGGTGATAAGCTGTCTTAACTGCGTATCACTCATGCCAGGATTATGCTTTTTTATAACAGTTGCGCTCATCGTGTCCACTATGGCGTTTGCACCCTGCGCCTGTTTCAGTGCCGTTCCGTTCACATAGATTTCAAGGTCAGCCATCAGCCGGGGGAAATCCGGGTGCGCCGCCAGCTCACACAGCAGGGTATTGTCTATCCTCCCGCTTTTCAGCAGGTCAATCATTTCATCACTCAAACGCAGGTCTGCAAGATCGGCGTTTGGGTGATTTTTCATTTCAGACAGCCCCAGCAGATAATCAGCGGTCACACCGTAAAACTTCGCCAGCCGGATAAGGGCATAGTGGCTGATGTCCTTGAAGTCTTCCGTTTCGTAACTGCCCAGCGCAGACTTGGAAAGCCCGGTCTGCTCCGCAAGCTGCCCCAGCGTCAAGCCACGCTCCACACGTAGGTCTTTTAATCGCTCTTGTATGGATAAAGACATATTCACCCTCCTTGCTAGCTCAACGAAAGAGAAGCCGTTATGCTATGTACTATGCTCATAGCATAACGGCATAGGCATTTACAGTTTTATTTTACCATTTGCTACATCTTCACGAAATTTATCAACAAGCTTCGCTGTCAGCTTGGATTTACCGTAGTGTTCAAGTACAAAAGTACGATAACTTTTTCCATCTACAAGCACATCACTTTTTCTGGTCAACAACCAATTTCCGTTACCTCCTCCCTGTTCTCTAATATTCCAGTCTTTCCCATATCTTTTATAGATTTCATCTTTTTTACCTTGAACAGACATTGATTCGCTTGGAATATAAACAATTTGCATAATAGCTCCTCCTTTATTTTGTGCAAGAAGACCAGAAACCTGAATTTGTCTTTTATCTTTTTTTGATTATATCACAAATCCGAGAGCGTGGAAATAGGGAGTTTTTCAGGCTGATTTCCTACCTCTTGGATATACGGCACAGGCGGTCAAAAAGGTGTAGACTTGGGATAGTTCATCGATGGACAAGCACCTTGGAAACAGAACACGCCAAAGAAAACGGAGGGACGCATGAGCAAAAGACCCTATCAACACCTGCCGCCGCTGGAACACAGGCCGGACGGCTCCCCCTACCGCATAACCCCGCCCCAGAAGAGACGAGCCAGCAGCCTGATACGCCGGGAGTGTTGTTGCTGTGAGGACGGCAACTGCATTGTCCTTGATGATGGGGACACCTGCACCTGCCCGCAGACGGTTTCTTTCTCGCTCTGCTGTAAGTGGTTCCGCTGGGCGGTCTTGCCGCTGGACGGGACGCTGGAAGCGGAAATTTTCCGGGATAAGGACTTGAAACGCTGCGCGGTCTGCGGGGCGGCCTTTGTCCCCAAATCCAACCGGGGGAAATACTGCCCCGGCTGCGCCGGGTGCATGAAGAAACGCAAAGCCGCCAATGTCGGTCAGAGAGGGAAGCAAGCGGCTTTCTCTCTGTGCCGACAAGCCCTCGGCAGAGCGCACGCACCCGTAAGGGTGTATAAGTGCGCCCTTTGTACCAAAGGGATTATTCGCTTTTCCCGCCCTCGGTGCGTTTTTTCAGATAGCCCCGCGCTTCCTCGCTCGTCAGGGCAAGCCGGAGAAAGGCGGCGGCTTCTTCGTCGGTCATGGTCTTTGCTTCTGGCACAATGCTCTCAAAGACCGCACCCCGGACGATCAGCCGATGGCTGCGCGTCCTGCGTTCCTCTTGGGATAACTTTTGCCGCAACACCTTTTCCCGATTTTCAAGCTGCCGGATTTTCTTCTTCCCGTCCTCAATCTCGGCTTGCAATTCCTCGCGTTTTTTTCTCTCGGTTTCGTCATGGGTGGTCACTCCTTTCTACCTGTCGGCATAGAAAAAGGACAGTCGATTTCCTCGGCTGTCCTTTTGATTAGGGTGTTTGGTTTACTCCGTTCTGCTCAATAAATGGGAATATTAAATATCAATACGCCCTTTAATACATTCCTATTAAAACATCAGCTTCGATTGTCAAATGTGTGAGAGTACGCCAATCAACGCAATCTTTTTCAACGCAAAAGAGAAGCGGCGTCATTTCAATAAACGACATTCTTTGTTCTGATGACAACTGTACGGTGGCTGAAACCGTTTCTCTTGAAATGGTTTTAAGATATTTCTCAAAATATTCAACGACAGACTCATTTGAATAATCTGGATTTTTCAAGTGTGCTTGCACTTTAGTCCTGATTTCCCTCAAATGATTTTTCGTAGGAATTACTTTCACAACATATCCGTTAGGAGATAGCAATCGCTGAAATTCTTTGTAGTGTGCAGGCGAAAATATGTCTAAAATACAATCCATACTTCCGTCTTTCAAAGGGATTTTTGATAAGTCAGTAACAAACCACTTCACTGCTTTGCGCTTGTCTTTTTTTGATGCAATCTGTATTGCCTCCCTTGACAAGTCAAAGGCAAAGATGTTTCGTTCTGTTCTTTGCTGTATCTGCCTTGCATAGAAACCCTCGCCGCAACCAACATCTAAAATGTTTCTTATAGATGGCGTATCAGAAATAAACTGTATGATTTTCTCCAACACAACATCATACATGCCATACTCCAAAATTTGGTGCCGGTTGTCAAAAGACCGCTTGCTGTAGTTGGTTTTGGGCGATGATTTTAACAACAAATTTACATACCCATATCTTGAAATATCAAAGCAATGTCCATGTCTACAAATTAGGCTATTGCCTTGTATATCCATTGATTTTGTGCAAATTGGGCATTGAAAATAAACCTTGCTGTCTGCAAAGCGTGATAAATTATTATTCATTTGTTTTTCCTCCGTAATTACATCTCTGCTTCAATAAGCGAGTTATGCAATACGGATAACCGCAACATAACTCGCGGTTTTATCTTAATCTCATAAATGTAACCATTGTGTTGTCCTCCAATCAATTCCGCAGTATTACTCTGCTTTTAGAAAAAGTATAGCACAAAACTATGAACATTTCAACTCTATTTCAGCCTGTCGGCGACGTTGCTCTCTCTGGCATACCGCCGCGCCGCTTCCCGCCGTTCCTCGCTGTATGGGGCGGTCAGACGGAAAGAGAAGCGGCCTTTCTCAATGTCAAACTCCATGCAGCCCGTTTCCGGGTCTGCGTCGGTCTGGCGGCACACATCGGGGTGCTGCTCGGCATAGGCGGCAAGCCGCTTCTTCAAGTCGGTGTTGTGGGTACGGATATGGATCAACGGGTCTTTCTCATCAAACCAGATGTCTGTGACCTTTTTTTGCTTGGGAAGCCCTGTTCGCATAAACTCTCCTTTCTGCGCCCTCGTTTGGAGAGAGGGGCATTTTTGAGGGAATTTTCCCGGCTCTTGACTTGGGGAAAATGGGGATTTTCAAATAGAAACCGCCCCGGCGAACCATTCTTCGTCCGGGCGGTTCCTATCGCGTGATTTTCGTTTTTTCCGGCTCTTGACCGTCCTGCAAGCTGTCGGCAAGTATCACTTTGAGCAGCTTGTCGCGGAATGTTTCTGTGCCGCTGTGGTTGAAAAACAACTCCGCAACGATGGTCTGTCCGTCCCTCTGTGTCGTGATAACACTGTCGGGGGATTGAGGTGTCCCGTTCTGTTCTGCCATAGGCGGCTCCTTTCTCCGGGCGCAAAAGAGGGACTTCCCGTAGCCGGAAAATCCCTCTTGGTTGTCGGTTATTCTGTTTTACTGTGCGGGCTGTGCGGCGGCGGTCTGCGCCTTTCTCCTTGCCCGGTATTCCCGCGCCTTGATACGCTCATACTCCCGTTGCTTTTCAAGGTTTCGCGCCCGGTACTCCCTTGAATATTGCCGGTGGTAGGCGCGGCTCTTTTCCTTTTTGGCTTCTTTGATTTCCTCCCGCATTTGCCGGATTTCCTGCTCGGTCGGCTCTGCGAGCTGTGTCACTTCGTTCTCAAATTTGCCGATATAGTTGAAATATATCCCGATGTGCTGAATGGCTTGTTTTGCCCTTTTCTTGTCGCGCTCATGCACTTCAATCCGGCTGATAAACTCGTTGAGAATGGCGGGGGTCAGGTCGGTAAAGGCAGCATGGCGTTCCGTCAGCTTCAAAAACTTCTGCGCCCGTCCTCCCGCGTTCTCAT
>OOIG01003178.1_pt1 | contig 10293 bp, 4 predicted proteins | sample 1692091 | NCBI WGS metagenome assembly OOIG01 (sample SAMN06348188, study PRJEB24527) | human gut metagenome | biome: human gut; feature: ankylosing spondylitis patient; material: feces | host: Homo sapiens | place: China | collected 2015-10
CTAAGCAGGGTTTGGGACAGAGTCCCAAGGTCTTAGAAAGGAGAAACAATGAAACTACCGTATCAAATCGACCTCTCGGATAAAGTGGTTGCCGTAACCGGCGCGGGCGGGGTGCTGATGAGCGAATTCTGCCGGGCGCTGGCGGCGTGCGGAGCAAAGGTGGCGCTTCTGGACATCAACGAGGCGGCGGCGAAGGCGGTCGCGGATGAAATCGGTGAAAACGCGATTGCCGTCGGCACGAATTGCCTTGACAAGGCGAGCATTGAAGCGGCGGCGGAACGGGTGCATCAGGCGTTCGGCAGGGTGAATTTCCTCATCAACGGCGCCGGCGGGAACAATCCGCGCGCGACCTGCGACAATGAGACGATGACCCCGGAGACCGATGATACCGTCAAGTCCTTTTTCGGCTTGGAGGAATCGGGGCTGAAGTTCGTGTTCGACCTGAACATCACCTCGGCATTTCTGGTCACGCAGGTGTTCGCGAAGGACATGGTGCAGACCGGCGGAAACATCATCAATATTTCATCGATGAACGCCTTCCGACCCCTGACCAAAATTCCTGCGTACAGCGCGGCAAAGGCGGGGATTTCCAACTTTACCGAGTGGCTCGCGGTTCACTTCGCCCCCTGCGGCATCCGCGTCAATGCCATTGCACCCGGGTTCTTTGTGACCAACCAGAACCGCGCTCTGCTGTTTGACGCGGACGGCAATCCCACGGCGCGCACGGGCAAGATTCTTGCCGCAACTCCGCAGAAACGCTTCGGAGAGGTGAGCGACCTCATCGGCACGCTCCTCTGGCTCGCCTCGGACGATGCCAGCGGCTTTGTCACCGGAGTGATCGTCCCGGTTGACGGCGGCTTCAACGCCTACAGCGGCGTCTGAACATGACATCGCGGTCGATCCCGCGCCGCTTCACAAGGCAGGCGTAAATCCGGAGCATATCCGAATCGGCGGGCGGCAGATCGAACGGCTTTTGTTCCTTTTTTCGGGCGACAGTTACAGCGACCGCTCCGACATCCACTCCGGGCAATCCCCTATAACCGCAAAAAAGGCTTTGAGTGTTGTCTCAAAGCCTTTTTGCTTCAGATTTCCAGAATCCGGCAAGGTATCGCCTCTCCCTCGCAGAGCGCGGGAACGGTCAGATACGGGATGCCTCCATCACCTGCCGCACCTTTTCATAGGAAAGCCGCGGTCGGCGCGTTCGGCAGAGCACCTCGCTGCCGCAATCATGCGGATCGGCAAATACCCCGATTTTCATGTCAGCTCCCCTTCTCTTTGTCGGCTGAAGCCCCGCGTTCGTCCCTGCAGTCCGGATGCCCGGTGCCGTTCTGCGCCTGCCGCTGGTATTCCTGCGGAGAAATGCCGACCGCACGCTTGAATGCCCGCGAAAACGAGGAGTAATCGCTGTACCCCAGCTGATACGCCAGCGTTTTGAGGTTGCTCTCTCCCGCATCCAGCCGGATCTTTGCCATCCGGTTTCGGCGGTCCACTACATAGTCCTGCGGCGTAATCCCAACGTACTTCCGGAAAACAGCGCTGAAATACTTGCGTGAAAAGCCGAGCGAGCGCGCAATGTCCTCCACCGAAAGCTGATAGTTGGTCTGCTCCCACATCCGCATGGCAAAGGAAATGGTGTGACTGAAGCGGTAGTCGGTCTTTTCCTCCTCCGCCTTCTCAATCCTGACGCTAGTGTGGAACGCAATCAGCTCGTACAGCTTTCCCATATAGAACCAGTAGGGTTCGCAGTCGTGACGGTCGAAATAAAGCATCTCCCGAAAAATCCTTCGCATATCCTCCTCAAAACCGTACCGGAAGATTTCCTGTCCTTTCGGAAGCCCCCAGCGGGAGGTGTCCGGAGTCTGACGGCTTCGCAGCATGACCCAATAGAATTCCAGCGTGTCCTCCGGATCGGTGCGCAGGGTGTGCGGCTTGTTGCATTCCGCTACCACGCAGTCCCCGCGGGCAATCGGCTTGCCGTTGAAAAAGCCGTGACCGCCCACAATATAGTGGATAATCATCGAATGCGGATAGAGCCGGTTGATCAGATTCTTTTTCGGGTCGGAAATCTCATACCCCAACGACTCCACAAAAAGCTCCGCCTCCGCGTCATTCGGGTTGGTGAGGAACACCATGTTTTTGTAGTACCGCTGCCCGTCCGCCGGCGTGTCGAATTCGGCGGGACTTTTCAGATAACAGAATTGGGAAAATTCCGACGTCTGCCGGATATAGGAACATTTCATAGGCGCATCCCCTTTGCTCTTTTCACAATCCGTACACTGAAATTATCATATCACAATCCCGCCCGCAATAGAAGAACAAACTGTTAAATTGCCTGCCCAAACAGGTAAAAATATTTCCCCGTCGGGAGAGCAACGCGCACCCCCGGAATCCGCGTGCCGTCCGGCAAAGCAAACCATTCCGCCTCCGGTACCGCATGGCTCGTTCCGTCCCGCATGACAGCCGCCACACGGTCTCCCGCCGCTTCCAGCCGGAGCGGGATGTGCAGGTATTTGTCGGCGTGATCGGAAATCGTTGCGCTGTAGCCGTCCAGAAAGCCCTCGTCCGACCGCTCGCCGTCGTTTTCCCAAAGCGAAGGCGAAGAATACCAGCTTCGCGTCCACACCACCACACGGATGCCGCGCAATGCCGCTTCCTCGGCAAACAGCCGGTTGACCATTACGTCCTCCACGCAAAGCCCCGCCGGCGCATCCGCAACCCGGCTCCAGAGCCGCCAGAGCAGTTCGGTTGCCTCCGCGGGCGTTTCGGGCGGCTGCGGCTTCTCCCAAACGCCGGCAAGCTTCGGCTGTCCCGGAAGCAGATTTGCAAGACAGCGCATCTCGTCAGCCTCGCCAAGCACCACAACGCCCCGTTCCGTGCCCGTCCGCGCAAGAATCTCCCGCACCGCGTGCGCCATCCGCTCAATGTGGTAAAACTTCTGTGCCGGCTTGAATTCCACAAACACCGGATAGTGCGGGCGGCAGGAAACCGCAGCCAGCATTTTCTCCAGCCGGTCGGTTCGCTCGCCCGGAAAATCGGTACGCTCGCGTGCCTCCAGCTCCGCCGCCGTCAACGTTTCCACCACCCGCTCCTCGCCGGTCAGCATTGCTTTGGTGGTTGGATTATGAATGACGAACGGAATGCCGTCCCGCGTCAGTTTGATATCAATCTCCGCGCCGTCCAGCCCCAGCTCCGCGCCGCGCACCACCGCCCGGATCGAGTTTTCCGGCAGGCGGTATTCGTCCTGGTAGCCCTTGTGCGCCAGAAGGCGGTAGCGCCGCGTGCGGGAATGCTCCGGGAGCGCCCCTAAAATGCCGTATACCCGCGCGGGGGAATCGGTCAGAATGCCGTCCGCCCCCGCAAAAATCGCAGCCGCCTCCTGCCCTGCCGCATCGCACCAGATGCTGTGCCCGCGCTCGTGCAGCAGATTCAGCGTATCCCAATCGGTCTGATCTGCCGAAATCAACAGCCCGACAGCCCCCACCGACCACGCCCGCTCCGAAACGGCAAACCAGTCGGCACCGACACCGACGGCGCGGCAGTCCAGAATTCTGCGCAGATGCGGCACGCGGAGAAAAAGCTCCTCCGCCTGCTTTGCCAACGCAATCGGAACGCACAGCGCCGCGTCTCCCAGTGCATTCTCCCAGACGAAGGAAACCAGCGCCTGCGAGACCGACAGATCGTCAAGGTACAGCACCGGAACCGCGCTTCGGGTGCTGTCCAGACAGTCATAAAGCGTTCCGACCGGAACACCGGCACCGTCTTTCACCGTCAGATCCGGAAAAACACGAAAAAAGACAGTCTGCGGCGGCTCCTGTTTCATCCGCTCCCCCAACGCCCCTGTGGCAAAAACCGCGGCGACAGGCGGTGCGATGACATTGGAATTCGGGCGGTAAACAGCCCGCTCAAAACTTGCCTTGCGGCTTTCATACAATGGTTTCATTGGTTTCATTTCTGCTCCTTTTTTGGAAAAAGGGAATCTGTCAGTCTCCCACTCAATCATCACCGGGCAGTGGTCGGAGGTATTGCAGGCGGCGTCATCGGTCAGAACGGCAAATTTCCGCACACCGTCCGCGTGCGCGGCATCCACAAGGATAGTAACAGTCTTCCCGCCGTAGTTCAGATCCTCCGGCAGATCGTCCTTGGTGTACGCGCCGTAGAAGTTTTCCCGTGGTAAACCGCCGGGATTCATTTATAACATATCACATTTTCACCTCATTTTCAATAACAGAATGACATCAGAATTTAGCATTTTGTCGCTTCTTATTGTGCAACAGCGTCGCATTCGGCATATTTTACAAGCGTTTTACAAAGATTTTGCACAGTCTGACCAAACCCGGCAGCAACAGCGATTTTTCCGCCGTCCGCCGCCGCAGCGAGCAGTTCCGTCACATTGAAAACGGACTTATCAGCTGATTCCGCAACGACGCCCGCATAAAAATCGAAAAAGCGCTCACACCTCGGCTATTGCTTCGGTGTGAGTGCTTTTTGGTCTGCAGTCTTTGGCGGCAGAAATTCTGCCGCCGTCTTTTACGGTTCATAAACAGTGCTGTGCAATCTCAAAAGGAAATTCCACTTTAATTCGTCGAAACCGCAGCCTGAAACGAGTTCCACACCGTTGCCGGTTCCCACGCCCGGCGCAACGAAGCAGTTATCGGTTTTACCGTTATTTACGGGAACAAATGCGTCGAAAACGATGCAACCTCTGAGCGCGTCTATCTTTGCCGCTTCGGCAGGATGCGCCTTGCGGAATTCGGAAAGAGTGTATTCTTCATATTCCGCAGAACCGGTCTTTTGGGCTTTCTCGTCAAGATAGATCACGCATTTTGTGGTATATGTCGGACCCTGACTATCAGAACCGACAACACAAACGATATAACGCGGCGTTTCCAAGTACGAAATGTAGGACAGATACAGTCCTTTTTCGCCCAGCAACGTAAGGTTGCTCACGTTGTAGTCAAGGTATCCGTATAACGTTAACGAATTTTCGATAACCCCGTCGTTTTTGCCCGCAAACCCGCCGAGCAAAACGGAGTTTTCGAGATATACGTTGTCGCCCTGCGAAAGATTTATCGTTATCGCTCTTTCCGAGAAACAATGTTCGATTCTGCCTGCATTGTAGCCCGCGAACGAGCCGATATTGCAATTCAGACTTCTTGCAAGCGTCACGTAAACCGAACCGCCCCTTCCGCTTTGATTGACGTTTTTCATCGTGCCGTAGTTGGAACCGACCGTTGAACCGACGTGAAGCTCTTTGTCGCTGTCGATGTTGATCTCTCCGCTCGCCGAAGTCATAAACCCGTCTATAAGACCGTGGTTCACGCCGATTGCACCCGAAATGGAAAGATTCCGATTTGCTTTTACGGAAACGGTAAATCTGACGAAGCTCACGCAATCGATAATTCGTCCGCTCTCCGAAACTTCGCTTGCAAATGCGCCGAGAGCAGTCGCGTCGGTCGTGCCGCTTATCGAGAAATCCCCTACAACCGACAGATTGTAAACCGTTCCGCTGATCTTAGAGAACAGACCGAAGTTTTGTTTTGTTCCGCCTTTTGCCGAAACGGAAATTTTATACCCGTTTCCGTTGAAAGTCCCCGAAAAACCTCTCGGGCTGTTCGCGCCGATCGCCGTCCAGCTGACAAGCCCGTGTTCGTCCCAAGCGCCGCCGCCCGCCGTGATGTGATTCGTCAGGACGTAGTTCTGTTCGGGAGAGAGGTTGATATTCAGCAGATCCTCAAACGTCGAAACAGGCTTTGCATACCGGGCATAAAGCGTCTCCCCTTTTTCGATAACGGTTACGGGGTAGCCGCTTTCGTTTTCATAGTGGCTGAAAACAAGTCCGGACGCATTCGGCGCAGGTTTTTCAAGTTCTTTCGTCAGTCTGCCGAACGGAACGCGAACAACCTCTTTTTCGGATGTTCCGTCTGCGAATTTCCCGTCGCCCGCATTCAAAACGACTTTATAAACTTCGGCATCGGGTTCGTAAACCGCATAATAAGTCGTTTTTGCCGAATAAACCGTCTCTTTGAGTTTGCCAGGCGTAACGATCTCATCGCTGTCGTTCGTTCTCCACCCGACGAATTTCATACCTTTGCAGGACGGAATTTTATCAAACGTGATTTTTTCGCCTGCCGTGCCATAGTCTTTGATTTCAACGCTGCCGTCGTCAAACACCTTTAATCCCACGAGGTCACCGTTCCCTTCCGAACTGCCGTAAGATGCATCGGCGCGGAAAGTAAGTTCAACTTTTACCGACGTATCGTGGACGTAAACGCCGTAGAAAACGAGATCCTCGGTAAAGGATATCGTATCGCCCGCCCGAACGGAAATAACCGAATTCCCGTCCGACGTCTTTGCTTCCCAACGGTCGAAGCGATAGTAGTTTTCGCTGTAATAATCCACGTTGGGCGCAGTCATGGTCGAGCCGTAAGCCTCATAATAATTCGCTACGTGCCTGAACCCGCTCATAGAACCGTTGCAAATCACGCCGTCTATGATCGTGCCGTCCGGCTCGAAACATTTTCCGTCAGAGACGAATGCAAGATTGACGATTTTCGGTGTGGCAGGCTTAAAAACGATTTCTACCGTTGCATTGCTGTCGAAAGGGATATACGCCATATACCCGTCGTTATAGAACGCAGATCGCAGTTCTTCGCCGTTCACCGTCCACTTCAGATAATCGGGAATGAAAGCTTTGGATTTGCTGTCAACCGCAAATTCGCCCGCCGTCAGATAGTAACCCCTGCCGTACAAATCGCTGACTTTGAGTTCGGTTTTCGTTTTGTCTCCGCCGAAGTAAACATTGCCGGTGCCGTCGGATTCTTCCGTTTGAACGCGCCCTTTGAAGGTGAGCGTAATCGTGGCGGGGGAAAGCGAATAGTATGCGTAATACGTTGCATCTTTGTTGCCGATTTTCAAATCCTCTTTGTCCACCTTATGGTCAAGAGAATACGGAACCGTCGTCCAACAAATAAATGCAAAATCGCCTTTTTCATCGGAGTAATTCCCGGCAATGACAGAGGATATATCCTCGCCGTAAACACCAACCTTTTTAAGCGTTTTTTCTCCTCCCGGAAACGCTCCGCCCAAAGCCTCGAACGTTACCGTGTGCCGTTTGTATGTTTCGTTAAACCGCGCTTTGAACACGATGTAGGTTTTTACGTTGCCGTCCCCGTCCTTTTCGGAACCGACAACGTAGGAGGTTTCATCGATCCCCCAATCCCTGAACCGATATTCGTAAATGCCGGTTGCGTCGCCGCGGACAGGGGGAGCGATTTTTTCGGATTGTATGACCTCCGCAAGCGTTTTGCCAAAGAAATCGCCCTCGGCTATTTTGTAGTAATATTCATAGCCGTAGTCACCGACGCTGACAAACGCAATCGTCGGCAATACCGTTTTTTCCGAGAATATCGGCGTATAAACCTCGTTTTTGACAAACGCCATGCGGATTCCGTAAGGATATTCCTCTCCGCCTGCGTTCTTCCAACCGTAAAACGCATAATATTTTTTGCCGTCGGAATCAAAATAATCGTTGAGTTTCGGGAGCGAATAAAATGCCGTTTCGTCACCCGAGCCGAAAATCCAAGCCTTGCCTTTTGCCGTATACACTTTGTTTCCGTCCGGTTTTGTCTCAAAACGCACTCCGCCGGCAAAACGTTGAAGCGGATTGCTTACGATAAATTCGGCGGTAAGCTCGTTAAACGTATACGTTGCCGTCAGATTTACGGTGATGTCTCCCTCGGGCATCTGCGCAGGGATATTCGTTTCGTCCCAGACGACCGAATAGGTTTTTATTGTTTCATCCAACGTCATAAGCGGATAGCCTGCAAGCCTGCTGATAACCGTTTTGTCCGAAAAATTGAGTTTCAGCAACGCAACATTGATCGGCTCGCCCTGTTTTACGCCGTAATCGCCGATTTTTTGTCCGTTCGTGACGATATTGACATAATATACCGGCAGTTCGCTCAAGCCCTTGCGTTCGTACAGCACGTAATAAATTCTGTTTTTCGTAACATCTGGCATATCGGCAACGCTGTAGTAACGGCTGTTTGCCTCGTCTGCGGGATTGATATCGCGATACCCCGTGATGACGTAGGTATTTCCGTTTTGCTCAAACTCGTCGCCGATTCCCAGCCCTGCGGGAGGCGAAGGACGAATGGTTTTGCCGTTATAACCGAACGGCTTGTATTCGACCTTGACGCGCCCGAACGTTTCCGTTTCCAGAACGTAGGTTTCGGTAAACACGTTTGCGTCCGTATACGTTGCGACAAACGTCGCGCCGTTTCTGATGATGTCGAAGTCGTTGCGATACAAATCGGAATCGGTATCCACCCGAATGATCGGATACAGCCCCGCTTCCATATCGAAACCTGCAAACAAATCACTGTCAGGATCTACATTGAAGTAGTCGACCGTGAAGCGCAATCCGCTCGTACTCACGAAAGCGTCATACTTTTTCCCGTAAATGTCCGGCGCGGTTATTTTGTCCGTCAGTACGATAAACGAGCGAAGCGACGGAACATACAGCATTTGCGCCGATTTCAGGAATTTGTTTTCGGATACGACATCGGCGGACGAATACTGCGGATAGTAGAAATCGGCTGTATAGGTAACCTGTTTCCATTTCAGTCTGTAGTAGCAGGTGTGTACGATCATGTAGCCCTTGAAGAGCATATTTGCGTTTTCGTATGTTACCACGGGGAACGTTCCGTCGAATTCGCTGTCTACCCGGTTGTCCAAAAACGGATAGTATTTTTCCCAAAGGTCATTCATGTCAAGATAATATCCTTGACGGATCGGCAACGTTTCCGCCGTAAAATCGGGAGGTGAGACTTGTTCCCCTTCCCGGAACGCAAGCCTTGCCAATACTTCCGAGTGTCTCGAACCGCCGCCGACGTAATACTCGTTGATAAATTCACTGTATTGAGTTGCGTAATCTCTGCCGTCCGGATTTCGGTATTCCACATAGAAAATCCGTTCGATTCCGCTTGCATACACGCCGTGCCTCTGAAGCATTTTCGCTTTCACGACAAAGTGAAGCGTTTTATACGGATATTTTCTGCTGACGGAAAATGTGCCGGCGTTCATCGTTATATAGTCGGCATGGTTTTTCGTCTGATAATCCGGCGCATCGACAAGTTCGAATTCGTACCACAGCTGCGCCCCGTATCTGTTTCTGAGCGCATTGTCCACGACCTCCTCGCCGGTGACGATATCGAGATATTTCATCTGCACGCTGTTCATTCTCACTCCGCCGTAGCGCGACACGATAACATACGGATTGTCCGGCGAATTTTGTTTTTCGACGAATCCTAACGGAATGAGTCTGTCGCCTACGCCGTACAGAGGAATTTTTTTATCGAAAATGTCCGTATTGACGTCGTAAACAAGGAATTTCGCCCCGATTTTCGCGTTGACGAACAAGCCGACCTCCAGATACATTCCGCCGTAAAGGTGCGTTTCGGAAATCTTGTTTACGGCATCGTAAGAATAACGGAAGTTGACGAGTCCGCTGAGTTCGATATAAGGTCCGAAACGGAAGGAAACGTATACCGATGCAACATTGTTGAGTTTCAACACCGACAAAGACAGTTTCGCTTCGAGTCCGCAACGGAAACCGACCTGCCCCTTCAGGGTAACGGAAAGCTCGATTTCGTTTGCGGACGTGTTTCTCAGGAACCTGAACTCCTTGTGCATCACGGGTTTGCCGTTGTTGCCGTCCGCGCTTTCTCCGTTCGTAAGGATCGTCGTTTCAACGTAATGATGAGAAAATTCGACATACAGTCCTGCCCGCGCGCCCAAAGAACCTACTACGTTAAACTCCATCATAAGCGACACAACCGGAACCGGCAGCGGAATCTGCCCCAACGGTATGCTGAAAATATCAACGTATTCAAGCTCGCTGTCATCCCACAGAGGACTGCCTGTGATCGCTTCGGCAAACTTGTTTTGTCCGTCCTTGGCGATGTCCATCACGTATTCCACTTCGTCGGTAATGTCAATGATCCCGTGAATGTCGTCCTTGGCGTCCGCAAATTCCACGGTTGCGGCAAGTGAAATCGAAAAATCGTTTGCAAGGTCGACCTGAATATCGGTATAGAACCATAACAGCGGATTCAGCGTGACAAGTCCGGACTTGCAAATCGTGTACCGATAATCCACCTGCGTTCTGTTTTTTATCGTAACGGAAACGCCCACTTTGAAGTTTTTCACCTGGATTTCACCGCCAAGCTCGATCCCGAAAGCGAGCACCGTTCCCGTTATATCTATTTTTACTTTCGGCTTTTGAAATTCAAA
>OOIG01003180.1_pt1 | contig 10289 bp, 8 predicted proteins | sample 1692091 | NCBI WGS metagenome assembly OOIG01 (sample SAMN06348188, study PRJEB24527) | human gut metagenome | biome: human gut; feature: ankylosing spondylitis patient; material: feces | host: Homo sapiens | place: China | collected 2015-10
GATAATAACTCATCAGACCAATTAACTGTGAAAAGCCTGCCCGGTACGCTGTCATGGCATCCATTGATACATTTAAATCCGGAACTGTAAGCTGCTTTCCTTCTACCTCACCGGATACCGTTGAAAAAGAATGTACCTTTGATGTATAAACATTGGTATCTAATTTTATCAGCATAATGATGCCCTCCTAATTAGTATGTTTTTCCAGCCAGTTGCAAAGACTGTTCCAACTGCTCTGCAGCTTGCCGATATACTCATTCTTATTGTAGATTTCATTCTCTCTTCTTGTAATCTCATCACAAAGTGCATCCAGATCATATCCCAGATTGGTACAGACATTTCCGTATTCTGTTTTCAATGCACTGGAGGCAGAAATTGATGCATTATATAAATCTCCACGCCAGCCACTGTCTAATGTATATTTATCCTCAATACCATCCTTCTGGTTTCTCAGCGTATCTATGGCTGTCTCAAGTCTCGTTTTCAGTTCCTTTAATGTATTAAGTGTCCCCTCCATGGGAGCCAGACTGCTGCTTTCTAACTGCAAACTGCTCTTTACTGTGTTTAACTGCTGTTTTACCTGATTAATCTCCGCTGTACTGGTTGTACTCTTCTTTGTTGTTGAACTTCCTTTACTGCCGGAAGAGCTTTTCTTCGTCTTCGACATTTATCCTTTCCTCCTCATCTCTCCGACGCCTTCTTATGCTTCCTGTTCTTTCTTCAGCAGCTGCTCCTGCAGCACACTCAGATTGTTTTTAATATTTTCCTGCATCAGCTTCTCGTCTTCATCCTCATAACCGCGATATACTATTTTCTGAATATCCTTATGCTGAAAATATAACAGTGCATCTCCTATAACCCCTTCCGGATAGGTACACGCTCCATAATCAAAATATCTTTTTTCACCTTTGACTACTGCAAATGCACCTCTTGCTATAATCATAATTTTCTTTACGCCACCTTTAAGCTGCACAATACTTCCTAACGGCAAAAACTCTATATTTTCCTGTTCCATCTTTTTATCCTCCTGCTTATTTTTCTTTATTCTTCTCTGTCTTCACATTTCGGTATGCGGATACGCACATATGCTCCATTATGGAAAAGCAGACCATCACTTAACTGCGGCAATTCCTTTGCTGCAACTGTTCCAAAAATTCCTGTAGAACCAGGGTTGCCCACCAGCAGACCATCCGTAGTTGCTTTTGCAAATTTGGTAATCTCATCAAATCCTTTTAATTTACCGGAATTGGCTGTAAGAATAAATCGGATTCCACTGGACAATGCCCCACTCAATATCGGTGCCAACAATACAGCTTTTAATTTCGTTGCCTCTACAAAGTCATCCCACTCATCTACCACGACATAACATGCATCCAGTTCCTGAACCAGACGGCGTGGTAACTGTTCCGGATGTTCCTTCATCTTCTGCTGCAGCTGCTGATTTCGTGCAGTCACCAGTCCCCCCAGTTCCATAAGAAACGCATCTATTCCATCTGCTCCGATATAATGAATCTCATCTCCGGACCTGTAATGATATAGTTCCATATCTTTCGAGTCTAATAAATATACTTTTCCTCTTCCTGTTATCTGTTCTAAAATAACCTTTAATGCATTCGTCTTTCCTCTTGCAGTCTCACCCAGAATTACAAATGGAGTTGTAAGACCTGCCGGAATACATTCCGGCAATACACTCTCTTTATTCAGTCCCAGCCAGATTGCCTTCTCTGCAGCGTTTTCTTCTGCTGTATGCTGTTTCTTTATCATTTCCATAAATGTTCTGATATTTAACTCATCCGGCAATACCGGGATTCTCGGTGCTACAGTATCCGGATAGCATGCATTTATCTGCTCAATACAAGCTTCTATACCCTGGTTATACTCCAGTTCATCTGTAAATGCAGTCATGACATAGACCTGCATGACACTTACCAGTCCATTGTATTTTATAAGTGTCCGTCCCTTTATCTCTGACTGTGAATATGAACTTCGTCCCACAATTACATGCAAGTCTGATTCATCGAAAAGATAACCTGCCACTTTATTCTTAAAATTGTTATATGTAGAATACTTCATGGCATTACTTCGTGTTGCTGTTGCTGCCATATATATGCCAAGTCCGGTACCATCTCTGGATAATTTCTGGAAAAATTCTTCCGCTTCATATCCCAGTTCTTTGACTACATCATAATTGTCAATAGCAATTACTATTGCTTTTAATGTCTTTTCTGCCACCTGATTGTATACTTCAAAATTCTGTACCATCCGTTCTGCCAGTAATTTTTTACGCCGTTTTATCTCTGCCTGTATAAGATTGCAGAATTTACGGAATCGTTCTGTATCATCAAAACTGATATAGTCTGCCGTATGATGCAGGCGGTTCAATGGAATCAATCCACTGTTTCCAAAATCCAATATATAGAAGTTCAGATTCTCTACCCGGTTATGCATTGCCAATGACAACAACACGGTTGTAAGAAATGCTGTTTTTCCATAACCTGCGGAAGCAATATATAAGAGATTTCCGTCTGTGGCAAAATCAAGCTGGTACTCCACCTGCTGCTGTTCTTCCGGAATATCTATCTTTCCAATCCGTGCAGTCAGATTTAATGCATTTCCTTTCTCTGCCTGCTGGTCCGATACAATCTGTTCCGGCAGTGGTGGCATCCACGGCCGTTTTACTTCCACGGTATCCATTGCCTCATATACTCTGTGGATACAATCTACCGTAGCATCCAGCTGCGTCATCATATTGCCACCGGAAGCATGTTCATCACTTAAATCTTCGTTTATCAGTTCACCCTGTCCAAGGTCATTCACCAGATAAACTCTGTCATCTACTTTTTCCTCTTCCTTTTCACTTACATAAGAAGCTCCACTCCATGCCGACTGAAATAATTCATAGATTTCATTATTTCCAACCTGAAGATAAGCTCTTCCGGGGATTGTAATATTGGCGGCATCCGGTGTCTTTAATATTTCTTTACTGTCTGCCTCATTCTGTACCATAAGTGCCAGTTTAAACTTGGAGTTTGTCCAGATCTGGTCATCTACGACTCCGGTTGGTTTCTGTGTCGCCAGTATCAGATGCACACCAAGGCTTCGTCCGATTCGCGCCGCCGATACCAGTTCGGTCATAAAATCCGGCTGTTCCTTTTTCAATTCTGCAAACTCATCACTGATAATGAATAAATGCGGCAGTGGTTCCTTTGCCTCTCCATTCTGGAACAGCTTATGATATGCGTTGATATGATTCACATCATAGCTGCTGAATATTTTCTGTCTTCTTGCCAGTTCACTCTTAATTGATGCCATGGCACGCATGCTCTGTGCCCCATCCAGATTGGTGATTGTTCCCAGCAGATGCGGCAGATTCCGGAATAATCCTGCCATTCCACCACCTTTATAATCAATCAGTAAAAATGCCACCTCATATGGATGATAATTGACTGCCAGGGACAGTATATAAGACTGGATAATTTCCGATTTACCGGAACCTGTCGTTCCTGCTACAAGTCCATGGGGACCATGGGCTTTTTCATGCAGATTAAGATTGACATAATCTTCCTTGGCTCTTACACCAAGCGGAACTGCCAGAGACTTTGCTGCATGATTTTTCTTCCATCGTTTTGCAATATCCAGTTCCTCCGGATGCTCCACCTGATACATTTCAAAAAATGTAATGCTCTCCGGTATCTGTGCACTGATTCCCTGCATATGTTCCAGTGTACTTAAATTTCTTGCCATCCATTCCAGATTTATACCGCTGGTATCTGACAATTCAAAGGAAAGATTTTTCTCTTCCTTCTCTTCCATCAGAAGTGTTGCCTGACCAGAATTATGAAGCATAACTATTGTACCGATATTCTCCGGCAGATTTGCTCTCATATTTGTAGTGTAAATAATCGAAAACCCAAGGTTATCCCCTTCTTTATCCAGATATTCCATAATAGAATGGTCCATAATTAACTTTGGCTCATCTATAACAAATATAAGATGCGGCAGAAAACGGCTTTCCTTCTTACTTTCTTCTAATTTGTTTTTCCGGTTCTTAATCATCTGATGCAGGCTTCCAAGAATCTGGTCTCTCTTCCGCTCTGAATTTACAGTTCCCACCACATTTACCGCATGTATCCGTAAATGTGGATACCAACGCATCCACTGGAAATCAGCATCAAATCTGTTATTATAAATTGTTACGATTTCAAGGTCATGATAACTCTGAAAAAAAGTAAGTTGTGCCACAAGTAATTTCAATTGCTCATGAATAACGCTTTTCTCTCCCACCAGTCCCAGATGTGCTTTCTTTAAATCTACTACAACAGGCTGTTTCATCTTTGAAAATTCCCGCTTCAATTCCTGTGCTTCCTGTTCCAATTCATCCGGTTTGTCCTTTAATTCATCCGTAGAAAGGCGGATACGTAAATGACAATCTGCCATTACCTGTCCCAAAGATACATTCAGGAAATCATCATCATTAGAGCTTCTCTCATAGATTCTTGGACTGTACTGTCCAACCATCCGGGCAAGCTCCTTTACCTCCGGATAATTATAGTGATTTGCCTCTTCTTCATTCTGATATGCTGCATATATTTCCTTTCTTTTCTTTAACAGATATTCCCGATATGTTTTCTCCTGGAGCCTTTTATTCTCCTGCCCTTCCTTACGGTCTGTTATATATTTAACCACCGTAAATACTGTTGTCATCACTGTGCCTGCTGCTGACATCAGCACATATAAACCACGCTTCATTAAAATACTGATTCCTACTGTCACACACAGCATCACAAGAGGTGGCACAATAAGCTGTACCAGACTCTCTTTCTTTCCATTCTGCTGTTCTTTTGGACTGGTCAGACTAATTTCCAAATCCGGTATTCTTTTAATGATTCGCGGAGAACGTTTATACTTCGGATATCCTTCAAATGGAATTTCTTTTTCTTCCAGTTCCAATAATCCATCGGTATTGATATTCACCGCATCTTCGCATTCCACCTGTACACTTTTTTCCAGGAAGATAATTTTTCCCCGGGAAAAGCTTAATTCATCTCCATTGTTTATTTTTCCTTTACAGGCGGCTTCCCTTCCGTTCCAGTATATGTTCTCATAACCTTCTATTGTTACCTCATCATTCCTGACCCAAAGCCTTGCCGGAAATCCTTCAATTCCAAGATTTCCATTTTTTCCGTCTATTGTAAAATTCTCTGTTCTCTGAAAGCTTCTCTTCATGCTAATCTTCCTCGGTATCATATTTTTCCATCAATGGCTGCATCTTCTGTGCAATTTTCTCCAGCTCCTGTGTTTTCTCTTCTCCACTGAGGCTGCTGTCTGTCTCTATCATGGATTTCTGTTTCATATAAGCATAAAGCAGCATTTCATCATCGGACTGCTGCATGGCAATATCAATTGCCTCTGAAATGTCATTTCTTCCAAGATATATCCAGTACTCCAATCTGGCTGGCGTCTCCTTTAAAGAAAGATTGCTTATAATATTCTCTTTCTGCTGCTGTGTCAGATTCTCACTTCTCACATAGGAATTGGCAAGAATATATTTCTGATATATATCCATATCTTTTACCGATATTTCCTGCATAGCATCCACACAGGATACATAATCAGCGGAAATATAGGCATTTTCCGCCGCAATTACTGCATCCTTATATGGCTCAGTACGGATGAAATCAACCAATGCATATACCGCCAGTACTATTGCCAACAGCAATGCCACCACAAAAGATGCCTGCAATGTACGATACCGTCTTCGATTCAGAAAAATCATTTTCACAGACCGTTCTGTCTCTATCTCCTGCTTCCGCTGTTCCAACAGTCTGACCAGCTCTTCTACGGATTCTGCCTGCCGTACCTTTTGCAGTATGCCGCCCTTTAAAAGCTGCATTCCTCCCTGTACATAATCCGCATAACTGTACTGCTTCTGTAATGCATAGCCAATGAGTGCTTTATATTCTTCCATCCATTTCTGTTCATCATATTCTCTGTCTTCCCCGCAGATATCTCTCTGTTTTACATAGACCAGATGATTCCTGTCGTAATAAAGATTTTCCGGCTCTAATGTAAAGTAATATGATTTCCGGCATGCTGCCAGTAATTCTATATTTTCCAATACCGCCAGTCTTGTGGTAATATCTTCTTTTCGTATCTCTGTCATCGGTGTCAGTGCTTCCAGATTATAGGTTAAAAGCAGTTCCTCCCCTTCTTCCTCTATTTTCACTGCAATAAGACCTGTATCCGGATACATTAATTTCTGATAATCAAATATGCCTTCCGCCTGTAATGCTGATTTCTTTATTCTTTCTTCCATCTTTTCTCTCCCGTATCTTATTTTCTTCTGTCCTCTGTCTGCCTCTACTGTATGCAGAGAATATCTCCATCATAAATACTCTGCTGTTCATAGTTCTTATTCATGTCCAGAAATCTTCCCCTGCGTTCAGATTTCATTTCATGTACCTCTTCCTGTGGCAGTTTTCCCGCTTCCTTTAAAATAAGCATGGTATCTATTATTTTCTGCTGTGGATTAACCTGTATATCTTCCTGCCAGCTTCCTTCACGATTCATAATTGTAAGTGTGAGCAACATTTTTCTTCCACCTTCCCTGTCTTCTCTTCCGATATTGCAGCAACAGCAGAATTCCCACTGCCAGCAGAATTCCGCATGCCGGAATCCAATACGCATCCAATGATGCGGTTACTTCTGTCTGCTGCTGCAGCTGCTGACTTCCTGTTGTTAAAAATAATTGTTCTTTTACAGCCTCTTCTTTTCCGGCATTTTCATCCATTTTCTTTATAAATACCTGTTCCTTTGTATCCTCATAGCTGCGTTGTTCCTTCTGCTGGTAATCTTTTACTTTTTCTTCATAATCATCCGTAAATACATCTGCTCCGTTTACATCCGTCAGCGACTGATAGGTCTGCGACCGGTTCTGCAGTACCGAAGGATTAATCTCTATCTTAGAATTATCTGTCACTTTACTTCTCCTGTTTCTGACAAAAGTATGGTCTTAAGGGATAGAAGAATCGGAAAGTCACAGGATGTGGCTTTCCGATTCTCTATTACATTACTCCAATCTTTCCGGCAATTTCACGGTCAATGTTCTGCATAGATGTAGATACATCACGTAACTGCTGTGCAATGGATGTAATTAATTCTGCAGTTGCAGAAAAGCTAGGCTCTAAGGAACTGAACTGATCATAAAATGCCTGACTGCTCTGTCCTGCCCATTCATCGCAAAGTGTAGAAACCATATTACGCATGGTACTTACTACCTGCTGGAATTCCTCACATCTTGCATCAAATTCGTTTGCCTTTGTCTCCATCTGCTCCGGACTAATCCGGATGTTGTTTACATCTGCCATTTCTTTTGTCTCCTTTACTTTATATTGCAACGTCTTTCGACGGGTTGCTCTGTTCCTTGATTCTTCTGTGATAACTTCTGGCATGGCTTCCTAATATTCCCACCGCCAGAATTCCTAATATTCCATACAAAAGATATTCCACCCAACGTGAACTCTTCTGTTGTTCCCTGCTGCCGGTAACACTTTTCTGTGATACGGTATGATCCACCTCATCCTTTAAACGCTGGTAATCGCTGACCTGCAGCATCTGCGTTGGTTGTGCCACAAATTCATATACCTGTGTATATTCCATGCTTCCTACTCTTGTATAGGGAAGCTTTGCTGCAAAATCTGCCAATGCCATCTGATTCTGACTGCTTGTAGTATTCTTCACTTCCTTTGCCGAAGCCAGTGCATCTGTAACTGCCTGATTGGAAGTTTCTTTCGCTTCTTCCATGTGCTGCTGCAATGTCAATATATTTTCTGAAGTAGTCTGATACAATTTATCTGCATAATCCACATAAGACTGATTGCTGGTATTGATTTCCTGCTGCATAAGTGCAGCATTCTCTCTCATGCTGCTCACGCTGTCATTCATCACTGTGGTATCCTGCCTTGGATGAAATCCATTTACGCTTCTTTGATAAGCATTAACTGCATCCTGTTCTTCTTTCTGGCTATTTTCTATCTCCTTTTTCACGAAATCTGTGCGGTCTGCCAATGGCTGTATACAACCACTCTGAACCAGACCCGTAATGCCATCCACATCAACATTCTTCTGTGCCGCCACATCTGTCTGCATCGCATTACATAAAAGCCCGGTATCTCCCAGCAAATCACGAAATCCCATTCTGCTGCCATCCCCGGTCTGCCAGCTTCCATCAAATGCCGGTAATGTATAATCTTCTGTCGTAATCTGTTCCAGTGATGCCTTAAGATATTCTCCCAATGCATCCACATCTCCCGTTACCTTTAGCTGCGTCTCTGTCTGTGCAACCGGCACTTCTCCATCCAGATATGCCTTTAAAAATTCCTTTGTAGAGGCATACCCCTGTTCTGTCAGAAATTCCATGATTTCTGTATCTGCATCACACTGCTCAAATATTTTTTCTACCGTAACCGTTGCTTCCGGTTCTTCTCCAGTATCTTCGCCTTCGCCTGATTCCGGTTCGTTTTTCTCTCCTTCTTCTGTTTTGACTTCTTCTGTTTTGTCTTCTCCGGTTTTCTCTTCTCCGTTTTTGTCTTCTTCTGTTTTCTCTCCTTCTCCGGTTTTATCCTCTTCTCCGTCCCCGCCATCTGAATCTTCCGGCAGCAGAAATGCCTTTAATATTTTGTCGATATAATTCTTGTTCTTTACATTTTCTTCAATTGCATTCTGTTCCAGTGCAATGGTAATAACCGGCGGTTCTTCCATTCCTTCTACCTGACTGCAGGTCAGTTCATATGCTACTGTTCCATCTTCTGCCTCTGCTTCCTTCCATTGCAGTTTCGGCAGCTGAGCCTTCATTTCTCTGCCATAGGAATTCAGGTTCTGTATTCCTGCTGCTTCAATTCTCTGATTATAGTTTTCAATGCATTGCTGCAAATTCGTATCCAGTTGTTCTGTCACATTTTGAATCTGTGCAATCTGGGCAAGACGGCTGTTTTGTTCAGCAGTCTTTTCTCCGTTATATGCAAGCAATGTATCCTGCAGATTTCGAATCCCATCCCGATATAAAAGTTGCCCGTCTGCATCCGAAAGTAAATTGATTTCTCCTACGTCTTCTGATATTTCTTTCAAGGAACTGACCAGTTCATTTCCTGCTGTCCGCAAATCACTTAACTGTGCAGAAGCATCTGACAGATTTTCCCGATATGCACTGTCTACTGCCTGAATCAACTGCGCATTTTCCTCTGTATAATCCGAAATATCTAACGGTATTGTAGTGTCTTCCTGCTGTTTTAATTCCGGAACCGGAACCATGCTTACCAAATCAGATGCCTGTATTCCCTGTATTGCTTCTTTATCTGTAATGTCATTATTCATAACCATTGCAGATTCATCCTGCGCCGCATGAAATTCATCCATTATGTTACATAGATACATATATGTCATCTGACTGTTCAGTTGTTCCCCAAACTGAAGGACATCACCTAAAAGATCTTCTCTTGCATCCGCTGATACATCTTCACTGACTGCATACTGTAACTGCGATGCCGCCGGAACTGTATTTAAGCTTTCAACATTTTCCGAAAAATCTGATGGAATTATAATATAAGCACCGTATCGCCCTTCTTCTATTCCATTTCTGGCATCTTCTAATGAGGTATATATGAAATTATCATTTGGAAAATTTATGATCTGCTCCCCATAATAGACTTGTGTATTACCATCCGATATGCCGGTATCCAGATTCACAACTGCCACTCCCTGTGACTCCACCGTTCTTTCTACTGCTGTATTACCTGTCTGCAATGTAGTGTTTCCATTTATCTTACCGATTCGATATCCGGTAAAACCGCTTGTTCCCAGCAGCGTAATACACAAAAGAACAGTTATTACTTTCTTCCGTTTCATATCCTCTCTCCCTTTTCTTTTGTCTTTGTCGTATAGATTCTTTCTCTTTTTTTCGTAAATGTCAACCAAAAATATTCGACCTCATTTTTCCTCTATCTGTTCCTCTTTTTTTCTCTCCTGATTTGTCATTTTTCCTTATTTTCCGGGCGTTTCAGCATACTTTTCCCAAAATTAGCAGATGATTAATTTCTATATCATTTTAAACTTAATTTAATCTGGTCGAATAAAAGTCGAAACAGTTTTCTCTGAACGTCAAAGCAGTTTTTCCTTTTTTGTGTATTCTGCCATCTTGCTACTCGCGTAAACTACGAGAAACACGCTTTGCGAGTTGCTCGAGTTATCGCGGTGCTCGCCAAATCTGCATGCAAGCATGCGATTTTTCTCGC
>OOIG01003181.1_pt1 | contig 10289 bp, 9 predicted proteins | sample 1692091 | NCBI WGS metagenome assembly OOIG01 (sample SAMN06348188, study PRJEB24527) | human gut metagenome | biome: human gut; feature: ankylosing spondylitis patient; material: feces | host: Homo sapiens | place: China | collected 2015-10
CGAGATAATCTCCGCCGAGGGCGGCGTTCTGAAAGGAAAAGTAGTATGAAGCTCACGACAGCAAGCAAAATAACCATAGTGCGCATGATACTTATACCCGTCGTGCTCGTACTTATGTATGTGGACTTCCCGGGACACATGTATTGGGCGCTGGCCGTGTTCATCATAGCCTCCTGCTCCGACTTCGTCGACGGCTATATAGCCCGGCACTACAACCAGGTAACGAACTTCGGAAAGTTCCTCGACCCGCTGGCCGATAAGCTGCTGGTGACGGCCTGCATGATGATCTTCGTCGGCTGGGGCCGGATGCCGTCCTGGGTCGTGTTCATCGTGATCGCGCGTGAGTTTGCCATCAGCGGCCTGCGCATGGTCGCGGCCAGCAATGGGACCGTGATCGCCGCCGGCTGGAGCGGCAAGATCAAGACCTCCTGCACGATGGTCGGTCTGATCGCCATGATGGTGCTGCCGAATCTTCCAACGCTGGATCTGGTCGTGAATATCGTCATTCTGGTCACAACGGTCTATTCCGGCGTGGAGTATTTCTGCAAAAACTGGGCCTGCCTCGGTCTTGCGAAGAAGGCTTGACTTTTTCCTGCTCCAATGATATGATTTCCCAAGAAAATTCAATATCGCGTTGATCGAAAAGAGTACCGCTGCTCCGCTTTTTCAGAGAGTCTCCGCCGTCGGCTGCAAACGGGGGCAAAGGCGATGCGGGAACGTGCGTTCGGGAGCGAGGGGAGACCCCGTTGAGGCTGACGTTACAGCCAGAGCAAGAAATCAGAGTGGAACCGCGAGTTTTTTGACCCGCCTCTTGAGCAGTCAGGAGGCGGGTTTTTATATTGGAGGAGCTTCATTTGCATTTATTGGAGGATATCCGGGCATATAAGAAAAATGACCCTGCCGCACGGTCTGCCATTGAGGTCATGCTGCTGTATAACGGCCTGCATGCGACCATCGACTACCGGATCGCGCACTGGTTTTACCTGCGGCGCTGCTTTTTCATCGCCCGCGCGATCTCACAGTGGTCGAAGATGTGGACGGGGATCGAGATTCACCCCGGCGCGACTATTGGCCGTCGGCTGGTCATTGACCACGGAACCGGCATCGTGATCGGCGAAACCGCCGAGATTGGGGACGACTGCCTGCTCTATCAGGGCGTAACGCTCGGCGGCACGGGCAAGGATATCGGCAAGCGCCATCCGACGCTCGGCAACAACGTCATGGTCGGCTCCGGCGCAAAGGTGCTTGGCCCGTTCCGCGTTGGCGACAACGCCCGCATTGCGGCAAACGCTGTAGTACTGCGCGAGGTGCCGGAGGGGGCGACGGTCGTCGGCGTTCCGGGCCGGATCGTCCGGCTCTGCGGCGATAAGCTCGACCATATTCACACGCCGGACCCGGTCATGCTGGAAATCGAAGAACTCAAGCGCCGCATGGCGCTGCTGGAAGAACAGATCAACGATACGAAAAAGGAGACTTGACGATGTATCTTTATAACTCTGCTACACACAAAAAGGAAGAATTTATCCCCTATGACCCGAAGCTGGTCAAAATGTATACCTGCGGCCCGACGGTCTATCACTTTGCACACATCGGCAATCTGCGCAGCTATATCATGGAGGATGTGCTGGAAAAATACCTCCGTTACGCGGGCTATCCCGTGAAGCGCGTTATGAATATCACGGATGTCGGCCATCTGACCTCCGACGCAGATGAGGGCGAGGACAAGATGCTCAAGGGCGCCCGCCGCGAGCACAAAACGGTCATGGAGATCGCACAGTTCTACACCGACGCGTTCTTCGAGGACTGCCGCAAGCTCAACATCAAGAAGCCCGACGTCGTTCAGCCCGCCACAGGCTGCATTGACGAATATATCAAGATCATTACCAAGCTCCTTGACACCGGCTACGCCTATATCGAGGGCGGAAACGTGTATTTCGATACCTCCAAGCTTGAAAAATACTACATTTTCAACGAGCACAAAGAGGAAGGCCTCGCCGTCGGCGTTCGCGAGGGCGTCGAGGAGGATACGAACAAGCGCAACAAGAACGACTTCGTGCTCTGGTTCACAAAATCCAAGTTTGAGGATCAGGCGCTCAAGTGGGATTCTCCGTGGGGCGTCGGCTATCCGGGCTGGCACATCGAATGCACCGGCATTTCGCTCAAATATCTGGGCGAACACCTTGATATCCACTGCGGCGGCATCGACAACGCTTTCCCGCACCATACGAATGAAATTGCGCAGTCCGAGAGCTACATCGGCCACCACTGGTGCAATTATTGGATGCACGTTATGCATCTGAACACCGCCAGCGGCAAAATGTCCAAATCCAAGGGCGAATTCCTGACGGTATCCCTACTGGAGCAGAAGGGCTACGACCCGCTGTGCTACCGCCTGTTCTGCCTGCAGAGCCACTACCGCCGCAATCTGGTCTTCACATGGGAAAACCTTGACAATGCTGCCGGAACGTATCAGAAGCTGCTGACGAAAATCGCTGCGCTGAAGCCCGGCGACGGCGAGATCGACGAGGCTGCCGTGTCGGCCCTGCGCGAAAAATTCAATGCCGCGCTCGGCAATGACCTGAATACCTCTCTTGCGATCACGGCCCTGTACGACGTGCTCAAGTATAAGACCAACGATGCAACGAAACTGTTTGTTCTTGATGACTTTGACAAGGTGCTGAGCCTTGACTTGTGCAAAAAGGCTGATGAGATCCGCAAGCGCAATGCGGCTGAAAAGCCTGCCGCAGGTGCGTATTCCATCTTCTGCGAGGATGGCAGTGACGATCCCGCTGTGACCGCGCAGATCCAGGCACGCTATGACGCGAAAAAGGCCAAAAACTTCGCCGAGGCCGACCGTATCCGCGACGAACTCAAGTCGCAGGGCATCGAGATCACCGATATCCCCGGCGGCGCAAAGTGGAAGCACATCTGAGCAAGCAAAACCCGGAGCATTTGCTCCGGGTTTGCGCATCAAAAGATTATCCAATCTGAATTTACAGGAGTAGCTAATGAAAATATGTCAGCTGACAAACAGCACCGAAAAACAGGCTGTAACGCGGAGCATTCTGGAAGCGCTTCCGGAATGGTTCGGTATCCCAGAGGCAAGGGAGGATTACATCAAAGAAAGCGGCGATAAACAATTCTTCTGCGCCTATGACGCGGACAAGCCCGTAGGATTTTTGTATCTGAAAGAAACAGGAAAGGCTACCGTCGAATTATACGTGATGGGCGTATTGAAGGAATATCACCGTCAGGGGATTGGCCGTGAGCTGTTTCAACAAGCAAGAGAAGCGGCAGGCAAAGCTGGATACTCCTTTATGCAGGTAAAAACTGTGCAGATGGGAAGATATGCGGAATACGACAGTACGAACCGGTTTTACCTGTCGCTCGGCTTTCAGGAATTTGAGGTATTTCCAACATTATGGGATGAATGGAATCCCTGTCAGGTATACGTGATGGCAATATAATTCTGTGGGGTCGGCGGCTTATTTCTTTGGCTTCCGGTCGAAGAACGGGGACTTTCCGCTGATGCTGAGGGGCAGGCCAAGCACCAGCGAAGCCTTTTCTCCGAGCAGGCCGAGGCTTTTTGCCGCACGGCCAACGGAGAACATCACGCGGCTGTCGACACGCGCGTCGGCTGCTGCGGCAGCGGCGGAGCCGATGGCGATGCCGATATCGATGGCATCCCACGCGCACAGGCCGTCCTTTTCTGTACAGTCGGCGCAGCTTTCGAAGTGACAGTACTGACAGCCCGCGTCAAGCCCGCGCCGCACCTCTTCCATCCCAAAGAGCACCACCGCGTCAGCAGCTTCGACGTTATCCGCGTCGCGGGTAAAGAACGCATAATCCAGCTCGTCGGCCAGCTTCCGCATCTGCGCGGCCAGCTGGCTTTTATCCTCGCCCGTTAAAACGCAGGTCACGAGGCCGTCCATGCCTCTGGTTTTCGGCGCGGTGCGCGCTGCGGCGCAGATCTTTGCCGCCGTATCCAGAACGGCGCGGGATTCCATGTCCTTCGAAGAGTAGATCATATCGAAATGCTCCTTTTCTTTTTTCTTTAGGGTGTATCTGAAAACTCATGATGTGACCGGCAGCGAGGGATTTTTGCGTTGCGCAAGACATTTTTTCGCAGGAATACTGACGTATTTCAAGGAAAAATGACGCGGCGCACCGCAAAAAGGCCCGCTGTCCGGGTGCGTTGGGAGTTTTCAGATACACCCTAGTATAATCTTTTCACGAAAAACCGTCAACCGGAAGAAGCGCCTTTCTTGAAAGAAGGGCGGAAATGTGGTAAACTAACCAAAGAAATGCAAAGGAGTTTACGCCCATGAAGCTGATGGTTCTCGACGGAAACAGCGTCATCAACCGCGCCTATTATGGCGTCCGTGCACTGACGACCAGAGACGGGTTCTTTACAAATGCCATTTATGGCTTTCTGAATATTCTGGAAAAGCTGCGCGCGGACGAAAAGCCGGACGCGCTCTGCGTCGCGTTTGATCTTAAAGCGCCGACATTCCGCCATTTGAAATATGACGGCTATAAGGCCACGCGCCATCCCATGCCAGACGAGCTCGCCATGCAGATGCCCGTTATGAAGGATGTGCTGCGGACCATGCGCATCCCGATTTTTGAATGTGAGGGCTGGGAAGCCGACGATGTGATCGGCACGATCGGAAAACGCTGTGGCCATGCGGGCTGGGACTGCGTGATCGTCACCGGCGACCGGGATTCTTTGCAGCTGATCGATGAACACGTGACGGTCAAGCTCGTCTCGTCCAAGCTGTCCCAGACCGTCGCAGTCAACTATGATCCCGCAAAATTCCGTGAGGAATACGGCTTTGCGCCCATTCATCTGATCGACCTGAAGGCGCTCATGGGCGACAGCTCAGATAATATCCCCGGCGTTGCGGGCGTCGGCCCGAAGACGGCGACGCAGCTGCTGCTGGACTACGGCACGTTGGACGGCGTGTACGCACATCTGGACGCGGTCAAGGAAAAGCTGCGTGCCAAGCTCGAACAGGGGAGGGACAGCGCGTATCTGTCCTACGATCTGGCGACAATCCGCTGCGAAGCGCCGATCGAGTTTTCGCCGGAAGCTTGCCTTGTACAGCCGTATGACGAAGCAGCTCTATACGAGCTGTTTGCCCGTCTGGAGTTCACGCGGCTCATTGCCCGGTACGGCCTGCACGCGCCGCAGGAGACAGCGGAGAACGGCATGATCGATGGCGTCTGCACAAGCGAGGTCGTAAGCGACGCCGCCCGCGCCGAGACGCTTGCGGCATCCTTCCAGAAAGAACATTATGTAAATCTGATTGCAGAACCGGATTTATCTGCAATTGCGGTCAATACGGATGAAAGCGGCTATTATTTCTGCGGGGACGCGCTGGAAAGTACAAAAGTTATGTCAACCCTGTTCGGCGTGTCCGTCAAGAAGGTCACGCACGACTGCAAGCCGCTCATGCGCCGCCTGCTGGAGCTTGGATACCCGACGGAGAGCTTCATTTTCGATACTGCGCTGGCCGCCTACGATCTCGACGCGACACAGGGAAGCTACGACCTTAACCGCGTGGTCACGCATCTGCTCGGCTTTGAGATCGGCCGCGCGGACAAGGACGAGGTCGGCGAAGAGGCTGCACGGGTGTGCAATCGGCTTGCGGAGGCGTCTGCGGTCGCGGCACTGTATGAGGCGCTGCCGGAAAAGCTTGCGCAGAACGGCATGGAAAAGCTCTATTATGAGATCGAGCTGCCGCTCTGCCGGGTACTGGCCGAGATGGAATATGCGGGCGTCAAGGCTGACCAGATGGCCCTGATCTCGTTTGGAAATATGCTGCAAAGCCGCATTGAAGCGGCCCAGCAGACCATTTTCGATTTTGCCGGACGGGAATTCAACATCAATTCTACGAAGCAGCTCGGCGAGATCCTGTTTGACGAGCTTGGACTGCCCGCAGGCAAGAAGACGAAGAGCGGCTATTCGACAAATGCGGATGTGCTTGAAAAGCTCAAGGGCAAGCACCCGATCATTGAGGCGATTCTCGATTACCGCGCCATGACAAAGCTCAAAAGCACGTATGCCGACGGGCTTGTCAAGCAGATCGCGGACGACGGGCGCATTCACACCACCTTCCAGAACCTTGTCACGGCCACAGGCCGCCTGTCCTCGACAGATCCGAACCTTCAGAATATCCCCGTCCGCACGGAGCTTGGCAGCGAGATCCGCCGGATGTTCGTGCCAAGCGACGGCTGTGTCTTCGTTGACGCGGATTACAGCCAGATCGAGCTGCGCGTGCTGGCGCATATCGCTGACGACAAAACCATGCAGGAGGCGTTTCAATCCGGCTTTGATATCCACACCGCGACGGCTGCACAGGTCTTCGGCGTGGAGCCGGAGCAGGTCACGCCGCTCATGCGCCGCCACGCAAAGGCCGTCAATTTCGGTATCGTATACGGCATTTCGGAGTTCTCCCTCTCCGAGGACATCGGCGTCACGCGCAAGGAAGCGCGGCAGTATATCGACAATTACCTGGCGCATTATGCAGGCGTCCGGACCTATATGCATGAAATTGTCGAGCAGGCGAAGCGGGATGGCTATGTGACCACGCTCTTTGGCCGCCGCCGTGAGCTGCCGGAGCTCAAAAGCAGCAACTTCAATATCCGCTCGTTTGGTGAGCGCGTTGCGCTCAACACCCCCATTCAGGGCACGGCAGCGGATATCATCAAGCTGGCCATGATCCGCGTCGACGCGGCGCTCCGAAAGCAGAAGCTCAAGGCGCGGCTCGTTTTGCAGGTGCACGACGAGCTGATCGTCGAGTGCCCGGTCAAGGAAGCGGAGCAGGTCAAAAAAATTGTGACCGCCGAGATGGAAAACGTCGTGCAGCTGAAGGTTCCGCTGCTGGCGGAAGCGAAGTCCGGTGCGAGCTGGTATGAGGCAAAGTAAAGAACATGACGGAACTTACCATAACACCGATGGAGCCGGAGCATCTTGCGCAGATCGCCGCGCTGGAAATTGCCTGCTTTTCTGACCCCTGGCCGGAGTCAATTCTTGTACGTGAGCTGCAGAACCCGCTGAGTCTCTGGCTCTGCGCCGTAGACGGCGATACCGTCGCTGGCTATATTGGCAGCCAAACCGTTCTGGGCGAATCCGATATGATGAACATTGCGGTCCATCCGGATTATCGCCGGAGGGGCGTTGGCCGTGCGCTCGTTCTTGCGCTGTGTAAGGCGCTGAGAAGACAGATGCTGGCGTCGGCCCTGACGCTCGAGGTCCGGGATTCCAACGCGCCCGCAATCGCGCTCTATGACGCGCTCGGCTTTGAGCAGATCGGCCTGCGGAAAAACTATTACCAACACCCCAAAGAGGATGCACGCATTCTCAGAAAGGAACTGAAATGAAAATTCTTGCTGTGGAATCCTCCTGTGACGAAACTGCCGTCGCTGTCGTGGAGGACGGAAGAACAGTTTTGACGGACTGCATCGCCTCACAGGTCGCACTGCACCGGCTTTACGGCGGTGTTGTGCCGGAGCTGGCCTCGCGCAAGCATATTGAAGCAATTTACGCGCTGGCAGACGAGGCGCTTTCCCGCGCGTCCATAACGCGGCAGGAGATCGACGCGATTGCCGTGACGTATGCGCCGGGGCTGATCGGTGCGGTACTGGTGGGTGTGAATTTCGCGAAAGCGGCGGCGTACAGCCTCGGCGTGCCGCTCGTTCCGGTTCACCATATCCGGGGGCATATCGCGGCCAATTATCTGGCGTATCCCGATTTGGAGCCGCCGTTTCTTTGCCTCGTCGTCTCCGGAGGGCATACGCTGATTGTTGACGTGCAGGATTACACAAAATTTCACATCATGGGCACGACCCGCGACGATGCGGCAGGGGAGTGCTTTGACAAGATCGCCCGCGTGATCGGTATGCCGTATCCCGGCGGCGCGGCGCTTGACAAAGCGGCGCAGACCGGCGACGAAACAAAATATCCCATGCCGCATACGAAGCTCAGCGGAAATCCGCTCGATATGTCCTTTTCGGGTCTTAAAACAGCGGCGCTGAACCTTATTCACACGCATGAGCAGCGCGGTGAGGCTCTGGATATCCCGTCGCTTTGCGCGTCGTTTTCCAAGGCCGTCAGCGACATGCTTGTGCCGAGGACGATGCAGGCATTGAAGGAAACTGGCTACAAAACGCTTGCCATCGCGGGCGGCGTCGCTGCCAATTCCCGCATTCGGGGCGAGTTCACGCGCGAAACACAGCGGCTCGGCGTCCGCCTGTGTATGCCGCCCCTCAGCCTCTGCGGCGACAACGGCGCCATGATCGGCGCGCAGGGCTATTACGAATACCTGGCCGGAAAACGCGCAGGGCAGGATCTCAACGCCTATGCAACGATGAGTCTGGAAAACGGATAAAAAAGAACGGAGAAAGGCCCCCTGCCGGTAAGACAGTAAAATTCAAACTTCTCGGAACAGGCATGATTCGATCATGCCTGTTCCGCTTTTAGCAGTTCATCCTAGGTGACCCCAGATAAAGATCGAACTGCAGAACACGCCATTCTACTGACAGCGGAGGGCAAGGCAACGAACTTTATCCCTCACTTTTTCAAAACAACTTGACAGATTCAAATAACAAGAGTATAATACAACATGACAATGATAGTTGTCATTAAGACAAGTAAAATCGTCAGACGGAGGTGCTGCATGATACTGCAAAATCGCTTGAAAGTATTCAGGGCGATCCTGAATGTGAATCAGCAGGAAATGGGGCGCTTATGCGGCGTATCACGGCAAACGATCAGCCTGATCGAGCGCGGCGATTATTCGCCGTCCGTTACACTTGCTCTGACGATTGCAAAGGTATGCGGCGTTACGGTTGAAGAAGTCTTCTATTTACAGGAGGAAACGGAAAATGAAAAATGACGAAATCAAAGAGGCAAATCGAAAAGCTCTGCCTAAGTTTTTGCTTTTTGCGGTCGTATGTGCGATTGTCGGCGGTGTAATCGGCTATTACTCCGGTTATGGTGCGGCAAAAGGAGGGATGGATGAACTGGTCGGCATGATGAAAGAAACGGGAGCGTTTTTCGGAACGCACATTGCTCCGTGGCTGATGGTTGCGATAGCAATCATCGTGCCTGTACTCTGCCTCCCGATTTATCGGAGTGCAAAGAAATTGCTCGCTGCGTGGGATGGCGAGGATGAGGCTATCTCGGATACTATTGACCGAAAGTTGTCTGTCGTAATTTGGATCGCGAGCGCAAGCTTTATCGTCGCCTATTTTCTGATCGCGGCATCCTATTCGGGAGGTTTTGCAATATTTGACGACATGGAGAAAACCATTGTATTTTTCATCGGTATCGTCTCTTTCTTCGCTATTATGATTGAAGCGATCCTCTTTCAGCAAAAGTGCGTAGATACAACTAAGCAAATGAATCCCGAAAAGAAAGCGTCCGTCTACGATATGAGATTTCAAAAAAAGTGGATTGACGACTGCGATGAAGCCGAAAAAATTATGATCGGCAAGTGTGCGTTCAAAGCATACTCCGCAACAAATGCGGTGTGTACGGTTTTGGCGATCGTGCTTGCGGTCTGTGCGCTTGTGTTCGACATTGGATTCCTGCCCTCATTTACTGTATGCCTTATTTGGGCTGTAAATATATCGATGTACTGTAAAGAAGCAATGCGATATTCCGAAGCAGGAAATAGAATCTCCTGAATATAAATTGGGAGGGATGCGCAAATGGACAGTCTTTACCTCATTTTGCTTGCCCTGTTCCTTCTTGTGATTATCCCATGGATCATGCGGCAAAGGAGACTGGCAGCAGTCAGGCATATTTTGAATCAAAAAAAGCAGAACAAGGAGAACAGTGAAATGAAAGAACTGGCAAAACGGTTTATCGGCGAAGAGTGCATCATTTATACGATCACTTCAAATGACGGCAGCGTACAGGGAGTGATAAAAGAAATTGACGACGGCGGTATGGTCATAGAGAAGAAGAAGGGAGAACTGGAGATTATCAATCTGGATTTTGTCACCCGTATCCGGCAGTATCCGAGAAAGAAGAACGGAAAGAAAAAGGACATCGTATTGGACTAAGTATCCGAGCGGAAAATCGGTGATTTTCTACCCTTATATGTGCAAAACAGGCGGCGCCCAACCGAAGCTGAGTGCCGCCTGTTTTTGTTGTCCAATCCTGCCCGGCAGATGCCAATTTTGCAGTTATCTCAAATTACTGCCTTATCGGCACACGCCAAAATGAACTGCACCCCATTTGTTAGACAGTATGATATACTATCTAACAAGTGGGGTGT
>OOIG01003186.1_pt1 | contig 10271 bp, 10 predicted proteins | sample 1692091 | NCBI WGS metagenome assembly OOIG01 (sample SAMN06348188, study PRJEB24527) | human gut metagenome | biome: human gut; feature: ankylosing spondylitis patient; material: feces | host: Homo sapiens | place: China | collected 2015-10
ATAGTTTCCTCCTAAAAATGTATTTGTTTCGGCTGCTTTGAAAAACAGCCGGAAACATCAGGTGTTTTACCGCTCGATTTCTTCTCTTAAAATGGAAATCTGGGGTGCTGCTTGCTGTGGGGAAGTATCCGGGAGCTTTTTACACATGGCGCAGATACCCCTACTAACTGCCTCATCCCAATGCTCGACCAATGCGGCTTCATCCGCAGTAAGGTCATCACGCCATTCCTGGGTTTCCGGATCGTTCGTCTCAAACCAAAATGCCCAGTCAAGGTATTTTTCCCGTTCGGGCGTTACCGGCGAAATTGAGACTTCGCCGCTGGTGCTGCAAAGCACATTTGCATGTTCTCCGGATGGATAGGTAATCCGTACAAGCCCAGGCGCATTCAATTCGACCTCAGAGATCTCCTCTCGGGTCACACCATTGGCACTCAGCCATTCGGCAATCTTTTTCTGCCGGATCGTTTTGGTTTTGAACAGAGGCTCGGCCTCCTGCTGGAGAATGTGGGTTGCCATTCTTCTCATTCCTCCATGTACAAAATTAACCTCACTTCGTTTCGGATGAAGTGAGGTTTCAGATTGCGATATTTTACGGACTGTGGAGATCAGGAGGAAGCCCCTCGGCAAGAATCTGCGGAGGGGTTTCCAAGGCGGAATTATTTGGTTGCGCCGCAGACGCTGCACTCGTCCCAGTCCTTGGCAGGTTCAATGACGATCGTGTCAACATGGGAACTGTAGCTATGGGTAACATCACCCTGATTCCACATCTCTGTGGCATGGGCTTCCCATTCCGCTTCAGACGAGAACCGCAGGCCACAGTTGCACAGCAGATATGGAGCCGACTTTTCGGTTACTGCCGGAGTGTGATGGTGCTCCCACTTGTGAGCGGCAGGAATCGTTTTCGTGTAGCTGTCGCCGCAGACACTGCACTGATAAGTACGGAAGCCATCTTCTGTGCAGGTAGGATCCTTGGACGATACCACCGCATACTTATGGCCGGGAGCCGGATCATAGGAATTTTTGGTTTCGGAGGCGGAGCAGGTCTTGCAGCGACGGATATAATAGCCGTTCTCGGTACAGGTATGGGGAACAGTTTCCCAAAGCGTCCAATCGTGTACATGCTCTGTAGGCTTGTTATCGTCCAGCTTCGGCAAAACCTTTGTCTCGGAGGTGTTGCAGCGAGAGCAGATCCGGAGTGCAGAGCCGGTGGCGCTGGTTGTGGGTTCCTTGGTGGTGATCCATTCGCCAAAGGCATGACCCAGGGCAGCAACCTGGGAATCCGTATAGGTATTGCCGCAGAGCTTACAGGTATGCGTGGTGTAGCCAGCAGTGCTGCACGTGGGCTGGATGACCTGGGTAGAATAATCGTGGGACTTCTGGGGGGTGTAATTGTCTACATAGGATTTCTTGCAGACGGTACAGGTATGGGTGGTGTAGCCCCTGGACGTACAGGTGGGGGCGGTTACGGTATCTTTATAGGTGTGTGCCAGACGGTCAATGCTTTCCGTGTAGCTGCTGCCGCAGGTACAGGTGTAGGTTTTGATGCCAGTTGCTGCGCAGGTGGGTTCTCTGGTAATCTTAAAGGTATACTTATGGGTATGTCCTTCTATGAGCTTGTCCAGTTCCTTCTCCTCCGTTGCGCCGCAAATTGCGCAGGAACGCTTGGACAAGCCCTTGGCAGAAGTGGTAGGCTCTTTCGTTACAACCCAATCACTCCAGGTGTGGCCGGTCGTGGGACGGAAATCATCTTCATAGCTATCGCCGCAGGCACAGGTGTAGGTGGTGTAGCCCTGAGTAGTGCAGGTGGGGTATGTAGTCTGTTTGGTATACTTGTGGACGTGGTTCAGGGAAACATACTCCATATTGACCCAGCCTTCGGCAATGCGTCCCCAGACAGTTCCGTCAACGGCGGTTTGTTCAAGCACCTCAATGACGCTGCCGCGCTTCAACTTGGACACGATATCGTAATTTGTACCGGCTCCTTTACGGACGTTAAGGGAATCCGTGTTGTACACGACGCCCGGGACGCCTACGGGAGCGGTTTCCACTGTCGGTTCGGTAGTCGGTTCAGTGGTAGGCTCTGTGGTCGCCTCCGTTGTTGCTTCGGTGGTGGCTTCTGTAGTTGGTACGGTGGTAGGCTCTTCCACACGGCGTCTTCCGCAGCCATATAAGCCAAGTGCCAGGATCAGAGCGAGGGTCAAGCAAATCAGTTTTTTCATTTTGGGTTCTCCTTCCTAAATTTATCCATGTATTCCATGGCAGTTTCCTTCGCTGACAAGTGTATCACTTCATGTGTCCAATAAAACGGACTAATTCCGCTTTTTTGATTCCCGGCGCAAAATTTTACACTGGGAGTATCTTATGCCCGGATCCGGACTATCCGTCCGGACAAGCTGGTTATGCTTTCCATTCCGACGAGATACCACCCCCGGTCACCATAGAAATCCTGGGCAGGATCGTCATAGCGAGAATCATACTCAATACGAGTAGGTGTCCAGCCGTGTTCTGCGGTGAGAATCTGCAATGTTTGGCCGCAGTGGAGGCCGCCATAAGTATGGTATTCGTTATCGTGGAATTCCCTTTTATCAAATGCAATGTCGAAACGTCTGACCGAATAGTCGAAGAACAGGTGCCCCTTTTTCATTGTGTTCTCCTCCTTTCTGTATTTGGCAGCGGTTATGCGTCCGATAAGCCAGACATAGCGCTGTTCGCGCCGGATTCACTATGGCGCAAACGGTACTCCGTAAGTGCTGCCATCAGCACATCGGCCATTTCTGCCGGTGACGTATCAGCCGGGAAAAAGCGCTGCAACTGTTCCGTGGGCAGCTGAATCATTTTGGGCATAGGCGACGATTCCGGGAAAAGAATACGTTTGACTTGATCCTCGCTCCAATATCCGCTGTCTGACGCTTTGCGGAGTGCTTTTGCCTGGGAGGTATTGGGCTTCTTCTCCGTTTCGGCCATGACCTTCAGGAGCAGCTGCTGCCTCTCTTCAGACAGATAGCTGAGTTCCACAGCTGCGGCAAATCCGGGCTTTCCCGCATCCACCATATCCAGCAGCGGAGGAATAAGGTTGGTAAGGCGGATATAACGCTGGATGGAGCTTGCACTTTCACCCATTTCAGCGGCAACCGCTTCCCGTGAGGTCAACTTCTGTTCAATTTGAACAGAAGTGAGATCCGTCCGCTGTCCCTGCCGTTTCAGGCAGTCCAGGCGGAGCTTGTAGGCAAATGCCTTTTCACTGGGTAGCAGGACATCCCGATGCTGAAGGTTGCTGTCTACCAGCATTAAGGCCGCCTGGGTATCATCCAGCGTCTGCACATTTGCCGGAACCGTCCGCAATCCGGCAATTCTGGCAGCTGCGACACGATTATGTCCGGCGACGATTTCAAACCGGCTGTCCGGCTTCAGACGAACGCAGATCGGTTCAATAACACCATGCTGCCGGATGGATTCGGCCAGCTCGTTTAATTTTTCCTCGGAGTACAGCCGGAAGGGCTGGTGTTCTCCGTTCGCGCCCTGCCAAGCGTCCAGGATATCCAGCGGGAGCTGCGTCAGCTGCGCCTGGGGTTGCTGCCCGAAATCCCCGTAGGCGGCTGCCCATTCTTCATGCCGTGTCATTGGGTCATGCCTCCATGCGTTCCAGCAACTCAGCAGCAGCGCTTTTGTATTGTGCCGCCAGCTTACCTTTGCTGCCGACCATGGGCGTTTTCTGCTGCGTGGATCGTGCCGCCTCGACACTCCGGCTGATGGTGGTCTTCATCGTCATTTCCGGATAGTGGTTATGCAGATCCTCCAGAACGCTTTTGGAAACGCCATTGTTGCCTACCATGGTAGGCAGCAAGCCGATGACGTGGAGCTGGGGATTGGCTCCACGGCGAATCAGGTCGATAAGCTCCAGCATATCATCCAGACCACCCAGGGCAAACTCTTCTGCCTGGACAGGAATCAGGATATCGGTTGCGGCAACCAGGACATTGCTCAGGAGCAGACCCATGGAAGGATTACAATCGATAATCACAAGATCATAGTCAGCTGGGACAAGCATATCCAGAATATCCTTCAGCAGCCGTTCCCGGAAAAGTGCCTGGGCAAGCGCACAGTCCGCTTTTGCCAGTCCGATGGATGCCGGAATGTAATCCAGGCCGCAGGAAGCGGTGCGGATAGTGCCCTCAGCAGGGGGCAGGGGCGCAAATGAGGCTTTCGCCAGAAGAAAGTCCGTAATGGTGGGCTTCCCGTCCGGCGCATGTCCCAGGTACTTTGCCAGGTTACACTGGGGATCAAAGTCCAGCAGCAGTACTCGCTTGCCGGACTGCTGCATGGCAGCTGCCAGGTTGACCGCCGATGTTGTTTTGCCGACGCCGCCCTTCTGGTTTGCAATCGCAATGATTTTCATAGTGTGTTTCTCCTTTGCTCTTTTGATTTTATTTTTATTTATGGGGTAACTGTTTCATTGTCACAGTCTTCCGCATAGCAAAAGACATGACCGCCGATCTGCCCCCAAACTTTGTCGGTTCGGGGGGTTGTGGCAAAATACACGACATCAATAGGCAGCACGGATACGCCGTTCAAAGCATTTTCCAGTGCCTCGTACTGCGCCTGCCCAGGATCCGCGTCGTCCAGAAATTTTGCGGAGTTGAATTGACCTTCCGCAAAAATCACTTTGGACAGCGTGTCGGGAAAATCATCAGATACCATTCGATTCAGGACAACCTCGGCAACGGCCTGTTGCCCTTCCGGGCATTCGCCACGGGCTTCTACCCAAATCACTTTGGCTAGAAGCGTTTGCTCTTCCATGGTCAAATTGATATCCGGATATCTGGTAGGGACAACTTCTTTCCTGTCGGTATAAATAAAAGGATCTTCCGGCATGGCACTTACATCGTAGATCCAGCCGCCGCTGAATCCGCAAAGAATGTCGCCTTCGGAAAATCCTTCTTGGAATGCTCTTTTAAGAACCCAATTCTGATAGTTCGGTTCATAGGGGTCGTTGACCATTATTTTACCGTCCTCATTAAGTCCGGTAAGGACAATAAAATGCTGAGAAGACGTGAAAATGGAACTGGAAGACATAAGGGCTATAACAATATCGCCATCGTTTAGGGCTGCTGTCACGTCCCAAAAGTCTTTGGCCTTACGCCATGGCAGTTGAAGCGTATCAGATCCATACTCAAGCCGCTGAATGTTGTTTTCTGCGCGGCCGCCAAAGTAATGCGCAAGCTCATCCGGATAATAATCATGGCCGGTGAGGTAGGTTGCGACCATTGCCAGGGAAGTAATGCCGCAGCCGCTGGTTGCAACGGTTCCGTGGCCATACCTGGTGTCTGGATAGTCCGTCTGAAAATAAAGGGGTACATAGTGTCCTGCTATGGAAATGCTGTCGGAGGCCTCTGTTCCCGCACATGGGGTGTCGATTTCTGCCGCAGCTACACAGGTTATCGTAAGGTAGATTGTCAGGAGTACAGATAGGATTTTAGGGAAAATGGTCATTTTGCAGGAACCTCTTTTCTCTTTCAGTTTTGTGTGTTTCATAGAAAATGGTTGAACCAACAATAAATTTGCAATATAATGGGAATCCAGACAGGGGGGAAAAGGCTTGAGAACACCAAAGGCAAGAAAACTGCCGTCCGGATCATGGTTCTGCCGTGTTCGAGTGGACGGGAAAGATGTACCTATTACGAAGCCCACGGAAGCAGAAGCCATTGCCGAAGCTGTGGCAGTTAAGCTTGGCCTAACCGACGCTGCACAGGCAGCCAAGCATGAAGCGCATGACATTACGCTGGAACAGGCTATCAGCAACTACATATCGGCCAGGCAAAATGTGGCGTCACCCTCAACAATTCGCGGGTACAGGATCGTCCAAAAGTATCGCTTTCAGAAAGCCTCAAATCGCCGGTTGGCTGATATCACGGATCAACAATGGCAACAAATTGTCAACGCCGAAAGTAGAGTGTGTTCAGCCAAAACTGTGAAAAATGCGTGGGGGCTGGTTAGCTCCGTTATTACGGAAACAACAGGTCGAAAAGTAAAGGTTCGGCTTCCCCAAACCGTAGAAAAAGATCGGCCTTTTCTGGATCCAGATCAAATTACCATTTTTGTAAAAGCCATCAGGGGATCCGAAATTGAGATACCGGCTCTTCTCGGGCTTTCCAGTTTGCGGAAGTCCGAAATTCTGGCACTTGATTGGAAACACATAGATTTGGCAAAAGGCGTAATACGGGTCGAAGGTGCAGCCGTATTGGATGAGCATAATAATTTGGTCTTTAAGAAGACGAACAAGAACAAAAAATCCCGGCGAAAGATTCCAATCATACAACCCTTGAAGGAAGCACTGGAAAATCAGCCGGTAAAATCGGGACTTATCGTCAAGACCTATCATAACGATCTTTACAAGCAAATCAATAAAGTCTGTAGAGAATGGGGACTGCCGGAGGTGGGGGTGCATGGCCTACGGCGCAGCTTTGCAAGTCTGGCCTATCACCTTGGCTTCAGCGAAGAAATGACAATGAAGATCGGCGGTTGGTCTGATATCTACACAATGCGAAGGATTTACACCAAACTGGCCGAACGCGATATTGCCGAGAAAAGTTCGGTTTTTACCAGCTTTTTTCAGCAGGACTCAGTCGGATTGGCAACGCCGAATGGCAATGAATCAGAGAATAGTACGGTGTCCCTATAAGAAATCGTTCTTTGTGATGGGGGTTCGAATCCCTCATCCTCTGCCAAGTCCACTGTAGTCGTGAGATTACAGTGGACTTTTTTTGCATCAAGGGCGCTCCGCTTTCATCGGAGCGCCCTTGATGCTTCATTTGATTGCCGCGCTGTTGTTCAGCAGCAGCGTGCTGTAGAGAAACAGCACGTCCTGGCCGTGGAAGTCCAGGAACTTTCCCAGATAGTCGCTTCGGATGTACCGAAGGTCTACCAGCGTCACCTTGGCGTAGTCGTTTACCAGCAGCGGAACCATGCTGCTTCCGAAGGAATCCCGGAATACAATCAGCTCCCGGTCAGTGGCCGCGTTGGGGTTCTCAATGGTCAGCAGACTCCGGGCGCCGGAGAGATACACGTCGTACAGGTCTTTGCTGTCTAGCTTGGTCATGTCGTAGACGGCGGCGGTTCCCCCTGTTTCGTAGTCGTATACCCGGCATTCGTCCAGCAGCTTGCTTTCCATCAGGTACATGGTGTCCGGCTGCATGGGCAGCGCCGCCTGACCGTAATACACGCCGTAGAAGGGCTTGTCCACCGGGGTGACGGTGTAATCCTCCTGCCGGGGAGACGACACCCCCAGTGCCTGACACAGCGTCTGCGCCGCCGGGAGCAGACGTTCCTGCCGCCAATGGGTATCGGTGCGGTAATAGTCCTGAATGGACAGGCTGTCCGTCAGGCGGATGGGAGTCGCCCAGGGCATTCCGTCCTCCACCATGGCAAAAAGCCGGTCATAGTCCAGGGACAGCTGCCCGGCGGACTGTGCCAGATAGAAGCCTTTGTCCGGGACGATGGCAAGGTAAATTTTGGAATCGGTGGAGGAAAGATAGGATTCGTATACGCTGCTGAACCGTTCCAGGGCGTGGCCGATTGAGGCCTCGCTCAGGGGGTATTCCTGGGCTGCGGCGAAACCCCGGGCGATATAAATGCCGCTTTTGTCGCTTTGCCGCAGAACGAAGCGATGAAACAGAGACTTGGCCTCGCGGAAGGTGTCCCGCAGGGGGAACTGATCCAGGCTGGCATCCTCAAAATCCGTCATGAAGCTGCCGTCCAGCAGCGTCTTTGTCTGAATGGCGGGCTTCTGCGCCAGTTGGCGGCGCTCCGCGACGGAAATGTCCCGGCTGGGCGCCAGCCATGCCCACGCAGCCAGCACCGCCCAGACGGCCGCAACCATGATTGCGCAAATTCGATTCTTCATACCTTCGCCCCCCTCAAAACCGGAAATACAGGAACGGGCTGAAGGAGCCGTCCACCAGATAGGCCGTGCAGACGATCAGCAGCGCCAGCATTGCCGCGGCTTCCAGCACGACGCCCGCCTTCGTCCCGTCCATGCGCCGCGCCGCGTTTTTCACCACCGGCGTGGAGCCGAGAATGCCCAAGATGAACAGGACGGCGTAGCTTTTGAGATAATACAGCGTCTCGGCGGAGGTCAGACTTAAGCCCCTGAAGCCAAAGAGTCCGGCAAAATCCTGCCCCGCCTGGGCAAGGCTGTCCGCGTTGAACAGCACAAAGCTGAGAACCACCGCCAGCAGCACATACCCATGGCGCAGGACGCCCGGCAGCCTTTGCAGGGCGGGAATCCACTTTTCCGCCAGCAGCAGCCCGGCAAACAGCAGCCCCCACAGCACAAAATTCCACGCCGCGCCGTGCCACAGCCCCGTAAGCATCCACACGGTGAGGATGTTAAGCACCCACCGCCACCGGCTGACCCGGCTGCCGCCCATGGGGATATATACATAGTCCCGAAACCAGCTGCCAAGGCTGATATGCCACCGCCGCCAGAACTCCGTGACGCTTCCCGAGAGGTAGGGATAGTTAAAATTCTCCACAAAACGGAACCCCAGCACCCGCCCCAGGCCGATGGCCATGTCGGAATAGCCGGAAAAGTCGAAGTAAATGTTCAGGGCAAAGGCCACGGCGTACATCCAGTAAAACAGGACGGACGTTTCCCCGCTCTGACGGAACAGCCGGATCAGCAGGGCAAAATTGTCCGCGAGGATGACCTTCTTCCCCAGCCCCACCAGAAACCGCCGCAGTCCCGCCGCCGCGTTGTCCCAGCTGTGCTCCCGGTGCTCCAGCTCCCGGGCGATGTCCGCATAGCGGACGATGGGTCCCGCAATGAGCTGGGGAAACAGGGCGACATACGCGCCGAAGTTGATAAGGCTTTTCTGCGCCGGGACGCTGCCGCGGTAGACGTCGATGGTGTAGCTCAGGCACTGGAAGGTGTAAAAGCTGATGCCGACGGGCAGCGCCAGATGGAGCAGGGGAATTTTCAGGCCGGTGACGGCGTTCAGACTGCCGATGAAGAAGTCCGCGTATTTGAAAACACCCAGCAGCCCCACGCTGATGACAATGGACGCCAGCAGCCAGCGCTTTTTCCGGCTCCGGGAGCGCTCGATGCCCAGGCCGCAGACATAGCACAGCAGGATGGTGAACACCATCAGGGGCAGCAGCCGCAGCTCCCCCCAGCCGTAAAAAATCAGGCTGGCAAGGAGCAGAACAGCGTTTTTCCCCTTCCGGGGCGTGAGAAAATACACCGCCAGCACCGCCGGGAGGAAATAATATAGGAAGGGAATACTTGAAAAAACCATAGGCGTGTTCGCTCCTGAGAACTCTTATAAAAATGGCAGCGATGGAATCGCTGCCATTTTTGTTAAATCACAAATTCGGGTTCGCCGACGACCTTGCCGAACGCGTCCACAAAGGACTGGGCGGTGAGGTCGTAGCTGGTGTCCAGCATAATGAGCATCACCACGTCGCGATATCCGGTGACCAGCATGTCGTCCGCTTCCACACAGACCCACTTGCGGGGGTTGATGCCGGACTTCATGGCTTCGGCGACGGACTTGATATCCTCCCCCGGGGCGACCCGCACCATGACCATGGAAAAGGCGATGGAGCCGATCATCGGCTCGAACACCGCGGCCTCCGTCAGCCGAAGACGCTGGCATAAAGGTTGTGACACCGACCAAGAAAACCAAACCCCGTCACCATGAAAATATCCACAGGCAAAGGCACGATCTCGCTTCCGGTGCTATTGGCGATCTGGTCGGTATCGGCCGTAACGTCGTTGCCCGGACTGGCCGTTTCACCGATTCTGGGCGACCTGAATACGATTTTCCCTTCGGCGAGCGACCTCGAAATCCAGATGCTCACTTCGCTGCCTTCGCTGCTCATCATCCCGTTCGTGCTGCTGTCGGGGAAACTGTCGGTCGGCCGCGACAAACTGCGGATTCTGGTCGTCGGACTCGTGATCTTCCTGCTGAGCGGCATCGCCTGCCTGTTCATCCGCAACATCACGGCGCTGATCCTCGTCAGCTGCATCCTCGGCATCGGAGCCGGTATGATCATCCCGCTTTCGACAGGACTCGTCGTCGCCTACTTCACCGGAGAGTACCGCGTCCGGCAGTTGGGATACAGCTCCTCGATCAACAATCTGACGCTCGTACTCGCCACGGCGCTTTCGGGCTATCTCGCCAACATCGACTGGCATCTCTCATTTCTGGTCTACACACTGCCGGCCGTTTCGCTCGTCCTCTCGCCGTTCCTGCATCGGCAACGTTCGACGC